>Ga0315329_10000065_pt1 | contig 38568 bp, 47 predicted proteins | sample M150032315metaG_FD_203459 | JGI IMG/M metagenome (GOLD analysis project Ga0315329, IMG submission 203459) | Ammonia-oxidizing marine archaeal communities from Monterey Bay, California, United States - M1 500m 32315 | ecosystem: Environmental > Aquatic > Marine > Coastal | place: USA: California...
CCGTGACGTTGAACCTTGATAACGACATTGCGTTGACTTCGTTGACGACGACTGGCGATGCGACGTTTGACACGAGCACGTTGCATGTTGATTCGACCAACAATCGTGTCGGCATCGGCACCACGTCGCCTAGCGTCCCGCTGCACCTCAACATCGGAACGGGCAACAGCGGCATCCTCGTTGAGTCAACCGATGCCACTGCTCGTATCAACATGAGGGACAGTTCAACCTCGGGCAACTCTTACGTCGGCATCGGCGCTGTAGGCAATGACCTGAGTCTGTGGGCGGGCAACGCCAAGAAGATGACGATTTTGTCTGATGGGAAGGTAGGTATCGGCACCACGTCGCCTAACAATTCGCTGTCGTTTGGCACGCCTGCTAACGGCTCTCGCCAGATTGGGCTGTATGAAAACGGCACCGCCTATTACGGGTTTGGTACAGATGTCAACCGTTTAGCAATTTATGCAAGCAACTCGGCGGGTACGGCTGAGCGGGTTACTGTTACGTCGGACGGCAAGGTCGGCATCGGCACCACTGCGCCAGCGTACCCGTTGGACGTGAACACTAGCGCTCGCATCAAGGGCGATTTGCGTATCGGTGTCAACGGCGGCGGCGACTCAAGTATCTTTTTCTACGACGACAACTCCAACACTGAACGCACGTTTATGTGGGACGACAGCGCTAACCGTTTCTACTTTGAGGGCAGCATTGCTCCGTCGGGCAACATCTATGGCCCTAATGGTACTGCGGGTGGTCCGACCTACAACTTTGCCAGCGACACCAACACGGGCATGTACCGTGTGGGGAGCGATCAACTTGGCTTTAGCACTGGCGGTGCGGTAAGAGCGACCGTTAAGAGCGACGGCATTCATCTTGCGTCGGGAGACTGGTTCCGCAGCTACGGCTCCACAGGGTGGTACAACGGGACTTACGGCGGCGGCATGTATATGACCGACAGCACTTGGGTGCGCACATACAACGGTAAGGGCCTCCTCACCACAGGTAAAATCTACCTTGGCGCAATGACCACCTTTACGAGTGGCGGTTACGCTACCGCTAGGCGCAACGACTCAACAGGTTATTTCATGGAACTTGTGTCTTCGGAGCGTTTCAAAACAAACATCACCGACCTAGACCTAGCCGAAGCTTCCAAGATTTTGGATGCACGACCCATCAAATATCAAGACATTGTAGAAGCGGCAGAAGACCCTGACTCTCCTTATCAGGTAGGTTTATCTGCCGAATCGTTACATGAAGCTGGGTACCCGTGGGTTTTGAAGTACGACTACGACGATGAAACGAAGATAACTGATTTCACTAAGCCTCGTGGGATTCATTACGAGTTTCTTGTGGCTCCGTTGCTTGTGATTGTTAAAGATTTGAAAACCCGATTGGCTGCGGTAGAGGCGGCATTATGACATCTCTGATCCGATTCCTAATCGAGCCAAACTCGACATGGTAGAATAATCAGGAACCAACTTTAAGGATTTGTCATGGTCGAAGTAACCGCAGACGAAGTAGTCCAAGCATTCAAGGACCGTTACCCGACAGAGTTTGAGTTGTGTGTGCTGCTCGTACAGAACATCAAGATGCAGCAACAGTTGACTGTTGATCCCAACCTCGAGGATGTAGAAGCCGAAGATACCGCTACTTAGGCGGTAGAACGCCGTCCACCCCCATATAGGAGGCCAGTTATGTCTGTGTCTGATTTCTTTGCTGCCGAGAAGCCTGCGTTTGATCGCCAGCGCGACATCGCCGATTACGGGTACCAGAATGCTTTGGTCCGTAACGCTGCTCAACGGCAGTCGTTGAACGTCGAGCGCCTCGACGCGACTCGACGTTTGGGTAAGCAGTTGACTGCCCGTCGGCAGCAGATCCCTGGGCAGTTCACGGGTCGCGGTTTGCTGAAGAGCGGCATTTATGGCAAGGCGTTGGGCGATTTTGAGACTGCTCGTTTGCAGGCTGAGGCTGGGATGGCTCGCGGGTTTCAGAAGCGGGGCATGGATTTGTCTCAGCAGCTTTCTTCGGCTGAGATGAATCGTCTGATTCAGTTGGCTGATGTTGATTTGAATGAGGCTCAGCGTCGTACTGCGATTGCGGGCATGTTGCAGGGGGCTACGAGCTGATGGGTGGCCTCGGCAGAATTTCGTGGGATGACATAACCGACGTACTTAGTCCTGTCACGGACCGATTTGGGAATTTCCTCGATCAACTTCAGGGTCCACCTGACGAAACATTTGATGTTCCAGGGAATGATCCTGAAATTCTTTCGGGCCATTTTGGTCCTATCCCGATGACTGCTGGGGGGGATTTAATAAACCCTCACGAATCGGATCTGACAAACACGCAGTTCCGCATTGCTGCAGCGTGGCAGCACTACCAGCGAGTCGCAAAGGAGCAGGGTAAAGCTGTTGGGGATACTTGGGAGAGCAATCCAGGCCGAGCCAAATCTCTGGTAAATGCGGCCGATTGGCAACGGAATTACATAAGAACTCAGTCGGGTTTAGATGCTGCGGCTAACAAAAGTTACTTTGACTCTTTGTATAGTTCTGGATCTTCGGGCGGCACGGGTATAGACACCGCCAGTTTGGAGATGCAGCAGGCCGCTATCGAGGACACTCTTGCTCGGTCGATGGAACAGATTGCTTCACAGTTTGAGTTGATGACTGCGGAGATGGAACGGCAGAAGGAAGCTTCTGCTTTGGAGATGGACGCTGCCCGTGTGGCGGCGCTTGAGTCGTTGACTGCGATGTCGGCGGATCTTGAGGAGACTTCGACTAGAACTCAGGCGCAGATGGCTGCTTCTGCTTTGCGTACTGGCGGCGATATTGGTGCTGCTACAGAGGGTGCGTTGCGTCGTTTGGGTTCGACTTCTGATGTGATTTCTGCTGGTGCGCGTCGTGCTATTGAGGAGGAGGGCCAGTCTGAGGTTGGTTTGGCTGCGTCTGAGGCTCAGATTCAGTCTGATTTGTCTGCCCGTTTGGGGCAGATCACTGAGGGCCAGTTGGGTCGTTCTCGTGGGTCTGCTGAGCAGATCGCTCAGGGAGGTCAGACGGCTATGTCTGCGAGTATGGCTGCGCTGTTGGCGCAGCAACAGGCTCAGCGTTCTGGCACAGAGTTTGAGGTGGGCGAGAATGCCCGTCAGGCTGCTTTGGAGTTGGCGTTGAATCCGCCGACTCGTTCTTGGGGTGGTACTGCTGGTGGTCCTCTTGCTGGGATGGATCATATTCGTCAGGCGGGGCTTGATTACGGCATGTCGGAAACGGAGATCATGCTTGGCATTGAATCTGGCACGATCTTTGACAGGTTGGGCTTTGGGAAGCAGACGGGCAACAAAAACGCTGGAGTGCTGGCTCAAGTCTTCTCCGATGAAGAGCTAGCTGGTATGGCGGTAAGCGATAAGGGCGCAGTGAATCAAGATGTCTTGGACGCTCTAGCCCTCCGTGGTGGATACGAATAGTGTCTACCACTGAGTTTGATCAAGCCATTGCCGACATAGCAGCAAAGCACGATGTTTCAGAACAAGCTGTTCTGAACATCAAGAAGAACACGCCACGGTTGGCGGCGTTTGATCCTCTCGACCCTCAAGGGACATGGGATCCCATCCACGACTTCACCAGTTCTGGCGGGGCTGGTGACATTTCGGGGCAGTCTTTCGCTAACCCAGCCTTTCAGCTTTCGGATTCGATGATCGAAGCGATCCGTGCGAGTTGGAAGAAAGACGACGTTGATGAACGCGGCGGGATCACGGGCGCTTTGCTCGGTGTAGGCGAAACAATTCTGACAGCGATTGATCTGCCTCGGGCTGGTGTTGTTTCTACGATCAAAGAGGTTGGTGACATCTTTGACCCTGGTGAACAGTTCTCTTTGAACGAGTGGGGCAGTCAGCTTGGTTTGGGCGAAGAGCGTGCCATCGGGTTTGGTGACGTAATACACGACTGGGCACCTGGCCTGGGCGAGATCGAAATGTTTGGTGTGAAGCCGCTGGACAATATCGCTGGGTTTATTGGCGATGTTGCGTTGGATCCGTTTACTTGGCTGACATTGGGCACTTTGCCGTTGGCGAAGCAGGGTTCGATGGGTGTCGTAAAGATGCTTGATGCTTTGGGCGATACGGCCAAAGCTCGTGCTGTGATGAAAAACGGTATCCGTGCCATGTCTGGCGATGATCTGGCTCGGTTGACTGTTGCGGCACGCAGCAAGGGCTGGATCGGTGCCGCTGATGAACTCAAGGGCGGTATCCAGTTCAGGATCCCTGGCAGCAAAACGTTGTCTCGTCTCCATAGCGGGCCTACGAAGGCGAAACAGTTGCAGCTAATGTCTCAGGACAACATGCTGTTGAGGTTCACTCCCCGTATGGGAGCGAACACCGTTGCTCAACGGATCCGACTTTCGGCTTTGGGCGGGTTCTTCGGCGGTGACAGAAACCTTCTTAAGACTGCTTTGCGTGACCCGAATGTTTCTGACGAGGTTTGGCGGGGTGCGTTCCACGGGATATTGGCTGACAATGTTGGCCGAGGGATCGAGAAGAGTCTCGACAATTCGTTGACTCAGGCTTGGAATGTCCTTGAGCAAAAGATCATCAAGGAAGGTGTCAGCGGCAAGGTTGCTTATCGTGCGATGGGGATGGATGTTGCCCCCGATGGCATGTCTCAGGAGCTGTTTGAGGCGTTGACGACGTTCAGCGATGAAGTTCTGAAACAATCGAACGACATCATGCGCGAGTCGATGGATGGCGTCGATTGGCTTGTTCGACGCAGCAACTGGCAGCCGACGTACAGGACGCAGGAATTTCGTCTCTGGTTGAAAGAGGCACGCAAAAGTGAGCCTTCTGGCAGCATGTTCGACATGCAGGGCTTCGAGAAGGAAGCGAACATTGTTGCTGGCGGCGAGTTCATGGGGGTTCCGCTTGTAGACGCCTCTGAAGATGCTGCTCGACGCGGGATCTTGTTGGATGACGGAACTGTTGATGTTGCCAAGGGCCGTGGCCCGAGGGAACAGGCGGTCAACATTCTTGAAGAGAACGCTGCCGAGAACGGGTATGGGCACGATGAAATCTTTGACTGGTTCGAAGAGGATTTGTTTGTGGCGATGCCACAACACATCAAGTTGTTGTCTCGTCGTGCCCGTGGCAAGTATGTCGAACGGAACCTTCGCAAAGTTGGTGTGAATCTGGATCGCACCGTCACTTTGGATGCGGCTGTGCGGCAGGCCAGAGATTACCGTCAGGTCGATGAGGTTCTGAACGATCTGAATCTTCAGATCGAGGAACTTGAGGCGGCAGCAGTTTTGGAACGGGAAGCTGCTGATGCTGCCCGTGACGCTGGTGTCCCGTTTGCTAAGCGCGGCGTTGACCTTGAGAACAAGATTATTGAGACGCTGCGGTGGCATGCCGATCAGGCTAAGAAGGCAGCAAAGTTTGGTGTCACTTGGGTTCCGCCGTCGAAGAACGGCACTATTTGGCGGCAGATGGCTGAGGAAAGTTTGGAAGACGCTGAACGGATCGGCCGTTTAGCTGATCAGCGTTCTGATGAGGCGTTTAACAACATAGAGGTGTTGAAGGATGCTGCTGCTGCTCTTGAGCGCCGCGCCGACTATTTGGAAGGTGAACTTGAGCGGATCAAGGGCGGGGTTGCCAAGCTTCGTGCCCGTCAGGCGGAACTACGCCTTGAGCAATATGAGCTGTACGAAAAGATAGAGCTTCAGGTTTCGCAGGGGACGCGTGCGGCGTTGAAGGATTTGGCACGGTTGGATGAGATCGCTCAAGATCTGCGCGACATCAACGAGCCGCTAGCTGCGGCTCGTACGAGCTTCCTTCTTCAAGCTGGAGAGATCGAAGATGCCCAAGAGGTCATTAGGACTTCAGCAAAGATCATTGCGGGTTCCAAAAATGTTGAGTCGGAGCTTAAAGAACTGAAGAGGCTGTTTCAGCTCAAAAAGGGTTTCCCCAGTCATCACGCTGCTCAAGATGCTTGGGAGCAGCAGATCAGCGCGTTGATGGATGAGATGGGTATCCCGATTGCCCGTCGGCCGACCACGTACGAGGCGCTAATCGAATTTGAGAAAGATATTGGGCGGGCGCGTCGGGCTGCTGGCCGAAATGTTGCTGTTGCACGCAAGGTGATGAACGCTGCGACTTCTGAGCACACCGATTTGAAGGCTTGGCAGAAAGAGATGGTCGATGAACGCGACCGTTTGATCGCCCAGTTAGGTGACGATTTACCGCCTGAGGTCGCTGAGGAGATCCGTCTTTCTTTGGAAACTTTGGTTCCTACGAAAGACGGCTACATGTCGTTTGACGGGTCGACTGCTTTGTATCACGGCATGAATCAGAATCATGCCGAGATCGATTTGAACAAGGTTCCTGATAATGCGTCGCGGTCTACTAGCGAGATCGATTCGATTGGGTCGATTCACCTTTCGTTCGATTATGGGATTGGTTTGCAGTACGCTAGCGATCCTTCGAAGATCTTGGGGTTTCGGATGGTTGCGAAGAACCCTGTGATTTATGGCGGGTCTGGCGACGATTTCTTGCATGGGCATACTGCTTTGTGGGGTCAATCTTCGCAGTCGCATCGGGGCCGCGGTTTGGCCCAGCTACATGTGGACATGGTCGATTCGGGGGTGAGGAACGGCCATATCACTTTGGAGCATCTGCAGGCGATGGGTGTCCCGAACGCTAAACGTATTTGGGATTTGATCGGCGGTGCCCCTCAGCGTCCGTATGTTCCGATCCTGCCGCTTGCTGACAGTTTACCTAAACGGATGTCGCGTGGCGAACTCGACGCGATTGCTCAGAATCTTCCTGATGCTCGTCCTCGTGGCAGAGATTTGTTTGAGCGGTGGAAGCGTGGCCCTCACCCCAGAGATGCAACTGACGGTTTTGCTGATCTTGATGCCGCCGAACAGGCTTATCGGATCGAGAACTGGGAAACGGGCTATGAGCGGTCGGGAACTGGGCCTGGTTTCGACAAAGTCGAAAGTCTTCTTGAGATACAAGTTGGACAATTATTCGATGATGATCTTTGGGAGACAGGAGATTGGATTACGACTCTAGATATTTCGGATTGGGCGGATGCTCCTGGGACTGGCGATGTGCTCGCTGATGTCCGCGAGATGCGTGAACAGCTCTATCTGAGCGCTCAAGTCAGGATGGGCGACATCCAAGAGCTACGACCAGTCATCGACTCTGGTGAGGGCACCATCGGGGTGTGGGTTAAAACTAGCGATTTGGCAGGCGACACTGACGAAGTTATTCCGACCCAGATTTATGCGCCTGATGACAAAGCCAATTTGGTTCTAGTACAGATCCCTCCTGAAGCGGTCAGACACATCACGTCCACCACCTCAAACCCTAAAGCAATTGTTAACAAATCAATTCTGATCCAAGCCCGCACTAATATGGATAACGCCAAAGCGGCCGTCGAGAAGTCTTTAAGGGTTGAAGAACTGATTGGCGCTCAGAGCGGCGTCAAACTGTCTTACTCGGAAGCGGCCGCTATTGTCGGCGACGACGGCACCCAAGATTTTCCCATCACAGGTATCATTGCCGAACTCCGCAACGCACACATGACAGCGGCGCGACGGGGGCAACAGGTGGGCGGAACCATGGCCGATCACGATTCTGGTGCAGTGGAGATTCTGGCTCGGGGCGGGATGGACGTTCTAACATCCCAGGGCAGCCACGACGCTGCTGGAATTCTTAATGCTCTCGCTCTGGAAGATCCGACGCTTCTGGGCCGTTTGAAGTACAAGCGTTCCCCAGGGACAGGCAACCGTTCGGCTGGACCTGACGGGCCTTTGAGCAAAGAAGGCGTACTGAAAGAGGAGCGGTGGATCGCCAACCTGATCGTTAACGCTAAACGAAACGGTGTTGAGCCGTTGGAGAGGATTCCTCTAACCCCGAAGCAGCTTGTAGAAGACCCGAATGGTCAATGGTTCAATACTTACATCAAGCCAGTTTCTTCGAATCAGTGGATTGGCGGCAACGCTGGCACAGGATTGCCCAACATGAGTTTAGGAGGTTCACAACTGCAGAAGGACTTTGCTGACGGGTTGATGGATTGGGTAGCGGATTTCCATCGGGAGCTTCGCGCCGAAGGTTACGACTCGATCCTGTACACAGGGTTTGAGCACGGCGGGCAATGGAACGCTATTGCGTTGGATCCGAAGAAGCAGTTACAGCCGTTTGCGGGTGGCGCCGACGAGTTGACGCCTAAGAACAAGGACTCTTTGAACGCCTCCATGATGGGTGATGAGGACACTAGTAAATCGTTTGGCACTTCACGAGAGTTTGGGGAACAGTTAGACGATACTGCCAGTGGCTCAGGGGCAGGCGCTTCTGCGATTGGCTCCAGTCCTAAAAACCGAATCAGATATCAAAGCAGAATGGACGTCGATAAAGCGCTGAATTCAGCCTCGCTTGGTTCTGAAGCTGCCTCAAAAAAGACCGCCGCTTTCAACGAATACTCCACCATCACGGATCGCGTCGAGTCGACATTAGCTGACTTCGAATTCACCATTGACGACTGGATTACCCAGAACTTTGGGGACGGCAGGCATCCAGAGCAAGTCCTAAAGAATTTGACTTCGGCCAGAGGGGAACTTGCTCAGGAAATCGGCGCGCTGAGTAAGGTTGCTGACAAAATAGAAGCGATCGATCCTGCTCAAGCGGCGGCTATGGCCGCTCCCCTCAGGCAACAAATAGACATGTTGCGGAAATACCTTTCCGACACTACTCAAGTTTCGTGGGGCATCGGTCGTGCTTTCTCTGAGGCGAAGCGTGTAGGAGCAAAGAATCTTCAGGTCCGTACTGCCAAACAGTTTGTGGGGTTGATCGATGAGTCGATGCTGGCCTTGGAGGCACGCAAAGTAAAGAGGTATCAGGAGATTGCTGATGCCGCTGACGAGATCTCTCCCTTTGTTGCTGAGGCTCAGGGCAGTGTTCGGCAAGCTGTTGAGCAGCTTGCCGAGAACCAGCGAAGGATCGCTCAGATCGACGCTGATATGGCTGAGGAGGCTACTACAGCGGACGGGTCGGTGGCGTGGTTTAGGTCTGAGGAGTTGCGTCTCAGGGGTGAGGCGACTGAGCGGTTTGAGATGGCTAATCGTCTTGATAATGAGGAGCTTGAGGCTGCTGAGCGGGCGAGGCGGGCGACGGTTACGGATGTGAGCATGGATGGTGTGCCTGTGCTTCGTCCTTCGGAGCGGGTTGCTTCTGTGGAGGTTCCTAATGCTGAGGCTGGCCGTATTGCCGATATGCGGGTTGAGCGTGCGGCTCAGACTGTGTCGTTGAATCAGACGAACGCCCAGTTTCTTCGGTTGGAGGCTAATGCGAAGATGTTGGAGGCCGATTTGGCCCGTTTGTCTCATGACAGGGATTTGATTGCTACTCGGTTTGCGACGATGTCTATGCCTGAGAGCACCGAGACTTTGAGCGCGGTTATGCGTGGGTTTACGGCGTTTGGTGTTGATGGTCAGATTCCTGAGGAAGTGGCTCAGGGTTTGGCTGATGTGAATCGGATTATTGGTGCGCGTGGCAGCAATAGTGTTGTGACGGTTTTTGACAAGGTGAACGACTTGTTTAAGTCGTGGGCTATTGCGTCGCCTGGTTTCCATTCTCGGAACTTCTTTGGCGGCGTGTTTAATAATGCTTTGGCTGGTGTTGAGCTTTCTTCGTATGGTCGTTTCCATCAGCTTTATAAGCCTGTGCGTCGTGCTATTGATGCGGGTGGTTCTGTTGATGAGCAGGTGGCTGCGTTGCGTGGCAGCAAGCAGGCTCAGAGGTTGATAGATAGCGGCAATGGTCGGTTTGTGGATCACATGGCGACGTTGCTGCGGAACGGCGTTTTGAATGGTGGTCAGACGACGGAGTTGCAGAGGGTGGCTCGGGCGCGGTCGATCAATCCGTTGAACCCGAACAATGTTGTTACGGCTACGGCTCGTCGGCCTGCGTTGCATGTTGAGAACATGTTGCGTGGGACGTTGGCGATGGACAGGCTCACGAAGGGTCTTGATATTGATTTGGCTGTGGCTGACGTGTACAAGTATCACTTCGATTATGACGATTTGTCTGCGTTTGAGCGTGGCGTGATGCGGCGTGCGATCCCGTTCTATACGTGGACTCGCAAGAATTTGCCGTTGCAGTTGGAGATGATGTTTAAGAACCCGAAGGTTTATAACCGTGTTCATTCTTTGAAGCGGGAACTTGAGCGGGATTCGGAGAAGGAAACGTTGTTGCCGAAGTGGATCGAGGATCGGTTCCATATCCAGTTGCCTATGTCGATGGGCGGCGATTCGGTTTTCTTGGTTCCTGATTTGCCGTTTGCTGAGCTTGATCGGGCGATGAACCCGAGGCTTATTATTGGGGCCAGTAGCCCTTTGGTTAAGATTCCGTTGTCTGAGATTGCTGACAAGAACTTCTTCTTCGATAGCGATTTCCGCGATGATTACAAGCCGTTGCCGAAGGCGTGGGACACCGTTTTGGCTCCGTTGATGCCTGCGTTGCATGGGGTTGGGATGGTTGGCCGTCGTGAGGATGGCGAGTGGGTGGCTACTGATCGAAACATGCACCATCTGGAGTCGACGTTGCCGATTTTCTCTGCGCTGCGTCGGCTGTGGCCGACGTTGGGTGACGAGAAGACTGAGTCTCGCACTATGCAAAACTGGGTGAACTGGACTTCAGGTATCGGGTTTAGGCGGATCACTGAGGATCAACGCAAGTGGGAGCAGTGGCGGCGCGACAACGCTGAGTGGCTGGATCGGTAGATGCCGTCCACTATGGGGCATGATGTTCCATGTTCGTAACCTGTTAGCAGCCGAACCCGTCGCTGTTGTAGCAGCCCTACAGGCGTCGTTGGCGTTGGCTGTGCTGTTCGGTGTCGACCTGTCGGCCGATCAGCTTGCTGGTGTCGGTGCGTGTGCTGCTGCTTGGCTAGGGCTTGTGACCCGTCGACGTGTCAGCCCCATCTAGACAGTAGTTGAGGGTGACTAGCGCACCCATGTTCCACTGGACGGCGGCAGCGTGCAGCGTGCCTGTCTCTGAGTCTCGGGTTTCGCCTTGAGCCATCTTCATCAGGTGTCGTAGGGCGGCGTCTATGTACTCGGAGTCTGGTTTGCCTCCGAGTATCCAGTTGGGTTTGCCGTCTACGTCGGGGTATTTCTTGCGTCCGACATGGCAGTGCCATGCGAGCGGTGACCAGTCGAACCAGCCTAGTTCCCCTAGTGGGGCTTTGTGGGCGTTGTCGCGTGCAGCGTTACGCTGCTTCATCTTCACCGACCCATTCTTGCATTTCTGCCCAGGATTCATCTCCGAAGACGTACCAGTCGCCTTCGATGGTGTTGACTAGCCAGTCTGTGGCGCTAATCGTAATGATCGTCCCGTAGATGTACAGCTCTGTGGAGTTGTCTTGCAGTTGGTCTTCTGGGTCGGGGGCGATGTCGCCGTCGATCCAGTCTTGCATTCGGTAGGCCGTGTAAACGGACCCGTCGTATTGCACTGCGGTTGCGATGCTTTCTAACCCTTCGAAGTATCCCATGGCTGTAGGCATTATTCTGTTTCCTCTCGGCTGTGGCGTTGTAGGTATCTAATTACTTGTGGACTGTTTTTAAGCGCTGCTTCCATTTTTTCGGTAGCTCTGGTTACCGTCAGGTAACAGGTCGACTTGGGGAGCGCCATCCGTTGCGAGACGGATGCGTACGTTTCTCCTCCGAGAACGATGGAGATCATAGCTTCGGCTTCCCGTAGCGTCAAAGTCTCCTCTATGGCGTCTAGGAGCGTCTCTCGTAGCTCCTCCAGTTCTTCGGTGCCGTAACCACCCATTGGCTTGTGCGGCTCTTCCATGAGCTTCTCAGTGGCGTCCATCAATCTTCGGTCGTATCCGAGAACGTCGATCAGGTTTGAGCTGACCTCGCGCGGGCCTCGCCACTTTCGAACCCCACCAGAATCTTTCTGCTTGTCTCTCATCAGTGGACGCCTCGGTTCAACAGGCAACCCGTCACGAAGCAGTATTCGATCCCACGAATTAAACAGTTCTTCCCGTTCTTCATCGGACATTTCTTTCCTACGGCGACGGTTCGACATGCTGAACCTCGCCGATCTCTGTTAGGAGATCGGACGGAAACGCCCAGTAAGGCTTCGGGATAGCGTCGTCAAACACGCCTTTCCCTACCAGCGGGGAGGTTTCTACAGCCCGAACTAGAGCACCTAGCCCGACAACTATTGAACGGTCTTCGTGGGAGTCGTAGAAGAACACTTCTACGGGGTGGTGTTTCTGCCATTCGATCAAAGCATCCAGATTGGCGTACTTGATTTTGGCGAGCTTGTCGCGTCCGAACCCTTTTGCTTCGACCAATGCTTGTGATGTCAGGAAGTCGGGGGTGTGTCGGATGAACTCGGACAGCATCGAAAGTTTGAGCGGGGGACGGTTCAGGCCGTACGGGATCCAGCCACGGTTCTGGCTGTCAAGCCAAGCCGCGCAACGCTCTTCTGCCACATCGCCCATCTGGGCGTAGCGTTGGCTCCACGCCATGTCTCTGAACGGCCCGCCAGCCATGGCTACAGAACTTTCTTCAAGTACACCCAGCCGCTGTCAACAGCAAACGGGACGTATCCATCTGCCGTCTTTTTACGCAACTGGAGCTGCTTGTCGTACAAGACTTTGACGATGTCGATCTTGAAGTCAGTTCGCCACGCCTCTGGTTCGATCACAGGCTCTTCAACCTTGGGGATCGGCACAGCCGACTGGCGTTTCTTTGCTGCTTTCTTTGCTGGCTTTTGTCCCATGTCGCCTCCTACTGGCATGACTCGCACGACTCGGGGTTTTCCAAGTCGCAGGATTGTTCGATTGGTTTATCGGCGTCTTCGCCCCAGTCGATGCCGACTGTGCCGAATTCACCCATCAGTTCGCCCTCTTCGTACAACTCCATCAGAGTCTTGGGATCAGTCATTTTCTTCGCTCTCGCCTTCACTTATCCACAGGCGTCCTGTGGTTGTGGATTCTAATACAGATATCTGGCCGTCGTCCACATAAGCAATCCCGTTCAACGCATCCAACACCGCTTTCATGTAGTTGTCGATGTCGCCTCGCAGCACAGATTCCAACTCTGTAGGAGCAACTTCGATCCACATGCCGTGCTTGTCGAAGTCGACCGTGACTTTCACTGGCCCTTCCAGAGGTTTGCGTCGACCAAACTTCTTTTTCCACGCTTCAGCTATCGCTGCTTCGTGTACGAGTGTTGCTTCGGGCGTGAAGACACGCCCTCGGCGACCCAGCCGTGGCCTTTGTTTAACTCTGGGTTTGATCTGTATGTAGGTTCGCATCGGTTTGCGTGCCATCTGCCGTCTTCCCGTTGTAGTAATCAAGTAACCGTTTTTGGAGTGTGTGTCGGTCGAAGCTAGACGTTAAGCCGTTAGTCCTCGCTAGTGCGTGCAGCTCTGCAAGCGACAGGTCTGTCAGCCTGATCAGCATGCACGGCTCACTATTCTGGATTTGCGTCTTGTGTCTTTTCCCCTGAGCCTGTGTCGTTCCGCAGGGGTTGTCCCACCGTAGATCCCGCAGTCGTCCAGCGGCGTTTCTTCCATCTCCGCCATGCGCGCCTGCAGGCAGTCGGCTGCTACAGGGCAGGCAGCGCACGTCGCTAGGGCTTCTCGTTTTCTGCTTGGTTCTACGCTGAAAAAAGCGAGAGTGTCTTTGCCTTGGCAGTTTGCTGATGTTCTCCAGTCGTCACTCATCGCTCCACCAGCGTTTCGACTTGGGTGAGTCGGCGTCGTTCAGATCGTTGTGTAGGTCTTTGCGGATCAGGTACCAAACGAGGGTGAGGAACATTGTTGCCCAGATCGCTCCGAACGTGAGGATGGCTGTGTCAGTGATCTCTAAATTCATCATGTGCCTTTCGCGTAATGTCTGTAGCGGCGTGGGCCGAGGATGCGTGCGACCCAGTCTTCGGGTAGCTCGTCGCCTCGTATGTCTTTGCGGTCTTTTAGCTCCAAGTTCTGTGGTCGTTCTTCTGGTGGTAGCTGGCTGATTCCCATGGTTTCCTTAGGTGGTTATGCGGCGTGGCCAGATGCTTTGGCAAGCATCCTGTCTAGCTGTGGGCGTCCCTGGTCTGCTCGTGCCACCCATTTGGGTGCGTGTTGGTCGTGGGCCTCGTACAGGAACCCTTGTGCTTCTGTGAAGCTCAAGTCGCATTTGGCTAGTTCCCGAGAGAAGCTCCACAGCCATTCTGATCGGTCGTCGTTGCGTCCTACGCCTTGCGTGTACATGTGGAACGCTAGACCCGAGAGACGGTTGCGTGCAGACCTGTTGCGTGTGACGGATCCTGTGCCGAAGTTCTTGGCTGTCACCAGCACAGGGGCGTCATATAGGGCAGCTAGAGGCTCCAGTTGCGACCCCTTGACGGTTGAGGCGGCAGCTTGACTGGCGAAGTCTTCCAGCGTGCAGTCGACAATCATGCGTCGATGCTCTGCATGGCCTGGGTTGTTCCCTGGGTACGGCAGCCGCACATAGTTGCCGACGGCACCGTCGGCGAGGGTCGCTTGCTTCGGGTTGATCTCGCGGGTCGGTGCCTGAGCGATCTGTGCTGCCGCCAGCAGTGCGTGACGCATCAACTGTGCAGGTAGCCAGCCGTCAGCGAACACCCAAACGTGGTAGCCCTTTGAGCGGGATCGTTCGATCCATCCTGTGATCCCAAACTTGTCGAGAACGGTCGTGATGTTTCGTGCGTGGATCAGCGAGGCTTCTTCGCCCTCGTCTACGTCGATGCAACCCCAGTGGACAACGAACCCTGTGGGCGCTTTGACCATGGGGTACACGCCTGCCTGTAGCCCGCCGTTCAGGTGCTGCTCTAGCTGTTCGACCCACCATTTCATTTGGTCTTCTAGCGTCTTGTGTGGGCTGCGGTCACAGCCACCTTTCTCGGTGCCGATCACGGCAGGGTTCCCTTGGAAGAGGGAGATGAATGTTTCTGTCATGCGTTCCTAGAACATCGGGCGGTTAACGATGGGAGTGGGGGCTGGTTGCGCTGCACTCACCTCTTCCTTCAAGGCTGCGAGAGCGGCAGCGTTGTGCGATGCCCTGTCTGTGGTCGGGCCTGCACCGTCGTCGGGCGGCGGGACGTACCCGTCGCCCTCCTGTAGCGGGCGGATCGCCCCTGTCTGCGACGCTATGTGCAGATCCACATAGCCCGTCTTTGACGGGGGACGCTTGTTCTTCACGACACCTACGGTGATCGTGTTCTTCTCCGCTTCACGTTCATAGGCATCTAATGACTCGTCTTGGCATTTGCGGAACACTTCGACCACGTAGGTGGCCTCGTTCTCGCCTCCGTAACGCATCGAATCCATGCCTCGGGCCGTGCCTCGGTCGCTTCGCTTGCCTTGATGCAAGCAGACGATGGGGCGTTTCGCCGACTTGGCGAAACGCTTCAGCTCCTGCACCTTCCATGTGACTCCGTCGTGGTCGCCGTCGCCTGGGATCAGCTCCAGATAGTCGATGAAGACTCCCTGTGTAGGCGCACCCCAATACTGTTCGCATTCCATGACGGCTTTGCCCATGTCGTTGAAGTCAAGACCCTCGTCTATGACGACAAGGTTCGGGAAGTCGTCTACAGCGACTGCTCTCAGGGTGTCGATCATGTCGTTGTCGCCTGCCTTGATGGCTTGCTCGACTTGTTCGGGGTTCAGGCCGCGCATGATGGCTGCGAGCTTCATCAGCACTAGCTCTGCCATTTCGTCTGGGGTGAACAGGATGAAACGGCCGTGGGCGTTGTTGCAGATGGCTTGCATGACGAGCTGCGTTTTGCCGCTGTGTGCGCGTCCTGTGACGAAGCACAGGTCGCCGTCGCCGACGCCTCGCATCATGATGTCGATGTCGCGGATGCCCCACATGAGGCGTCCGTCTATGTTCTGTAGGGCGTCAACGAGCGGGTCGACTGCGGATCCGAGGTGGCGTACGAACCTCCATTCGGGATCGGACACAGGCGGATCACTTCCGTCTGTGCCCGACCCCGTGCCATGGGAGGTGGTCTGTTGTGCAGCTATCGCTGCTTCGATTTGAGCGTCGTCAAGGATATGTGGCATCGCCACGTTTCTACCTCCCAGTAGGCGGGTGTGTGGAGTGGTGTGGGCAGGGGCGGCTATGAAGCTGCACCCCTGCCCGATGGTGGACCTAGTCCAGCCAGAGAGCCAGAGCTGAATCTTTGTGCTTCAGGTCTGGGCTGGTTGGCTTGTATTCGCCCGCTGCCTTCTTGGGGCGGTTGTCCCAGAACTCGTCTGGGGCGATGGCGTAGCGGGCCTTGCCCCACGCCTTGTTCGCTGCCTTCTCGGCCTTGTCTCGGGAATCTCCCGAGTGCGGCGGCATGGGTGCTACGTCGGACGTGGGCATCGAGATGACCTGCGCTCCTCCGAAGGCTTCACGGGCTGCGTCTGCGAAGGCGTCGGGTGCCATGGGGGCAGCCTGTGGGGCTGGGACAGCCTGGAGCGTAGTAGTTGCTCCTCCGCTGCCTGCCAGATCCCATACGACCTTCTCGATGTACGCTGCAGCCGCAGCGAGCGGCTGGTCCGTCTTGTCGGCCACGATCATGTCGATCGCTCCCTTGACGCAGACCTGTGCGACAATCAACTGGTCTTTGGGTGTGTAGTCATTCTTACTCATGTGTGCCCTCCTATGGGCGGTACTGGCAACGGACTCTGCTTGCCGTTGCTCAGGTCTACAAGGTACAGCCGATGCGGCGGTGACGTACAATCAGTTTTGTACGGCCACTGTACGGCCACAATCAGTTTTGTACGGCCACTGTACGGCCATCGAAGTGTTTGCCTTTGCAGTCGTCCCATGCTGGGCACCATTTGGCGCTGCATAGAGCGTGCTGGTCGTTCTTTGGCCACGCGTAGTCGACACCTACGCCCTCGTACAGGTTCACGAACGAGCGTAGTTGCTCTGCAAGCCATGAGGCGTGCCCGATGTTGCGCGTCGTGTTGAACAGTTGAGCGATGGGCTGTGTGGACTTGGACACGACTGCGTACGTGAAGTCGACCTCGACCATCGCGCTCGTTGGCACTTCTTTCCACATCAGCTCCATGGCTGTGTCCTCGCCGTACTCGTCAACAAGGTCAACGATGGTAGCTGCGACACAGTAGAAGGTGGGCTGGACGTACCAGCGGTCGATCTCCCACCCTTGGTAGCGTTCGATCTGGGCCGCGGTCTTCCAGTCCCAGATACGACCGTTGATGTCGCGCGCGTCCCATGCGCCCTTGAGGCGTATGGCGCCGTCGGCTGTGAGGGGAACGTCGAAGACGCGTTCGATCTCTGCAGGGTCCACTGGCGGGACCGATGGAACGACGCTGGTGTTCATGCGCGCCGCCATCCCCACGAGCTTCCCTCGCAGAGTGTCGTCACCTTTGATCTGGATCCGTTGGAAGTCCTTGGCTTCCATGCGCGCGTCGAGCCAAGCCACAGCATCCTCTTCGGCTTCGCTGTGGCTCAGCCCATGCAGGCGCGACTCCATGTACTCGTGCAGGGCTGTGCCCAGCACTGTGGCGTCTGTATCTGGCGAATCCCACTCGGGATCAAACGCGGAACGTCTGCTGCGCTCGGGGCACAGCAGAAAGTCTTTGGCCCACGACTGACGGAACGTGTACGTCTTCCTCATGGCCTACGGCCTTTCCCTCTAGCTAGACGAGTGCGTTCTGTGTTGGTGGCGGCTTCGCCTCCGTTGCGGTTCAGGAACTGATAGAACGCCCACTGTGTGCCGTCGAAACCCATCTCGACCATGTGCCTGTACACGTCGGCCTTGGTCAGGTGAGGGTTCGCACGCCACACAGCTTCGCCGTACTTGTTGTACATGCGTCTCACAGCCCTGACCCCGTGCGGACCTCGGGCGTCCTCGGGTGACTCGTTGTGGACGTTGTATGCGTCCAAGATCTCCAGCCACACAGGATAGCGGTCATCGCCACCCCACTCGTAGAACTCGTCCATGATCTCCACGAAGTCATGGACACGGACCTGCTGCTCCAAGTAGTCGAGCAGCGGCAGCTCCTCAGGCACCCTGTAGACGCCCCCCTGAACACGCGTAGGAGTTGTGATGATGACATCGTCCAGATCCCTGCGTGGGCCTCCTGCGAGGATGTCGGCCATCTCGACGTTGTCCATGTAACCCATGTCAGCCGTCCATGCCGAGGCGTGCTGGGCGCGTGTTGGGCCTGTGTGCTGGCCCACCGCTGACCCAGAACGACATCTTTTCGTCTACAACGACGAACATGTCGGGGCAGCCGAGGCGGCGGTCTGCGTGCCATTTGCGTACGGCTGCGATGGCTGATGGGAGATCGGCTGTGTGCATCTCCACTAGATGGTTGGGACCGATGTCGTTGTCGAGATAGATCTCGACGCCGATGCCTGTCTCGTATTCTTCTGCGTCTGCAGGGTAGATCATTACTGATGTGCTCATTGTGGCCTCCTCGGCCTTGTGTGTGTATGCCTTGCCTGTGCCCCGATTCGCAGCCACCGTAGGCGTGATGGAATTTCCATCGGTGGTCTGCTCAGACGGGGTGCAGCTCACGCTGCTGTCTGATGTGTGTATGTGTACTCCTGTGATTGCGGACATCAGGCAACCCGCCACCCTGTGTGGGCGGCGGGCTGCTTGTCGCCTACAAGTCTCGACTGTGCATGAGCGGCTTGGGAGCGGGCTGTACGGCCACGCTGGTAACCCACCACTCGTCCTTGTCGGTTGCTTGGAAGGTTTCCAGCATCTGCTCAGCGATGCCTTCCATCGTCTTCAGATACACGGCCTTGCCCTCTGGTAGGCCGTCACGTAGGTGGACGTTCAGCACGAGCCTCATCGGGTGCGCCCCAGTGACGCTGCGAAGTCGTCCATGGCCTCGACCAGCCCGCATTGCGAGCAGATCATGGTCTTGTTGTCCTTGCGGCTGAGAGCGCCTGGGTACAGCCCTGGCGTGTCGTTGTTGGGTATGTAGCCCTCACATGTAGGGCATATTGGCTTGGTGGTATCGGTCATATCGGTATCTCTCTCTGTCTGTGTGAACGGTTGGTGCGGGGCAGGAGCATGACGCTCCTGCCCCACAGAGGCTGCCTATCAGGCCCGAACGAGGATCCGTGCGGCCTTGTTGGTCAGCGGGAAGTTGTCTTTGGCCCAGTTGCCAGCGACGCGAGCCTGACGGCCCTTGTCGTTACCTTGTACGTGTAGCTCGTACTCGTTCACCGTCTGCAAGAAGTGCCATGCAGTCTCCTGTGAGCCGATGGTAGGCCCGTCGAAGATGCGGCGCATGTCTGCACGTCGCTCCATCCAGTTGGCCTTGACACGGTCTGTGGCTTCACCCTCGGGCTTCGGGAACAACGCAGGCAGCAGCTCCTCGCCGAAGGTGACACGGCTGTACGCCTTGTCCATCAGCCCTGCAGCCCAGGCATCGAACTCGTCAAACGCTGTGTACGTCTCAACGAGTGCAGCCTTCGCTTCGGCCAGACGTTCCTGTGCAGATGAACGGTGCTGGATGCTGTGGAACAGCTCGCCGCCAGAGACAGCGATCTTCAGCGTGTTCTCACAGACGACTCGCATGTTGACACCCTCGATGCGGAACGAGCCGCTGCCGTGCCATGTGGAGATGAGCAGCCAACGGTGGATGGCCTCGTCGGTGCCGTCGAAGCGAGGCGACTCGCCCAAGTCGACCAGCATCCAGACGAACTTGCCGCCCCACATCTGACCGCAGGTCTGGACGCTCAGGTCCAGCTCGTCGGCGATGTCGGCCAGCTCCGTGTTCTGCAGGATCTCGTACTTGGGTGAAACGACATCCAGCACAGCTCCGTCCGTCGTCTTCAAGGCGACGTGAGTTTCCAACGGCGTGTAGCTGCCTCCCAGGTACAGGGATGACTTGTGGACGCCCCAGGCAATGCCGCCAAGGTGCAGAGCTTCACGGCCTGTGCAGAAACGGTCGATGACCGTTCCAATGCCATGCCACGGCGTGGTGCCGCTGTTGCTCATCATGGTTTCGGGGATTGCTCCCATTATGTGACCTCCTGTGGTCATGTGTGTGTGAAGTCGAATGACTTCGCCCACCCTGCAGAGCGTGTGTGCCCTGCAGGGTGGACGCTGCCATCAGGCCAGATCGGATGGGCTGCTGTGCATGGAGACGTTCCCCTTGAGCACGAGGAAGCCGCTGTTGACCATCACCCTGATTGCCTCCCTGACGGCATGGCGGAACGCCGCACTCTGCAGGAAGGCAGCCTGTGCCTCGGCGATCATGTCGCGTGCCTCGTCCCCAGAGACAGGCGGGGACGGCATGCCCTCTGTGTAGCTGTTGCCGAGATGCTCATCGATGATGCTCTCGATTGTCTCGCGGGCCTCCTCGACCAGCTCGTCCGCATCGATGTTGATCTCGATCTCGGCTTCGGTGTTGATATCCATTATGTGTACCTCCCAGGTACCTGTGTGTGAAGTTGTCGGGATTGATAACTTCGTGCAACGCACAGAGCCGCTGTGGCTCTGTGCCCTGCACGCTGGCATCAGTCCTCGTCCATCCCGTTCATCGGGATGTCGATGTGCTCGCCGACCTCGTCCGCCCATTCCCACTGCAGCCCGAAGGCATGGGCATTGACGTTCTGTACAGGCCGTGTGAACGAGTACAGAGTGTACGGCGTCTGTGTCTTGTGCTTCATGCCGTGGCGCTTGGCGTTGGCGAGTGCCTCTGTGTGTGTGTTGCCACACGCCCAGAAGCCGAAGCCATAGATGACGAACATCCATGTGGGTGGATTGTCTGTGTCTGTAGTGGATGTGTCTGTGTCTGTGTCGCTCATGGCGACCTCCTTATGTTGGTCGAGCGATCTGCTCGGTGGGTGGTGCCCCATCACCCTATCAGGCATGGGACGGTGTCGTACAATCAGCCTCAGAAGAGGCGAGGCTCGTTGCTGTCTCTCTCCTCGGCGATGGTGCGGGCTGCGAGCGGGCCGTAGACGCCACGGGCACGCTCGACGCGCTCCTGATGCTTCGCAGCCTGTGCTCGGTCTGACTTGTTCATGACTTCACCTCCCAGCCTGCATAGTCATCGGGGAGTAGCTCGTACTCTGTGGACAGCAGCGGACGCTCGTGCAGAACGTCTGTGTCTGTGAACATGTGGCCGTTGACACGGCCACTGTGCAGGGCTGCTTCCAGTAGTTCGCCGAAGGCTGCACCGTCGGCTTCTCGTTTCTTCATGCGTTCGTGGTACAGGGCGAGCACCCAGCTCCCTGTGATCAGGATCATGACCATGATCCCCCAGAACGCTCCCAGTGTAGTGTTCATGTCTGCTCTCTTTCTGTGGCTGCTACAGCAGCCATCTTTGTAGGTTCTTTCTTAATGAGCGGCTCCCTGAGGGGAGCCGCGAATGAAAGGCTGGAGAACTGCGTTCTCATTGTAACGCAGCCCTCCAGCCCCGTACAAACGTGCCCCGTGTAGGAGCCTGTTCAGTCCCGCAGAGCGGAGTCGCCTGCAGGACCGTCGCTGGCCCATTCGCCGTCGTCGGGGTTGTGTGGCCCGTGGTCGCCTTCTTCCATGTACAGCCAGCACATCGGGCACAGGTAGAACTGCACAGGCCGTGGGACGTTGTTCATGATGATCTCGCGGTGTGCAGGCGTCCAGTCGCCGTCAGGGAAATGCATCTTGGCGGTGCCGCCTGCCTTGTACGCCGCGAACTTGGTCGTGTCGACTTCTACAGACTCGATGGAGCCGCAGTCGTCGCATGTGGATGTGAGTGTGATCATTGTGTGTTCCTATTCTGTGTAGGTGAAGCGGGATCGCTTCAGGGAACCTTCACACCGTAGGCGGAAGGCTCCCCGCAGGGATCCTGTCTCTGTGGCCTAGCGCCAGACGTTCTCGCAGGCGTCGTCGTAGTCTCCCTGTGTGGCGAACAGCTTGCCGCAGCCGTTCGTCTCGGTGCAGAGCACAGATCCCTCGGGCATGCCGATCTGCTCAGGGTAGTACGCCCCGCCCTGCAGCGGACCACCACCGTTGCCTGTGCCCAGGCTGGAGTTGTGGGTGCAGACCCCGCTGCGACGCAGAGCCGCACCGTGGCGTGCCTCTTCGGCGTACAGAGCCATCTCGATGTCGGCATCCTGAATGGTTGCCTCTTCGTCGTATCCAAACATTGTGTGTATCTCCTTGTGTAGGTGAAGCCGAGTGCTTCGTGATCCCTGCAGACAGCAATGCCTGCAGGGATCCCGCTGTACTCAGCCCTGTGCAGCGCGACGGGCAAACGCCGCGTCCTCGGCATCGTTGCCGAACGGGTTGAACTCTGCAGGCATGTCATCCGACTGCCACACAGTGATGCCCATGTCACGCATGCGTCGGCAGAAGAACTGGAAACGGTCTACAGCGTCCTCCCAGTCGAGGTCGTAGGAGCCGCTCCCCCAGCCCCGCGCGCCGTCATCGAGTCGGGCGTCTGTGAAGAACACGAAGCGACGTGCAGGGTTGTGAGTGCCTCGGCACATGTCTGGGGCATCCACGATGCCATGCAGAACCTGCACAGTGCCCTGGCCTGCAGGCTGCACAATGCCAGCGACCAAAGTTTCACCGTTGATGGTTGTAGGGATGTTGTGTGTGGTCGACATAGTCGATCCTTTCTGTATGTGTGAAGCGGAGTGCTTCAGGATCTCTACAGACATCGCTGCCTGCAGAGATCCCGCTGCAATCACTTGCGGCGCTTGTCTTTCGATGGTCGGAACTCTGCACGATCTCCCACAGAGATCCACTTGCCGTCGCGTTCGTTGCCGTCACAGCAACCCCTGTTGGGCCTGCAGTGTGTGCATTGGCCCTGCGCTAGGCGTGCCCTGTTGCGCTCGACCTTGGTTGTGTAGCTATCAAACCCTCCACCAGTCATGGCGGCCTCCTGTGTGTGTGTGTGTGTGTGTGTGATGCAGAGCATCGGGGACGGCACCACCTCTGCAGGCGATGCCGTCGCCGTCGTCTGTATCAGTCCTCGACTAGATCGTACCAGTAGACCCACAACCAAGCCAGAAGCAAGGCCAACAGAACCACTAGGTGCCAGCCGTTCACAGACGACTGCCCTTGATCATGATTGTGGCGTGCGAGAGCTTGCCTGCAGCCTCGTTCGCCTGCACAGCGGCATCGATGTCGCGAAGCACGCCTGCAGCCCGATCCGCCACACCGCGAAACCCTTCCTCTGTGGCGATGCGCTGATCATGGATCAGTGCAGCGCGTAGATCCATCAGTGAAACCTCAATCTCTAGGCCCTCTGTGTAGGTGAATGTGACCGTTTGTTGTGTAGCCATTTCTGTATGTCTCCTTGTGTAGTGATGCGGGATCGCATCCTCGCTTGACGCTGTAGAGCATCGGGCAACACGCCACGGGTAGACCCGCGGCATGCTGCACGTCGTCTGCAGACCGACTAGGCGAACGCCGACTAGGCGAACGTCACTGCAACCTCTGCAGAGGGGTTTCTGATGAATCCCTTGTGGTCGATGTTCTTGTAGCCGCGGGGCAGCTTGTAGCGCAACCCGACGATCACGCCCTGTGGATCACGGAACCGCAGATCGTGCTTGTCGCCGTCGATCACTCTGTGGCCAAGGTACGTCTGTGGCAGATCCGAACCGCGTCGCACAGTGAACGGAACCACCACGTTACGCCCTGCAGCGATCTCGGCGTGGATCTCGGCGTCTGTAGTGTTCTCAGTCGCCGACAGCACCCTGTACAGGTTCGGACGTGCCCAACCCATCTGCAGATCTTGACGCTTGCTGTAGTCTGTGAACACCACAGACGGAAACTGCTCTGTGAGCCACAAGGGCACATCGATATCTGATGTGCCATTGATCCGCACACACAGACGCTTGCCCTGCCGCTCTACACGGGCCAAGTTCCGCCGAACCTCTGCAGCCATCTGCGACCAGAACAACGACGGCGCACCGTCTGTAGTAGCCCCTGTGTTTGCGTACAGAGCCGTTCGTGCAAGCTTCGCACGCTCCGCCATCGCAAGCCTGCCTGCAGTGTGCAAACACGCTCCCCTGCAGCCCTGTGTGCTGTGTACACACATGTTCTCGAAGAGCATCTCTACAGAGTCACGCCACATCTGCGGCACAGTCTCACCCCACAGAAGCCCGCCCAGCCTGTGCGGCAACATGTAGCAGATCGCCTGCTCCCACTCTGTAGCGTCGGAGTCGACCCACAGAGCACCATCGGGTGCCTGTGCAGACTCATTCTTCTGCAGCTTGCCCACAGCCCTCTGTGGCGTCAACAAGTAGGCAGACTTTCCGCCACCAACCATCTCCGACAGGCTCTGCAGCAACGCTGCAGAATCGCCTGCAGGCAACCGCGTACCATCGATCCTGTAATTTCCCATCTCTGTATATCTCCTTGTGTAGTGATGTCTACTGTAGAGCATCGCGCACGCCACACACACACCTGTGTGTGTGGCGTCCATGTCGCCTACAGAGCCTCGACTATTTCGAACGTGACCCGAACGTAACGACCACGCGGACCCGTACGTGTAGGCACGTACTGTGCAGCCCTGCCTGTAGTGCTAGGCGACGTGCCCGCCTGTAGCCGCGCCCCTAGCGTGTTTATCGTTTCCAGTATTTCGATGCCTGTAGGCGCGGTGTCTGTAGCAACCATAATCACGATGCCACGTCCTCTGTGTAGAAGGGCAGACGGTCATCCTGCAGACGCTCTGCAGTCCATGCGACGCGCTCTTCCGCGTCATGATCCTGTAGGAACCACAGACCCGATGCGAGACGGTCCCGAACATAACGATCGTGGGAGTCGTCTGTAGTGCCATCGGCCCTGCAGAGATAGCACCACACTAGAACGCTATGTAGCCGCGTCGACGGTGATGTTGTGTAGCCGCGGGGCATGTAGCGCTGAATCTCTTCCATCTTTCCAGCTAGGTCATCTGTGCCACGCAGTGGCACGTACCCTAGAAATCTGTCGCCAAACTTGTTTGTCATCTGTGTGTCTTTCTGTGTGTGTGCGCTTGTGCGCTTGTGTGATGCCTGTAGGACATCTTGCACGCTACCGACCAACTACGGTCGGCCGATAGCGTGCCAGTCGCCTACAGAGTCGATCAACCCTTAACGGTAACGCCGCGCTTCCCAACGAACCCCGCGGCACGTAGAACCGTCAGACATTCGCTCATACGGATGGAAGCATCAGCGCGTGCAGCCTTAGCCTTCCTAGCGTCTGCGTCTGTAGCCTCTGGCAGACCATCGGCCCAAACGACTGCAGTCTTACGCAACTCGAGCCACGCGGCCGCGGTCACCGCCGACGGCGTCTTGCTATAGCGTCCTTTCGCCATCCCCGCATCTTGTGCAGGCGTACGCGGTCCCCGCGGACGCTTGACGGTTTCTGTAGCCTTCGGAGGGGTCGATCCTCCGCCTCGGTTCTTGCGCTCTGCAGTACCGTTCCCCTTGGGCGAAATCGTGAACGACGGCGCGTCATCCTCTGCAGGTTCTGCAGGTTCCACGATCGGCACCACAGGCAACTCGGGAGCCACAGGCAACTCGGGAGCCACGGGAGCCACGGGAGCCACGGGAGCAGCCTGCAGATTCATTCCAGCCTGTATAGCCATCTGCAGAAAGTCCGAGACGCTTATGGTGATGGTGTCTTGTGTGTTCGTCATTATTGTTTCATCCTTGTGTAGGTGGCGCTCGTGCGCCTATGTGATGAAACCATCATAACACCGTTCACCATTACCGTCGCCTGTCCATAGTTTGTATGGGGAAAGTCGGGGTCAATGTTAAATCATTACCCTACTGGCATGCGTCTTTCCATGGTATTTCACGATATCCCACGCTACAGAGGCACCCGATCACGCTACAGAGGGGAGGGAAGGCTACAGAGCGACAGAGCTACAGACGCAACGCCCACAGACCTCGATGGGGGGGGTATAGGGGGGGGCGGGGGTGCGCGCGTGTGTATATATTACCTTGGATCTGCAGATTGTTTCAAATTTGATGAATGCTTGTCCGTTTCGTTGTCCGCTGCGCGTATGTTAGTGGTCGTTAACATGAACGCTGTCCATGTGATATTAGCTTCTCGCTTTGCAGCGGGGCCGCCCCCAGCGGACCCGCACCAGCGCAGGCTCGCTTGGGGGAAGTATGGCTCTCTTTTTCTACGACGCTGGACTGTAGTAGCCGCTCTGGCATTCGTGGCCCCTGAGGGGGGCCACTCATTAAAGCATTGTTTCTGGCGTTCTAACATCGGGTGTGAAGGTTGGCTTCGCTGCTCCTCCTACTGGGGGTGCGGGATACCTGGGTTCGATCCCCAGCACATCCACCCATCCTTCTAGCGGAGGGGCGTCTACGACCCCCGACGCTGTACGCTGTCCACGGTATGGACATGGAAGCTGGAGAGACGCCATCTGATTATCATTGGTCTTACAATTCGGCGACGGGGGAGGAGGATCCTCCACCGATTGTGCTGACGTATTTGGAGAATTTGACTTCTCTGGAGCATGATCGTTTGTCTGATAAGGCGTGGGCTGCCGAGTTTGGGATTGCGGATCGGACGTTGCGGCGTTGGAAGAAGGATGAGCGGTTTCGGAAGCTGTGGACGAAGATGGCTGACAATTCGGTGTTGGGGCCTGACGCTATTTCGCCGATTTATCATGCTGCGTTGAAGATTGCTGCTGATCCTGATCATCCGAAGTGGGATGCTGCGTCGAAAATGATTTTGTCGTTGGCTGACAAGGTGCGGCCTCCGACTCTTCAGGTGAATGTGACTGCTGAGGATCGGTTTACTAACATGTCTGACGATCAGCTTCAGGCGTACCTGGCTCAGGGTAAGGACGTGTTGGAGATCGGCCCGTCGTGAGCTTGGGCGGCGATCAGGTCGAGTTGGCCCGTAGGGAGGCTGGTTGGCGTCGTGGCGCTGCGGATCCTCATTGGGTCGCTGAGCAGGCTTGGAAGATTCAGCATCCGTTGGGTGAGCGTCTGTTCACTCTTAGGGCTTCTCAGTCTGAGGCTCTTCAGCGTTGGTTGGATGGTGAGAACAGCATCACTCTTAAAGCGCGTCAAATTGGCTGGTCGACGTTGGTCGCGTTTTACGTGTTTTGGTTGGCGTTTTGGTTTCCGAACACTCGGATCATGTTGCTTTCTAAGGGTGAGCGTGAGGCTCAGGAGTTGTTGGGCAAGGTCAAGTTTGGGTTGGATCGGATCCCTGGGTGGCTTCAGGCCCGTGGGCCTCGGGTTCGTACTAGCAACTTGACGAAGATTGAGTTGTCGAACGGGTCTGAGATTTTGTCGTTGCCGTCGGGCAATAACCCTGCCCGTGGGTTTACGGGTCGTTTGATTGTTGTTGATGAGTTCGCGTTTTTGGAGAACGCTGGCGAGGCTTGGGCTTCGATTGAGCCGACCGCCGATATTGGCGGTCAGCTCATCCTTCTCAGCACAGCGAATGGGTCTGGTAACAAGTTTGAGGATTTGTGGGTGCGTGCCCAGTCAGGCAAGTCTGTGTTCAAGCCAATGTTTTATGGCTGGGATTCGGTTTATGAACGCGACGAGGATTGGTATAAGCAGAAGCAGTTTGATTTGCCTGAGTGGCAGCTTCATCAGGAATATCCGTCGAATCCGTCTCAGGCGTTTATTCGTTCTGGGATGATGGTGTTTAACGCTGAGTTGTTGGAAGAGTTGAATGCTGGGGCTAAGGAGCCGTTGTTGACGGTGAACCTTGAGGGGCCAGGCCCAGATTTTCCTCGGACGTTTGAGCCTGTGCCTAGTACGCCGTCGAATTCGTTTGTGCATGTTTGGGAAGAACCTGATGAGAGCACTTCTTACGTTATTGGTGCTGACGTTGCTGAAGGTTTGGCGCATGGCGACTACAGTTCGGGGCATGTGGTGTCTGTGGGCGATGAGCCTCGGGTTGTTGCCGAGTGGCACGGCCACATTGAGGCTGATTTGTTTGCCTATGAGCTGTTCAAGTTGGGTACGTGGTACAACACGGCCCTGATTTTGCCTGAGGTTAACAATCACGGGTTGACGACGGTTACTGAGCTGCGAAAGTTGGGTTATCGCCGAATTTGGCGAAGGATGTCGTTGAATTCGGCTACTCGTAAACGTCAGATGGAATGGGGTTGGAAAACGACCAGGGTGACGAAGCCGTTGATGATCGATGGTCTTCATCAGTGGATGAGGGTTCGTAGGTCGGCTGGTGTGCCGTCTGTTGCTGCTTGTGCAGAGTTGGCCCGTTTCACCCGTAACCATCGGGGCCAGATGTCTGGATCTCCGCACGATGACCGCGTCATTTCGTTGGCGTTGGCAGTGCATGCGTTGGACTTTGCTTACTCTCCCGAATATCAGGAAGAAGTTGTTCACCCGTACGGGTCGATGGGCTGGTACGAGGAACAGGTACAAAAAATGGACGGCGAAATGTCGTCTGACGAGGAATGGGTCATCCACTGACTTTGTAGAAGCCGAACACTGTCCACTAGGGGCTTGAACGCATTCTTTTCCTGATTGGGAGTTCAAATGGGTCCAGATAAACTTCAGTACGACAGCACTGGTGCTGGTGAGATGGTGAAGTCACACAGTGGCGAAATCATGGGTGGCTTTGCGTCGCCTGGGGGTGGCTCGTCTACCCCTTCGTCGGCTTCTGGTGACGTTGTCGCTCCTGGCAACCAACACGCTGGTTCTGACGTACGCACTATCACTGGCGCAAGCGGTGGGGCCATTGGTGGTTTCGCCTCTCCTGGCGGCAGCCAGGAAGTCTGATACGTTTGCCTGATGGGCATCCGTACCGCCAGCGCTGAAGAACCAACTCCCACAGTGTGGGACTTGTCTTACGAGCCGTGCCCTTGTGGGGGCACGGCCCAACGCTTTTTTCATGAGACAAGAACGTTTTACCCCGTGCCATGCGAAGGCGAAGCCACAGGGCAACGTGTTTCGTGGGAATGCAAGATGAAACACCACCATAAAGAATTTGCTCAAGGGCGCGACCCTGTCGGCAAAGGTGGAACCCCGTTCCGTGTTTCGGCTGCTGAAGGCTGGACACAATTTGGGGCGATGAAAGAATCACAAGACCACGCCCGCTCTGAAGGCGTAGATCTTCAGCGCTCTTCCCGTTCGTAGGAGAAACCATGCCTGTATTTGGGCGGAAGCCACCACACAAGCCGCAGGCAGAACTTTTGTCCTACTACGGGGGCGAACTTGAACGTTCTCGTTCTTGGCGAGAATCCGAGGGTTACGACGCCCTGTGGACCGACATGGTCAACATCTACAAAGGCGACTCAATCATTCCTGGCGGCGGTTCGGCTGATGATCGCATAGCGATCAATCAGGCGTTCTCAACGATCAATGTGATTTATCCTGCGATTTCGGTTTCTCGGCCAGAGATCACAGTGCAGGCAAATCGGTCTGACATGGAATCCCGTGCCGTGTTTGTTCAGGCAATGGTTAACCACCAGTGGGAGCGTTACCGCTTTCAGGAGCCGTTCCGTCGCGCCGTTAAAGATTCGCTTCTTGTAGGTCACGGCTGGTGCAAGATGCTTTGGTCTTATGAGGAGACTGAGAAAGATCTGACCGAAGAAGAGTTTGCTGTTCGGTTCCAGTCGGCTTTGCAAAACGAAACTGCTATAGCTGCTGAAGAAGAACGTGACATGGTCACGGACGAAGAGTTAGCGACGCAGATCATGTCGCAATCAAAGCAAACGCTGGTTGATCGTCCCGTTATGGAACGCATCTCCGTTCACGACATGTTTGTTAACCCTGAGGCTACGTCGTTGGAAGATGCCCGTTGGGTAGCTCAACGCATCGTGCGTCATATCGATGATGTTCACAATGACCCTGCCTATTCAAGGAAAGCGCGAGAATCGGTTCAAGCAGGGCTTCTACTCTCCGATTCGCAGCACAAGACGGCAGAAGAAAGCTACAAATCGAAGGAACTAGTCGAAGTTTTCGAGTTCTACGATTTGCATCGCAAAACGATGTCGACCTTTGCTACGGGTGCCCGAGAGTACCTGATTCGTCCTCGGGCGATGCCGTACGCTTTCGGTCACCCGTTCGAACAGCTCCGCAACTACGAGATCCCCGACCATTTCTATCCGATGGGAGATTTGGAATCGGTTGCTCCTCTCATCAAGGAACTATCTAAGACTCGTTCCGAGATGATGAACCATCGTGCCCGTTACGCACGCAAATACATTGCACGCAAGTCGGCTATCAACAAGGCAGACCTGTCGAAGATTGCATCAAAACGTGACGGTGAAGTGATCTTCATCGAAGATGACAACGTCCCACTAAACGACGTTATTCAGCCTGTGAATCAGGTTTCGATGGACCCTGGCCTGTATAACTGGTCGCAGTTGATCACACAAGACATCGAGGACATTTCGGGAGTTTCCGAGTTCATGCGTGGCGGCGGCGGTCAGATCCGCCGTACCGCCACAGAAGCATCGTTGATGCAAGATGCTGCGAACGTTAGAACTGCTGAGAAACTGGACCGTGTAGAAACGTTTATAGCTCAGCTCGCTACCAAACTTCTCCAAATCAACCAGCAATACGTGACAGGGCAGCAGGCCGCTAAGATCGTTGGCCGAGACGGTGCCGCTTTGTGGGTGCCGTACACCCGAGAAGACATCAAAGGCCAATACGATTTCCGTGTCGAGGGCGGTTCGACCGTTCCGAAGAACGAAACATTCCGACGCCAGTCGGCGCTCGGAATGTTGCAGGCAATGACCCCGTTCATTCAGTCTGGGCAGGTCAACGTTCAGGAACTGATGCGGGTCGTTCTCCGAGACGGGTTCAACATCAAGAACCCTGAGAAGTTCCTGCAACAGCCGCAGCAGCAAGATCCGATGGCTCAACAGGGCGGAATGCCTGGTCAGCAAGCTTTGAGCGCAGGCGGCGGCGGAAGCGGAGCTGACGCTCCGCAGCTTGAGCCAGCTCAGCAAGCAGAAGCTGACGCTGCCGCTCAACTAGGCTTATGAGATGAAGATCGTTCCCTTTAACCGCTGGACGGGTGAAGGCCAATGGTGGCCCACGGTTCGGCTCAAAGGCGTGATGAGCGGCATCATTGTTCACCATTCGGTGACAAAACCCACGGCTAACGCTGCGGCTGACGCTCGCAAAGTTGAAGAAATCATTTACCAACGCAGATTCAAATCTCGTTTCTCGATGATTGCCTATAGCTGGCTGATTCACCCCAACGGCCAGATCTTTGAAGGTCGCGGCCATCTGTGGCGCAACGGAGCAAACACAAACAAGAAAAAAGGGTCGCTGAGTAATAGCAACACTGTTTCGGTTTGCATGATCGGCGATTACCGCACCGACGAAATCACAGATGCTCAACGCTCAGCGTTCTGGTGGCTAGTGCAGCACCTCCAGCAGACAGCGACAGTTAAACCAGATGCTGGGGTGTTCCCCCATTCTGATCTCGCCTGGACCGAATGTCCATCAAACGCTATGGACGGGCTGAATCGGCCACTTCCCGAGGAGGAAGACGACGACATGATTACCTGTATCGACAAGTTGACAAACGACGCATGGGTTTGTTCGGGCACCAAAGCCCGACCGCTTAACGATGTGGCTCAGTGGCTGGCAACGTGGGAAGGCCCGATACGTCGGGCGAACAACATGAAGCATGTCATTGATGACCTGTACGAAGTCACTTCCTGAACGCCGTCTAGGCATAATGTAGGAGCAACCCAACATTTGGGACTCTTAAGGAGCAATCCGTGAATCAGACCGAAAGTGGACTCCCAACTGGAGCACCCGCCTCAAGTCAGCAGCAGCAGAATTCAGAAATCTCCCTACCTGACGGTTCGGTGATCAGTCTGGAAGAAGCAGCACAAGGCTATATGCGTCAAAGGGATTACACCCAAAAAACGCAAGACTTAGCCAACCAGCGTCGTATCGCCCAAAGAGGAGTTGATCTTCTTCAGGCGCTCGACAACGATCCCAAAGCAACCGTTGATCTGATTGCAGAGACTTACAAAGTTCATGTTCCGCAGGCGTCAGCGCCTGCGGCAGCTACGAACGAGTGGGGCGAAACAATCGAGGCTTCTACGCAGGACACCGCAGAGGTGGCTGCTTTGAAGTCTGAGGTTCAGCAACTTCGGGGGACTGTCGGGAATGTGGCACAACAGCAGCAGCGTTCTGTTTTGATGAACGAAATCGCTGAGGTTCAAGCTCGTTATGGTGATTTTGATCAGGATGTTATTCTTCGGCATATGCAGGCGAATGATATTCCAACGGTCGAGATGGCTTATCGGGATTTGAACTGGGCGTCTGCACAGGAAGCGGTGTCTACACAGCGCGAACTGGAGCAGGAGCAGCAGCGGGTTCTGGATGAGAAACGTGGAATGCAGGGTGTTGTGGCAGCGGGTGCTGGAATCCCTGGAATGAATACAGACACTGGTCCGAAAGAATACAGTGCCTCGTCCCAGGGTTCATGGCGAGATTCTCTCGCCGAGGCTTTCCGAGATTCGATGTCAGAACGTGGCTTTTCGAATGTTGGAGATCCTTTGCTGAACGGCTGACGTTTGGCTGATCCCATCCCATCTACTCCTTAGGAGTCAATCATGGCTTTCGGTTATAAAGATACCGATGCTAACTGGTCAGATATTCTGACCACGACCTTTGCGAAGGTCACACCACAGTTCATCGATCAGGTCTTCCAGGCCCGTCCTCTCGCTTATTTCTTGGCGCAGGCTGGTCAGGTCATCCAGATCGATGGTGGCGCACGTATCCAAGAGGCTTTGATCGGCCTTGACAACTCGGCGAACACAGTCACCTACTCGGGTGCGACTGCTATCAACAACGTCGCTCAGGAAGAAGTCACTTCGGCGATTTACGATTGGAAGCAGCTTGCTTCTACCGTGTCGATCACTGGTCTTGAAGAGGCTCAGAACAGCGGCGAAGCTGCGTTCCTTGATCTTCTCAACACCAAGATCGAGATTGCCCGCGAATCTGTTGTTCAGAAGATGAACAGCATGTTCTGGGGTGCCTCGCCTGACAGCACCGACTTCCACGGCCTTACCCTTCTGGTCAAGGACGTTGTCTCTACTGTCGGCGGCATCACCCCTGGTGATTCCCCCGACGATTACTGGTGGAGGTCTGCGGTTCACAACGCTGCTCAGGCAGCTACGGGACCGACGGCTGGCATTGCGGGCTTCGCTCACACCGATGGCACGGTTCTCGACCGTGAGATGATGACGAACGTCTTCAACGATGCTTCTGTGGGTGGCGACACTCCGCAGTTTGTCATCACCACTCAGGAACTACACGAGCATTACGAGTCACTGCTGCAGGCGAACATGCGTCACACCGACGCTAAGCTCGCAGACGCTGGCTTCCAGGCTTTGGAGTTCAAGGGCCGTCCCGTCTTGTTCGATGACGATTGTCCCGCTGGTGAGATGTACTTCATCAACCCGAAGTACCTGCGCCTCAAGGTTCACAAGGACCGCTTCTTCAAGGCTGGACCCTTCATCCAGCCGACCAATGCGGATACCCGCACCATGAAGATGCTGACCTACGGCAACCTCACGATCAACTCCCGTCGTCACCAGGGAATGATCTACGGCCTCACCACTGCCTAATCCAGGGCGAATGGTTTGAGTGGAGCGGGTCAGATCTTAGGATCTGGCCCGCTCCAAGGACGAACGTTGGGAGAGGTCTGTGGCATACAATCTTGCAAGTTTTCGTGAGCTTATACGGGCAACGTTGGACTTGGATGCGACGGATCTCCCTGACATTCTCGTAGACGATTGGATTCGTGACGGCGCTACTCGTGCCCAAACGCGTCGCCAGCAATGGCCGTTCTATGAGAAAGACTGGACGTTCAACTCTGTTGACGACCAGGGCACATATACGTTGGCTGATATTCAGGCCGACAGTGGAAGTACCGATGCGATAGCTGAGATCCGTCAGATCCGCGGCCCTGATTGGGATCTGCGATGGCAGGACATCACAACGCACGACAAAACGAACCCTCGGGGTTCTGTTTCTAGCGGCACTCCCAGGTTCTGGTCGCAGTGGAACAACAGCGATGTGATCTTGGATCCTGTCCCTAACAATTCGACTGATACGTTCGTTGTGCGCGGTTACGCTAAGCGTGCCGATTGGGTTTCGGATGGGGCTGCTGCCGTGTCAGATATGCCTGTCGAGTTCGATAACACGATCCTGAATTGGGCTATCGGTAAAGCGCACGCTCAGCAGGGCGATCCTGCTTCGGCGTTGCATTATGCCGACATGGCCGATCTTCGGTTGCGGGAACTTGTCAGATACTACGACGATCCTTCTCCCAGCCACGAAGTCACTTTCGGCGGCGATTACAACCGTCAAGTAGGCGGGTTGTCGGATCCTCGCTTCGCATGGGAGTGAGCTGAATGGCTATAGACGTTCGTAGAGGTGGTGCGCGACCCCCGCAGTTGAGGCTGGATCCGCAGGTTGATTTCACTGGCGGGTTAAACGCTATTGAAGATCGTTTCCAGTTGGCTCCGAACGAGTCGCCCGACTGTTTAAACGTCGACATTCATCGGCGTGGCGGTGTTCAACGCCGCCGTTCTGTGCGTTCTTGGGGCACCTATGACCCGTTCGGTGATGCCACTGTCCCTGCTGAGTTGTTTGAACATCGCGATCAGATAAACGACTCGGCCAAAGTGGTCGCTACCAGAGGCGACGGCGTCAACGCTTTGATGGCTGTTGGGGTTGGGGCTGGCTGGACGGCTGTTACCAACACGGGCCAAGACGAGATCTACGATCACGCCATGATGAACGGCAAGTCATGGTTTGCTTGCAAACTTCAAGCCACCCAGTCGTGGGAAACCCCGTCAGGGGTTCCTGACGGTGCCACAGCCGTAATCCCTGATTCGGCGGGCGCATACCAAAACGACTATGCGACAGCAGCAGGCAACATCTTTCCCCATTGCCAATTTGTGGAATCTCACGGCGGGTTCATGTGGGCTGCCTGGACCGACGAGGGAGCAATCACTCACCCGACCCGTGTCAGGTTCTCGCATCCTGGCTACGCAGACAGGTGGTCTGAGGACGACTGGATCGATGTCGGCGACGAAGACGGCGACCAGATCGTCGCTATCAAATCGTTCCGTGATCACCTGCTCGTGTTCATGCACCGCTCGGTGCATGCCGTGTTCGGCTATGACCGCCAAAACTTTCAAGTCGTCAAGGTGTCGTCTTCTGTAGGAGCCGAATCAAAGAAGAACATATCGGTCACGCCGCAGGGTGTTTGGTTCTTTTCGCCTGATCGGGGGGTTTACTTCTATAACGGTGATGGGGAACCTCAGTGGGCGTTTGAGAAGATTTGGCCGCTGATGGATAACGGCTCGTTTAACGAAGCTTCGTTTGACGATGTCGTTGTTGCTTCTGTGAGCGGCAAGATTTGGGTTTCGGTTCCGCAAGATGACGGCACGGATGTGACGTTTGTGTTTGATCCAGCCGTTGGGGCATGGGTTCGTTATGGTCTTGCTATCACTGGTCATGTTGAGTTCCAGAATTCTTCTGGTTTGGTTGAACATTTGGCGTCTACAGCGGGTAACGCTGGTTTGATCAAGTTGGACTCTGGCACGGCGTCTGATTCTTTCAACGATGCGGCATCGCCTGCAGAGGTTGTCATCGATTCGTACTATGTGACGCGGTGGATGGATGGCGGGTCGCCGTTTCTTCCGAAACGGTACAAGAAGCCTGAGTTTATTGTGTCGGGCGTTTCTACTCACATCATTCAGGCTCATATCTATTTTGATTATTCAGATGCGACTGCTGCGAAGACTTTGCAGTTGAACGTGGTTGGGGATCTTGCGTCTACGAATTTGGTTTGGGACGACGACGACGGCAGTGCCGATGACAACCCGTCAGCCCAGTGGGATGACGGGCAGTGGGCTGTTCAGTCGGCTGCAACTCAAGACGAAATTGTTCGTGGCGGCACTATCGGCGGTTCTGGCCGTGCTGTCGCTATCAAATTTGTTGGACCGTCCGATGTCCAGTGGGAAATAAGGGGATTTACCCTGAAGTACCTAGCTAAGAAACCGAGATCTTAATATGGTTGCAAATGTAGTTATCCCAAATACTTTCGTTGCGTCTACCGATGCGATTGCTGCTGAGGTGAACGCAAACTTCGTCGCGCTTCGTGACCACATCAACAACTACATGGTTACTAACGACGGTGTGGTTGCTGTAGCTGGCACTCAGGCTTTGAACGATGTGACTGTTGCTGGCACGTTGACGTTGACTGGCAACCTTGTGGCTAATGCCACCATCAAGGGCGATGTTGTTGATACTGGCGGGTCAACTATCATTCTGGATAACACTGCGGGTGCTGGCTGGTTCCGTGGCGACATCAAGGACGCTAGCGACACAGTGATTGTGGATGTTTCAGCGGCCACGTTCGCTGGCAACGCGACGACTGCTACGACTGCGGTAACTACGTCTGGTAACGCTGCGACAGCTAGCAAACTCCTTGCTACTAAAACCATCGACATCACTGGGGTCGCTGCAACAGCAACTGCTTTTGATGGTTCAGCCAACATCAGTATTCCGATTACTGCTGTGCCTTCAGCGCTACTCACGGGCACGATTGACACTGCCCGTATTCCTACGTTGTCGCAATATGTGCGGTCCGACACGTCTGACACGATGGTTGGCGATTTAACCGTCGAGGGCGACATTAACGTGACTGATGCTGGCGACCGAGTTGTCATTTCTGCCGATACCGACTGGGCACTAAAGGTCGGCAATCTGGCTGCTGCACAGAATCCCGACAATAAGGCCGTCATAGGCGTCGTGTGGGACAGCGCTCATGGTACGGGCACTTCGATAGGAATTAGTCTCAAATACGACGCATCAGCGACGACGCAGACATTTCTCAAGTTCCAATACGCAACTGGTGTTGATGGTGGTTCCATCCAGTCGAATGGCACGACTACTTACTTTGTGGCCCCTTCGGACATCAGGTACAAGGAAAACGTGACGCCTGTATCGGGCGCTCTTGCCGCATTGAATGATGTGGATGTGATTAGCTACAACCGCATCGGGCATGATCTGACCCGTGTCGGGTTCTCTGCCCAGAACGTGCAAAGCATCAGTGAGTTTGCTCGGTTCGTCACAGTGGAAGAGGACGACTCGGACGAGAAGCTACAGCTAGCGGAAGCAGAGTTTATTCCGTATCTCGTGTCAGCCGTGAATGAACTCACAGCTCGCCTAGAAGCGCTAGAGGCCGTGTAGTCGATGCGCGAATGGGCGGCAATCTTCGGCGGGTCAGGAGCGGCTTTGATTACAGGCATATTTGCTGTATTGATGAATCGGTTTCGTAAAGAGAACACGAGACAGCACGACGAAACAAACGCTTTGCGTGCCGTTGGGCACGCAGCAAATCTGAACAAGATGGAAGATATCGCAGATCGGATCACTGAGGTTCGTGACGATGTGAAAGAAGTTCGCACCTGGCAGGTCGACCATTTGGAATGGCACGCAGACCAGAAGAAGAAGTAGGGGACTAGACGTGTCTAACTGGATAAACAGGCAATACAGCATCAACCCAGAACAGCCCCCTGTTAACCTGGCTCTTGCCAGCGGCTTGACTTACATCGGGACGTATTCGGTTGCTACTACTTACGCCATCGGCGATGTGGTCGCCGACGGCTCAGGCAACTCGTTTGTGTCCAGAACCGCTTCGAACGTGGGCAACGCTCTCCCCTCTGTAGGAGCCTCTAACACGGATTGGCAGACGCTGGCACAGCGGGGCACGACTGGCATTCAGGGGAACACAGGCAACACTGGGGCTGCTGGAGCTGACGGCACGGACGGTACCGATGGTACTGACGGCACGGACGGCACGGACGGTACTGACGGGGCGGACGGGGCGGACGGTACGGCCGCAACTATCGGTGTAGGGACCACATCTAGCGTCACGAACGCTGGTACTGCTTCAATAACGAATTCTGGCACTTCATCAGCGGCTACATTCGATTTTGTATTGCGTGACGGCCCCACTGGCCCGACTGGTCCCACTGGGCCTACTGGTTCAACAGGTGCGACTGGCCCGACAGGTTCTACTGGTTCTACTGGTCTTACTGGTTCTGCAGCAACAGTAGCTGTCGGGACGACAGGTTCGGTTACTAATGCTGGCACGGCTTCTGTTGCCAATTCGGGTTCTTCGTCGGCTGCTACGTTCGACTTCATCCTGAGGGACGGCCCTACGGGGCCGACAGGTTCTACTGGCCCGACTGGTGCTACAGGTGCGACTGGCGCTACTGGCCCAACTGGTGCTGATTCTACGGTTGCTGGCCCGACGGGACCGACGGGACCGACTGGCCCGACTGGCCCTACTGGTAGCACTGGTTCTACGGGCGCTACGGGTCCAACTGGCGCTACGGGCGCAGACTCTACGGTTCCTGGGCCTACGGGGCCGACTGGCCCCACTGGTTCGACAGGTTCAACAGGCGCTACTGGCGCTGCGGGCGCGGATGGTGTCATTGGCACCGTCACGGCTGGCACGAACTTGAGTGGTGGCGGTTCTGCCGCCACCGTGACGTTGAACCTTGATAACGACATTGCGTTGACTTCGTTGACGACGACTGGCGATGCGACGTTTGACACGAGCACGTTGCATGTTGATTCGACCAACAATCGT
>Ga0315329_10000067_pt1 | contig 38503 bp, 34 predicted proteins | sample M150032315metaG_FD_203459 | JGI IMG/M metagenome (GOLD analysis project Ga0315329, IMG submission 203459) | Ammonia-oxidizing marine archaeal communities from Monterey Bay, California, United States - M1 500m 32315 | ecosystem: Environmental > Aquatic > Marine > Coastal | place: USA: California...
TCCGCGAGGCCTACGAGACGGGCCGGGGGACCATCCGGCTTAGGGCCCGGGCCCACGTGGAGGACATCGGTCGGGGCCGACAAGCCATCGTGGTCACCGAACTCCCATACCTGGTGGGGCCGGAGCGCGTTATCGCCAAGCTCAAGGAGTTGAACGAGACCGGACGAGTCGCCGGTATCTCAGACTTTAAGAACCTGTCGGACCGCCACACCGGGTTGCGCCTCCAGGTCGCCGTTAAGCCGGGACACAACCCGCAGGCCGTACTGGGTGAGCTGTACCGGCTTACCCCGCTGGAGGAGACCTTCGGGATCAACAACGTGGTCCTGGTGGACGGCGAGCCCCGGACCCTCGGGATCTACGACCTCTGTCGCCACTACATCGACCACCGTTTGGAGGTGGTGGTCCGCCGGACGAACCACCGGCTAGCCCGGGCCGAGGAACGCCTCCACATCGTGGCTGGCCTCCTGATCGCCCTGGACGCCATCGACGAGGTGGTGGCCATCATCCGCGGCTCGGAGGACGCGGCGACGGCTCGCCAGGCCCTAATGGACCGCTTCTCGCTTAGCAGGAACCAGACCGACCACATCCTAGATATGCCCCTGAAGCGCCTGACAGCGCTCGAGACCCGGCGTCTGGAAGAGGAGCGAGAAGAGCTTGAAGCGGCGATCGGGGACTTCAAGCAGCTCCTCAAGTCGGAGACCCGTCGTCGCACCCTCGTAGTGGCCGAGCTGACCGAGGCCGTGGAGGCATTCGGTCGGCCGCGACGGACCGAGATCGTCCACCCGGATGACCTTCCGGTGTTCGACACCACGGAGGTGGCCGAGGACGTGGCCGACGAGCCTTGCGTGGTGACCCTGACCACATCAGGTCAGATTGGCCGGTCACCCGCCGACGGGGCCCGGCGCTCTGCTCCCGGGCGCCACGACGTGCTGGTCGCCTCCCTCCTGACCCGGACCCCAGCTACCGTCACCGCGGTGACGTCGGAGGGCCGGGCCCTCCAGGTGCTGGCTGCCGAGCTGGCTGACGGCGCTGGCCGAGCCCGGGGGGCCGGTGCTGCCCAGGCCTTCGGCACCAACCGAGGTGAGTCCATCTACACGGTGGTGGCTGAGGGCGACGAGCACCTGGTGTTGGCGACGGCCGGTGGGATGACCAAGCGGCTGACCCTCGACGAGGTCCGCTCCACCCGCAATGGCAAGCCCCTGCTCAAGTTGAAGACCGGCGACCGGGTGATGGCCGCCTTCACCGCCCCCAGCGGTGTGGACGTAGTCCTCGTGGCCTCCGACGGCCAGGTCCTACGGACCCCGGTGGACGGCATCAGCGTGCAAGGGCGCGGGGCGGCCGGTGTAGCCGGAATGAAGCTCCGGCCCGGTGCGACGGTGGTCGGCGCAGCCGTCATCCTGGGCGAAGACGTCCTCATCACGGTGACTGACGACGGCGGAGTCAAAGCCACCCCGGTGTCGGAGTTGGACGCCAAGGGGCGGGGCGGCGTCGGGGTGCGAGCCACCCGGCTGGGAGACGGGACGACCCTGACCTTGGCCCATGTCGGACCCCCGATGGGCCTTCTGGCCATCATGGCCTCGGACGACGACCCAAAGAAGCCCGATCCGAACCCGGTGCCTCTCGTCCTGGAACCGACTCGCCGGGACCTGGTGAGCGCACCGTCTGAACGACAGATCCTGGCCATCGGCCCGGCCAGGTGGTGACCGTGGCCGCCACGACCAAGAAACCCGCCACGGCTAAGAAGCCCACCAAGGCCAAGAAGCCCGCTGCGGCCAAAAAAGGCGGAGCGAAGGGGTCCGGTAACGGTTACGACGCCGACGCCATCCAGACTCTCGAGGGTCTGGAGGCGGTCCGCAAGCGGCCCGGGATGTACATCGGCGGCACGGGCGCCCCCGGTCTGATGCACCTGGTCTGGGAACTCGTGGACAACGCCGTCGATGAGGCTTCGGCCGGTTTCGCCGACCGGATCGAGATCACCCTGCACCGCGACCAGTCGGTCGAGGTGGCCGACAACGGCCGGGGTATCCCTATCGACCGACACGCCAAGCGCAAGGTCTCGGCCTTGGAGGTCGTGCTGACCGAGCTCCACGCGGGGGGCAAGTTCGGTGGCGGGGCCTACGGGGCCTCGGGGGGCCTTCACGGGGTCGGTGCCTCGGTGGTCAACGCTCTGTCCAGCAAGCTGGTGGCCCAGGTGGACCGGGACGGCCATACCTACGAGTTGGCCTTCCGGGAGCGGGTGGCCGGCCAGTTCTCCGGATCCTCGTTCACCGCTGGCCACCAGCTCGCGAAGGTCAAGCGGATCTCCAAGAACAAGACGGGAACCCGCATCCGCTTCTGGGCTGACCGGGACGTCTTCGACGCCGATGCCCGGGTAGACACCGAAGAAGTCCATCAACGAGTCGTCCAGGCGTGCTTCCTGGTCCCCGGCGTAAAAATCCGGGTAGTCGACAAACGGGCCGGCGCCTCCTCGGATCCATTCGAGTTCGTGTCCCGGGGAGGTCTGACCGACCTGGTCGACCACCTCTCCACCGGCGAGAACGCCTGCGAGGTCATTGCCCTGTCGGGCATAGACACCTTCACCGAACGTGTCCCGGTGGACGGCAAGATGCGCGACGTCGAACGGGAGTGCACCGTAGAGGTGGCCCTGCGGTGGGTGAAGGGCTACGACACCCGCCTGGAATCGTTCGTCAATACCATCCCCACAGTCCAGGGGGGTACCCACACCGCCGGGTTCGACCGGGCCCTGACCCGCGCCGTCAACGACGTCCTCCTGAAAGACACCCGGAAGCTGGCCAAGCTGGCCAAAGAGAGCAAGCACCGGGCCACCAAGGAGGACGTGCAGGAGGGCATGGTGGCTGCCTGCAAGGTGGTCTTCCCTGAACCCCAGTTCCGGGGCCAGACCAAGCAGGAGCTGGGCACCCCAGCCATCGAGAAGATCGTCTACGACGTGGTGAAACAGGGCATCACTGACTGGTTCTCGGGAAGCGGTCCCAAGACCCACATCAATGCGGTGCGAGACAAGCTGGCCAACGCGGTCATCAACCGGGTGAGCTCCAAGCAACTGCTGGAGACCCGCCGGAAGGCGGCCAGCATGGGGTCCACCGGCATGCCCGACAAGTTGGCCGATTGCCGGACCCACGGACCCGACTCGGAGCTGATCATCGTCGAGGGCGACTCGGCGGCCGGGCCAGCTAAGGCGGGGCGCAACGCCGAGTACATGGCCATCCTCCCCCTACGGGGCAAGGTGGTGAACGCGGGCAAGGCCACCCTCAAGCAGGTACTGGACAACGCCGAGGCCCAGGCGCTCTTCACCGCCGTGGGCGCCGGGTCGGGTCGGGACTTCGACCTGGAATCGGCCCGGTACGGCCGCATCGTCATCCTGTGCGACGCCGACGTGGACGGGAGCCACATCCGGTGTCTGCTCCTCACGCTCATCCACGAGTACATGCGCCCCCTGCTGGAGGCGGGCCGTGTGTACGCCGCCCAGCCGCCCCTCTACACCTGCCGGGTCGGCGACACCATCCACCGGGCGTTCAATGACGAGGAACGGGACGACATCATAAAGGCGTTGGCCAAAGGGGGTCGTAAGCCCGAGAACCTTAAATGGAACCGCTTCAAGGGCCTGGGCGAGATGAACGTCGAAGAACTAGCCGAGTGCGCCTTAGACCCGGAGACCCGGATCCTCCGTCAGCTCACCATGGCCGAGGGCCGGGAGGCCAAGAAGGCTGCCGAACTCTTCGACGTCTTGATGGGAGCCGACGTAGCCCGAAGACGCGACTACCTGATTGCCAATAGCAGCCTGCTGGATCCCGACGCCCTCGACATCTAGGACCTGTCCGATGCCAGACCTCCCGCGCTCCTTCTCGCCCTCGTCGGCCGGCGTCTGGAAGCAGTGCCCACGACGGTGGCGGTACCGCTACGTCGAAAGGCTCCCCGATCCTCCGGGCATCCCCGCCCTGGTAGGCACCTTCGCCCACCGCGTGCTGGAACTCCTGTGCGACGAGCCGGCCGCCGACCGCACGGTGGACCGGGCCCGGGAACTGGCCGGCCAGGCCTGGCCGGAAACGGCCATCAATCCCGACTTCGTGGCCCTGGGCCTGGACGATCGCCAAGTTCACGACTTCCGCTGGAAGGCCTGGACGGCCATCGAGGGGCTCTGGGCCCTGGAGGACCCGGCTGGCGTCGAGGTCCGGGCCACCGAGTGCCGGATAACTGCCACGGTGGGCGGAGTGCCCTTCTACGGCATCGTGGACCGCCTGGACGAGGACGGTGACGGCCTGGTGATCACCGACTACAAGTCGGGTAAGGCCCCCAGGAGCGCGGACCGACCGAAGTCCCTTGACCAGGTCCTTCTCTACGCGGCGGCCGTCGAGGACAGCATGGGTGAGCGTCCGGATCGGGCCCGCCTCCTCTATCTGGGCGCTGAGATCCTGGAGACCGCCGTCTCCGAGGACCTTCTAGCCGACACCACCGGCCGCTTCGCCAAGTCCTGGGACGAGGTCGGTTCGGCCTGCTCCGACGACCACTTCGAGACCCACCCGGGACCGCTGTGCGGCTGGTGCCCGTACGCGGACCGCTGCGACGACGGGCGGGCCGAGGTGAAACGGCGGGTGGGCGCCGGGCGCATGCGCGACGACGCTCCGGCGCGTGCCCTGCTCGGACTCTGACTGAGGAGGTTCAGCCGGCCCGGCGACGACGTCGCCACAGGGCCAATATCAGGGCCACCAGGGCCACCGCCCCCAGCACCCCGAACCGGTGCAGCAGGTCGGCCCGTTCGTCGGTCATCTCCACCGACGGGGCCTCGAACGGTCGCAGGCCATCGTCCGCCGAATCGGCTGGCGGTGGATCCCCAACCGTCTCGGCGGCTACCTCGGGACCGACTTCGGCGGAAGCTTCGGATGGGACCGGCCCGTCACCGACCACCGGAATGGCCTCCAACAGGCTGTCCACCGGGCTATCGGCGGTGGGACGGGGCCGGGCTCGCCGGGCCTGCGGGTCGTAGGCCATCAGGCCACAGCCTCGACCGGAGTACCGGCCAGTCCGTCGGAGAGCGGTAACCGGTCTAGGAGGGCGTCGAACTCGGCTGCCGCCTCGGCCGCCCCTGGTCGTCGCCCCAGAGCATGGATTGGAAGGGACCGGGCCGCCGCCTCGGTGACGGCGGCTCGGAGATGCACGGGCGGCAGACACCGTCCCGGGTACGCCTCGCCCAGCTGTTCATGCCAGTACCGACCGTCCCGGGTCCGACCCAAACGGTTCACGGAAATCCCGACAAGGTTGGGTCGACCGTCGGGACGTCGCAGACGAATACGGTCGATGGTCTGGACCATCCGGGCCACACCGTCCACAGCCCACGCACCCGGCTCGGTCACCAGGAGCGCCGCGTCAACGGCGAACAGGGCGTTGACGGTGAGCAGGCCCAGCGAGGGCGGGCAGTCGACGAGGACCAGGTCGTGGCCGGTCCCGACCCCGCCCCGGAGAGCCAGAGCCAACCGGTCCTGGGCTCCCAGCGGGTCGGTGGCCAACTGCGGCTCGCGTACGGCCAGATCCGGCGAAGAGGCCACTAGATCGGGCACTGGGCCGAGATCAGATGGCCACCCGCTGGGCTCCACCTCCGACGCCAGGCCACCGGGACGCTCTTCGGCCAGCACCCGGTCCACCCCGGGACCGGGTTCGAACACCCCGAGGCCCGTGGTGGCGTTACCTTGCGGGTCCAAGTCCACGACGAGGACGGCCAGGCCCCGAGCCGAGGCAGCCGAAGCCAGTCCCAGCACCACGGTGGTCTTTCCGACCCCGCCCTTCTGGTTCACTACGGCCACCGCGACCATGGCGGCAACCTAACCCACGACACCCGGTCCACCGGGTCCCCTCGGACCCCATGACCGGTCCTCCGGAGCGGCCCGTCAGCCGCCGGTACGCTGCGACGGTGCCCGAGCTCCCCGAGGTCGAGACGGTACGCCGGCAACTCGATCCGCTGATCCGGGGGGCCGTAGTGGTCGCCGGGCGGGCCCACCCCTCGGCCAAGTTCGCCTCGGGCCCGGACGCCGTCGGCCACCGGTTCTCTAGCGTGGACCGTCGGGGCAAGTACCTGCTGTTGGGCCTGGAACCGGTCACCTCCCCGACTGGGGCGCCGCTGGAACTGGTCGTCCACCTCGGGATGACCGGAGCTCTCCACGTAGACCCCTCCCCACCCGTCGACCCTTACGCACGGGCCGAATGGGAACTGGACGACGGTCGCTGGCTCTGGTTTCGAGACATCCGACGGTTCGGGCGCACGGTGGTGGTCCTACGGGGCGACCACCGGTTGTTGCCCACTCTCCGGGATCTGGGACCAGAACCCTTCGACCCGGCCCTGACCGGGGCGTCCTTCCACCGGGCCCTGGTCGGCAGCCGTCGCCGGGTCAAGACGCAACTCCTGTCCCAGCGCCTCGTTGCCGGAGTCGGCAACATCTACGCAGACGAGGCCCTCTGGCGGGCCGGCATCAACCCCGGGACCCGACGGGTCGGGCCCGAACGCGCTACCCGCCTCCTCAACCACCTCCGGGACGTTCTGGCCGAGGCGCTGGACCACGGGGGAACCACCCTGCGCGACTACCGGACCCCGGACCGGTCGACCGGGTCGAACCAGCACCGGTTGGATTGCTACGGACGTTCCGGTCTCCCCTGCCGAGAATGCGGTGGACTGCTGACCAGTCGGCCGATCGATCAGCGGACTACCACCTGGTGTCCCACCTGCCAGGCCCGGTGATCGGTAGGAAAACGGCCTCGGACCCCCCCGGGGTGCCCCGACCGCCGAGCAGTCGACCTCTACGCTCAACCCCGTGGACGCCGCCCCCCGACGCCAACTCCGGGCGGTACTCCCCCTCGCCTTGGCCGTAGTAGCCCTGGCCGCCGTCCCGGCCCTGGCCGGTGCATTCGACGAGGAGATCGCTGCCCTCCGGGACGACATTGCCGACCACCACGACCTCATCGGCGACCAGGAGGACCTCATTGCCGACCACCACGACCGAATCGGCGACCAGGAGGACCTCATTGCCGACCACCACGACCGAATCGGCGAGTTGGAGGGCGATCTGGTTGACCTGGACCACCAGATTGCCGAGACCGACGACCTGATCGGCGACGAGGCCACTGAGCTCCGGATCCTGGAGGTGCGTCTCGAACTGCTGGCCGACCGGTTCGCCAGGATTCTGACTTCCCGAGACGAGCCGGCCTTCCTCCATCGAACCATGGCCGTCGACGCCTACTTGCAGAACAACGAGCGGATGAACGCCGTGCTCACCCAATCGGCCCACCTCGCCAACGACGCTCTAGAGGGCGTCCGGGACCAGATAATTTACGACTCGGTGATTGAGGAGGCCCAGAACCGCCTCGACCTCGTAGACGCTGAACTCCGGCTCGCCGCCGATTCGGTCCGGGGCCTCCACGCCCTGAAAGCGGAGGCCGAGCAACGGCGGGTCCAGGCCATGGATTCTCGCTCCGCGACAGAGGACGCTAAGCCGGCCGTCCGGGAGGCCATCGGGCGGGTCTACGACGACATCGCCGACGCCCGATCGACCATCGCCAACCTGGAGACCCGGATCCTGGAACAGGAGGCCCAGATCCCGGAACTGGAGGCCCAGATCCAGGAACTGGAAGCCCAAATCCAGGAATTTGAACGCCTGGACGTCACCCGGACGTGGGCTGGCCTACAGGGGAACGACATCCCACGGCCCGCCCTGGCCATCAAAATCGACAACGTGACTCGAGCCCACCCACAGTCAGGGGTGAACCAAGCTGACGTCGTCTACGAGGAACTGGTGGAGGGTGGAGTGACGCGGCTGGTGGCCGTGTTCCAATCCACCTCTGCTGAGACGGTGGGACCGATCCGGTCGGCCCGGACGTCGGATCCGCAACTGCTGTCCGGCTTCGACCGGCCCCTGTTCGCCTACTCGGGAGCTAACCGGGGAACCCGTCAGGAGCTGGCTACCTCGTCGATGGTCGACGTCGGTTACAGCGCCCTCACCGACGACTACTGGCGAGATAAGTCCCGCCGTCCGCCCCACAACCTCTACGTCTCGCCCGACACCCTCTGGGCCCACCACACCGACCGGACCGGGGTTCCCCCTGCACCGTTCCTTTACCGACATGTGGGCCAGGCCCATCACCCGGACGCCGAGGAAGCCGCCGGGGTGAACATCGACTTCGGCCTCACCGAGGTCGACTACGAGTGGGACGGCACCGGCTGGGCCCGCACGCACGGTGGTAACCCCCACGTGGACCACTCCGGAACCCGGGTTGCGCCAGCCAACGTCGTGGTGCAGTTCATCACCTATGGCTGGTCCAAAGCCGACTCCCGCTCCCCTGAGGCCCGTACCACGGGCTCGGGAGAGGCCTGGGTGTTCACCGACGGCCACGTAGTTCGAGCCCAGTGGAGCCGACCCGACGAGGCCCTCCCGGCCGTGTTCACAGCCGACGGGAAGCCCGTCCGACTAACCCCGGGCAATACATGGGTCGCCCTTGCCAAGTCGGGCACCGCCGATTGGTGGGACTGAGCCCCGCCGAACCTCCAGGTCGGTTGGGTCAGGCCGGGGCGGCGACGGCGAACACGTCGGCCGGCACTGTGCCGTCCGCCGTCATCGTCAGCACTCGGATCCCGTCCTCGGTGACGAGCACCGTGTGCTCAAACTGGGCCGTTCGGCGACCGTCCAAGGTGACCGCCGTCCAGTCGTCGTCCCATAGCCCGCACGCCGGATCCCCCAGGGTCAGCATGGGCTCGACGGTGAAGGTCATCCCCGGGACCAGGATCGTCTGGGCACGCGGATCGTAGTAGTGCGGGATCTGCAGGCCGCTATGGAACTCTGTGCCAACTCCATGTCCGATGAACTCCCGCACCACCCCCAGTCCGTGGCGGTTGGCGTGTCGTTCTATGGCCCGACCGATGGCGTGGACTGGTTGCCCGGGTCCGGCCGCCGAGATCCCGAGTTCCATGGCGGCCCGGGTCTCAGCGATGAGACGCCGGTCGTGGTCGCTGATCTCGCCCACTGGAAAGGTGACCGAGGTGTCCCCGTGGACGCCGTCCAGGTAGATGGTGACGTCAACGTTCACGATGTCGCCGTCGGCCAGCGGCCGACTGTCGGGTATCCCGTGGCAGATCACCTCGTTGACCGAGGTACAGACCGACTTGGGGTAGCCGCGGTAGTTCAGTGGGCTGGGGTAGCCGCCGCGGGCCACCGTGGCTGCGTGCACGACCTCGTCCAGGTGGTCGGTAGTCACGCCGGGTACCACGTGGGGCCCCACCTCGAGCAGGATCCCAGCCGCTGCCTCACCGGCCCGACGCATCCGCTCCACCTCCTCGGGTGTACGCACTGACGACGAGGTCGACGGACCGGGATCCCCGGAAAGGGCGTATGGGGGGTGTCCAATTCCGCCCGGTACAGGCCGGGTGGGGCTCTGGAGCCCCGGTCGGACCGGGGGTTCGGACCGGGGGACTAGGGGTGCTGGACGGCGCTTCCGCTTGGTCACCCGCCGATGCTACCGGCGTCTGTCGTAGGGGGCCGCCGGACGGTCAGCGCAAGAAGCGGCTGACGCTGTCCACTACGCAGGCCGGACGATCGCTGCCCTCAACCTCCACGGTCACCCGGATCACGGCCTGGTAGCCCCCCGACACCTCGTCCACTGAAACCAGCTCCGCACCGCCCCGGACCCGCGAATCCACCGGGACGGGCGACGGAAACCGGACCTTCTCCGTTCCGTAGTTGATGCCCATGGAGATCCCGTCCACCCGGATCAGGTCGGGAAGCATCTTGTTGGTCAGCGACAGGGTCAGGTAGCCGTGGGCGATGGTGGTGCCGAAGGGCCCGGCAGCGGCCCGTTCACGGTCCACGTGGATCCACTGGTGATCACCAGTGGCCTCAGCGAACAGGTCAATCCGGGTCTGGTCGACCTCCATCCAGTCGGTGTAGCCCAGGTGGGTTCCCACGGCGGCCGGTAGGTCATCGGGGCTATCGAAGACGGTGGGCATGGGTCCTCCGGTTGGTGGTCGGAATCGAAGGTCGGGCGGCGGTCCGTTGGTGGGACCGACACTACGCTTCCGGTCAGCCGGAAGGCCCGGCGGGCCTTGTGACTCGGGAGGTGCCATGGCTGCGTCGGGAAGCAGGAAGGCCATCCTGGCCGCCCTGATCGCCAACTCCGGCATCGCCGTGGCCAAGTTCCTGGGGTTCCTGGTCACACAGTCGTCGGCCATGCTGGCCGAGGCCGTCCACTCGGTGGCCGACATGTCGAACCAAGGCCTGCTCCTGCTCGGCGGCCGTCGGTCCCGCCGCGAACCCACCGCGACCCACCCGTTCGGGTACGGACGGGAGCGCTACTTCTGGTCGTTCGTGGTCGCCGTAGTGCTGTTCTCGGTCGGTTCGGCCTTCGCCGTCTACGAAGGCATCGAGAAGGTCCGTCACCCTCACGAAATCCGCAGCGTCGGCTGGGCGCTGGCCATCCTGGGCACCGGCATCGTTCTGGAGGCGTGGTCGTTCCGCACAGCCATTGTGGCGGCATCGCCGGAACGGCGAGGCCTGTCGTGGCGGAAGTTCATCCTGCAGACTCGCAACCCGGAACTACCAGTGATCCTGCTGGAAGACGCCGGGGCACTATTCGGTCTGATAATCGCCGCAGCCTCCGTAAGTCTGTCGGCGGCCACCGACCAGCCCCGGTGGGACGGGGTGGGGACCATCCTCATCGGCCTGCTGTTGGGGGCCATCGCTGCCGTCTTGGCCCGGGAGATGAAAAGCCTCCTGATCGGCGAGTCGGCCGACGATGGCGACCGGAAAGCCATCCTCGCCGCCATCGGGGAGACTCCGGGCGTCTCGTCGGTGGTCCACCTCCGGACTCAGCACTTGGGTCCGGACGAGATCCTGGTCGGAGCACGGGTCGCCTTTGACCCCGGCCTTGACGTGGCCGCAGTGGCCGCCGTAGTGGACGATGTTGAGGAGCGGGTCCGGGCCGTCGTACCGGCGGCCCACCCCATCTACGTCGAACCGGCGAATCCGGCGTAACGGCCCGGCACCTGCAGAAGCTCAGCCCACCGAGGCGCCCAGGATCCCACCGATCCAGTAGGTGGCCACGCAGGCCCCCCCGGCCACCAGCATCTGGCGGATGGCCGTCCTGACCACCGAGCGCTCGGTGAGCCGGGCCAGCATCCCGCCGACGGTCGCCGTAGCACCGACCCCGAGAAGGGCTGACGCCCAGACGGCACCTGTTCCCGACCCTCCCAGCCAAGGAATCAGCGGCACGAAGGCCCCGAGGGCGAAGGCCAGGAAACTGGCCGTGGCCGCGGCCAGCGGGCTGCCCAGCTGGGTGGGGTCGACGCCCAGTTCCTCTCGGGCATGGACGTCGAGGGCCACCTCGGGATCGGACATCAGCTCAGCGGCTACCACCTTGGCCTGCTCAGGCGTTAGACCCCGTTCCACGTAGATAGCGGCCAGCTCGGCCGTCTCGGCCTCCGGGTTCTCGGCGATGGACGCCCGCTCGATGGCCAGCTCCCGTTCCACCAGCTCGGCCTGGGCCTTCAGCGACACGTACTCGCCAGCCGCCATGGAGATCGCCCCGGCCAGAAGACCTGTAACTCCGGCCACCCGGACGAAGGTGGGGTCGGTGCTGGCCCCGGCGATGCCCAAGATGAGGGCCACGTTGGAAACCAGCCCGTCGCTCACCCCGAAGACGGCGGCCCGAGCCGTGCCGCCCTGGACGTTCCGATGTCGATGCACCATCCCCGTGGGCCCGAGTCCTCCTGACATGGCACCGACCGTAGCGGGGCACCCGACTGCCGTCGGCCCTCTTCCCGGACCACGATCATGGACCGCTTCCCCGTCCCCTACTGTTCGGCGGACATGTCCACCCCTCTTTCCCCGCGCGCCCTGATCATCGGCGGGACCGGCCCCACCGGTCCAGCCATCGTGCGCGGGCTGGAAGAACGGGGCCTAGACGTCACGCTGTTCCACACGGGACGACACGAGGTGGACGAGGTGGCCCACGTCGAACACCTCCACGGAGACCCGTTCTCAGCCGAGGGGGTGGCCGCGGCCCTGGCCGGACGCTCGTTCGACGTGGTGGTGGCCTGCTATGGGCGTCTACGAACCATCGCAGAGGTGCTATCCGGACGGTGCGACCGGTTCGTGAGCGTGGGTGGCACCCCGGCCTACCGGGGCTACTTCGACCCGACCCGGTTCGATCCCCCTGGCCTGCCCATCCCGACCGCCGAGGACGCCCCGCGGTCCAGCGAGGACGACGACGGCAAGAGCTACCGGGTGGCCCGCACCGAAGACCTCCTGTTCGAGTACCAGCCGTCGGCCATCCACCTCCGGTACCCGTTCGTCTACGGCCCCCGGCAGATCGCTCCGTTGGACTGGTGCATCGTGCGACGGGTCTTAGACCGCCGCCCGGCCATCATCCTCCCCGAGGGGGGCCTGGCCGCCGAGACCCGGTCGTTCAGCGAGAACGCGGCGCACACTGTCCTGCTGGCCGTGGACCACTCGGACGCTGGTGGCCGGGCCTTCAATGTCGGCGACGAGGAGGCGCTCACCGCCGCCCAGCGTGTCCAGTTGATCTGCCGGGAGTTGGGACACGAGATGAAGATCGTGGGAATGCCTACCGACCTGGCCATACCGGCCCGCCCGCTCATGATGCAGGACGAGCCGGGACACCGGATCCTGGACCTGTCAGCCACGCGGGACGTTCTCGGTTACCGGGATCTCGTTCCGGCCCGGGTGGCGACGGCCCAGTCGGCCCGCTGGCTGTCTGATAACCCGCTGGAGCCCGATGGGTCGGCTGAGCGGGTGCTGGAGGATCCGTTCGACTACGACCGCGAGGACCGCCTGTTGGACTGGTGGCGATCGGCCACCTCCGACCCGCCGAATCTGGACTACCCGATCGAGCCGGGCTACGGCGTGTACTACAGCGGCCCGGGCACCAGCAGGCGACGTTCCGACACCCGCATCTGACCCCTGAGGGGCGCTGTCAGGATCCAGCCCGGGTGGTCAGCCAGGCCCCGGCGACCAGCACGACGGCACCGGCGACCTCCCATGGGCCCAGGACCTCGCCCAGCACCCCGACTCCCAGCACGGCGGCCACCACCGGGATCACGTAGGTCACGGCCGACATGCGGACCGGTCCGACCCGGCCGATCAGCGTGGCAGCGGCGACATAGGCGATCCCGGTGCCCCCCACCCCGACGGCCACGTTGGCGGCTGCCGCCGACCATGTGAACGACGACCGGGCCAGGCCGAACAGGCCCCACGGTGTGGTGGCTACAGCGGCCACGCCCAGGACTCGAATCAGCACGGCCGGCGAGCCGTACCGCCGTTGGAGGGGCCCAGCGATGTTCGCCGCCACGCCGTAGCAGCTGACGGCCAGCACCACCAGGACGACACCCACCGCTCCGGTGTCTCCCATGGTCGCAGTAGACAAACCGATCATGAGCATGCCCAGGATGCCCACAACCACCCCGGCCACCTGGACCCGATGGGTGGACACCCCGAACAGGACCGCCCCGGCTACCAGGGTCATGACCGGCATACCGCTGTTCAGCATCCCGGTGACTGAGGAGTCAATCCATGTCTGGGCCAGGGGGAAAAGGCTGAGTGGAAGGGCCATCCAGAGGATGCCCAGCAGGGCGATGGCGGGCCGGTCGGCTGCGTCCACCGGCCGACGGGCCGACGGGACGAGCGCCAGGAAGCACAGGCCCAGTACGGGGCGGAGCCAGGCCACCAGGCCGGGATGCTCGGCCTCCAGAGCTACCTCCATGAACAGGAACGACGACCCCCAGATCCCAGCTGCGGTACACATCAGCAGCCAGTCGAAGGCCGCCATCGGCGACTCCCCGGCCCCGACCTCCCCGGGACCGGTCGGCGGTCCAGCCTGGTTCATCGCCGCACGCTACCGGCGGCCCCGGACTGGCATCCCGGTTGGGGACGGCTCAACCGGCGGTCGGGAATAGGGCCCGGAGGAGGGCGACGGCCACTCCCACCCCGACCACCTGCATGAGGATGAACATTGGCGCACAGGTCGGGTCGATACCAGCGAACGTGTCCGAGAGGGTGCGCCCGATGGTGACCGCCGGGTTGGCGAAGCTTGTGGAGGAAGTGAAGTAGTAGGCCCCTCCGATGTAGGCCCCGACCACATAAGGAAGGTGGGCCGTGCGGGAGGTGCAAACGAGACTGAATACCACGAGGAGGAGGCCTACGGTGGCCACCACCTCGCCTAGCCAAAGGGGTCCGCCGGTCCGACTGGTCGTGGACCAGTCCACGGCCGGTAGGTCGAACATCAGGTTGGCCAACACTGTTCCGGCGACCGCCCCAATCACCTGGGCGATGATCATGGACGGGACGTCACGGCCGGCCCGGTGCCCGAGCGCCCAGGCGGCCAGGGTGACCGCCGGGTTGAAGTCAGCTGAGATGGTGCCGAAGACGGCGATGACTGCGACTAGGACACAGGCCGTAGCCACCGCGTTCTGGAACAGTTGGAGGCCCTGGTCGGTGGGGCTGAGCCGGGCGGCCATGATTCCCGACCCGACCACCCCGACCAGCAAGAAGAGGGTCCCGGTCCCCTCAGCCAGTAGCCGCCGGGCGCTCACCTGCTCAGGCCGGAGTGTGAAGGATGCCGTAGACCAGCGAGTCGACCAGAGCCTGCCAGGAGGCCTCGATGATGTTCTCCGACACCCCGATGGTGGTCCAGGTCCGCTCACCGTTGGTGGTGTCGATGAGCACCCTGGTCACAGCGGCCGTGCCCTGGCGGGTCTCTAGGACCCGAACCTTGAAGTCAGTCAGGTGCAGGCGGTCCAGCTGGGGGAACCAGCCCTCCAGGACTGAGCGCAGGGCAGCGTCCAGGGCGTTGACCGGGCCATTTCCCCGGCCGGTGGCCTCCAACCACTCGTCGCCCACCTGGACCTTCACCGTGGCCTCGGTCTCAACCTCGACCGCTACCTCGTTCCACGCCCGGCTGCCACTTCCCGACCGGTGGCCCACGTTGACCGAGAAGGACTCCAGGGTGAAGTAGTCCTGGGTCCAGCCGGCAGCGGCCCGCATCAGGAGCTCTAGGGAGGCGTCGGCCACCTCGAAGTGGTAGCCGGCGTACTCCAGTTCCTTGAGGGTCTCCACAATCTCACCCAAGGTCTCGCCGTCCATCTCGATCCCCAACTGGTCGGCCTTCAACTCAATGGTGGACCGCCCCGACATCTCCGAGACCAGGAAGCGAGTGCCGTTGCCAACCGACTCCGGATCTACGTGCTCGTAGGCATCGCGACGTCGGGCGATGGCGCTGGTATGAAGACCCGCCTTATGAGCGAACGCCGTGGTCCCCACGTACGGCTGCTGGGGATCAGCAGCAAAATTGACCAGCTCGGCCACGTGGTGGGCCACCGGCGTCAGTTTGGCCAAGCGACCCTCGGGCAGCGTCTCCACGCCCATCTTGAGGCTGAGGTTGGCCACGATGGGCACCAGGTCGCAGTTGCCGACCCGCTCGCCGTAACCGTTGATGGTCCCCTGAACCTGCGTGGCTCCAGCGGCCACGCCGGCCAGGGCGTTGGCCACCCCGCAGCCTGTGTCGTTGTGGAGGTGCACACCGACCTCACAGTCCACGGCAGACACCACGTCGCGGACCGTGGCCCCCACCTGGTCGGGCAGAGAGCCGCCGTTCGTGTCGCACAGCACGAGGCAGTCGGCGCCTGCCTCGGCAGCCCCCTGTAGGACCCGCATGGAGAATTCCGGGTTGTCGCGATAGCCGTCGAAGAAGTGCTCGGCGTCGAAGAACACCCGACGACCACGGGACTTCAAGAAGCGGACGGAGTCGGCCACCATGGCTACGCCCTCATCAAGGCTGGTCCGCAGGGCCTCTGTCACGTGGTATGCGGAGGCCTTGCCGACGATGCACACCACGTCGGTCTCGGCGGCCAGAAGGTTGGCCAGCGTGGCGTCCTCGGCGGCGTCGCCACCCACCCGCCGGGTGGACCCGAAGGCCACCAGGGTGGACCGCTCGAGGGCCAACTCGGTACGGGCCCGGGTGAAGAACTCCTCGTCCTTGGGGTTGGCTCCCGGCCAGCCCCCTTCGATGTAGTGAACGCCGAGGCGGTCGAGCTGCTCGGCGATGCGCAGCTTGTCGTCGACGGTCAGAGAAATTCCCTCTAGCTGGGCGCCGTCGCGCAGCGTGGTGTCGTAAATCTCGACAGCGGCCGGCAGCCCGGTGGCGTCAGGCGCTGACATGCTCGTTCCACCCCGCGTACTCGGGACGTTCCCCGCGAACGGCCTGGAAGAAAACCTCTTGGACCTGGCGTGTGACGGGGCCGGGGTCGCCTATGACCCGGTCGTCGACCGACCGGATGGGCACCACTTCGGCGGCCGTCCCAGACAGGAACGCCTCGTCGGCCGTGTAGAGGTCGCTGCGCAGGATGTTGCCCTGCTCGTAGGGGATCCCGAGGTCACTGGCGATGCAGCGCACCGAGTCCTGAGTGATGCCCTCCAGCGCTCCGGCGCTGGCCGGCGGGGTGACGATGGTGCCGTCGCGAACCACGAACAGGTTCTCTCCGGTGCATTCGGACACGTGGCCCTGCGGTGACAGCAGGATGGCCTCGTCATAGCCGGCCTTGACGGCCTGGACCTTGGCCATCTGTGAGTTGATGTAGTGACCACACCCCTTGGCGGCGGGCGGCATGGAGTTTGGGTCGTGGCGCTGCCACGACGAGATCATCATGTCCACGCCCTCGGCGATTCCCTCTTCGCCGAGGTAGGACCCCCACGGCCAGCTTGCAATGGAGACGTCCACGGTGCACGAGAGGGGGTTGAGGCCCATCTCGCCGTAGCCGAGGTACACGAGCGGCCGGATGTAGCAGGACTGGTGCCCGTTTGCCCGGACGGTGTCCAGCGTGGCGGTGACCAGGTCGTCGACGGTGTACGGGATCTCGAGGAACAGGATCTTGGCCGAGCGGAAGAGGCGCTCGATGTGATCGCGGAGCCGGAACACGGCCGGCCCGTTAGCCGTCTCGTAGGCGCGGATGCCCTCGAACACACCGTTGCCGTAGTGCAGAGTGTGGGTAAGCACGTGGATCGTGGCGTCGCCCCAGTCGACAAGCTCTCCATTCATCCAGATCTTGGACGATTCCTGGATCGGCATCTCGGTTCCCTTCTCGTTCGTGTTTCGTTCGTTCAGCGGGCCTCAGGCCACCAGAGCGGCGACAGCGTCGCCGATGGCCTTCGTGCCCTCGACCTCGGTGGACGGGTCAGCACAGGCCGCCTCCACCCGGGCTGCGGCGTCGGACTCCCCGAGGAAGTCCAACATCATCGCCCCCGACAGGATGGCCGCCTTGGGGTTAGCGATGCCCTGTCCAGCGATGTCGGGCGCCGAGCCGTGGACCGGCTCGAACATGGACGGGCCGGTCCGGTCGGGGTTCAGGTTGGCCGAGGAGGCCAGCCCGATGCCACCCGACACGGCGCCGCCCAGATCGGTGAGGATGTCCCCGAACAGGTTGTCGGTAACGATGACGTCGTACTGCTGGGGTGACTGCACGAAGTAGATGCAGGCGGCATCGACGTGGTTGTAAGCCGTCTCGACCTCGGGGTATTCGGCGGCTACCTCGTTAAAGGTGCGCTCCCAGAGGTCACCAGCGAAGGTCAACACGTTGGTCTTGTGGACCAGGGTGAGGTGCTTCCGCCGAGTCATGGCCAGCTCGAACGAGTAGCGGACGACCCGCTCTACGCCGTGGCGCGTGTTGACCGATCCCTGGGTGGCGATCTCAAACGGCGTACCCCGGCGGAGGAACCCGCCCTCGCCGGCGTAGGTGCCTTCCGTGTTTTCGCGCACCACCCGGAAGTCGATGTCGTCAGCCGGGTACACGAAGGGCCGGAGGTTCACGTAGAGGTCCAGGGCGAAACGCATCTTCAGTAGGAGGCCCCGCTCGATCACCCCGGGCGGCACCTCCGGCGTGCCGACGGCCCCGAGGTAGAGGGCGTCGAGGTCCCGCCACTCCTCCAGGACCTCGTCGGGCAGCACCGTGCCGTCGCGTCCGTAGCGGGCACCCCCAAGGTCGTAGTCGACCGTCTCGAGAGACACCCCGGCCGCGTCAATGACCTTGAGGCCCTCGGCGATGACCTCTGGGCCGATGCCGTCGCCGCCGATGATGCCGATCCGATGGGTCACGACTCTGGTCTCCTGGGAAATGGGTGGGGAACAAAAAAACCGCCCACCGAGGTGGACGGTTGGGCGCACACCAGGCGGGTGTGCGCTAGCGAATGATGATCACCTGGTGCCGGAATTCCACCGAGCAAGTGTACCAAGCGCCCTGAGACGCTGGTCAACCGGGTTTCGACGTTGCCGGGTCCAACACCCCGACCACCAGATTCCGTCGTTACCCTCGGGGCATGGCCGACGTACAGCAGTTCTCCCAGGAGGCCCACGACCGGCTCGTAGCCGAGTTGGAGGACCTCACCACTCGGGGGCGTATCGACCTCGCCCGCAAGATTGAGGTGGCCCGTGAACTCGGCGACCTGTCCGAGAACGGCGACTATCACGCGGCCAAGGAGGAGAAGGGAAAGATGGAGGGGCGGATCCTCCACCTCGAGAGCCTCCTGGAGAAGGCCGAGATCGTGGAACAGGTCAAGACCTCCGACGTGGTTGTCCCCGGAACGGTGGTGGCTGTGGTCTACGACGGAGACGACGAGCCGGAGCGGATGCTGGTCGGCTCCATCGAGGAGCAGCGCGACGATGTGGGCGTGGTGTCCCCCAGGTCCCCGCTTGGCGAGGCGCTGCTGGGTGCGACGGTGGGCGACACGGTGTCCTTTGAGGCACCGAGCGGCTCGCTCTCCGTCAGGATCGTCGCCATCGAGCGGTGATAGCCGGCGCGCCCCCTTGGCGCCAGGTCGACCTTCCGGGGCTGGGACCCCTCCACGTGCGGGACTCGGGTCCTCCGGAGGCCGTCGACGACGCCCCCACTGTTCTGCTCCTCCACGGCTGGAGCGTCAGCGCTGACCTGAATTGGTGCCGAACCTACGGGTCGCTGGCCCGCCGAGCCCGGGTCATCGCCTGGGATCACCGGGGGCACGGGCCGGGTGGTCTCCGCCGTCCGCGTTCCGTGCGGATCGAGTCAATGGCCGATGACACGGCCGCTGTGGCCCGGGCACTCGACGTCGAGCGGCCGATCCTCGTCGGCTACTCCATGGGGGGAGCCGTCGCCCAGGCCGCTTGGCATCGTCACCCGGACTTGGTAGCCGGCCTCGTGCTATGTGCCACATCCTCCGTCTTCGGGCTGACCCGCGACGAACGACGCGACTTCGCTGTCATGGGCCTGGCGGCGCTGCCGACCCGGCTGTTGCGGTTAGCGGGCTTCCACGACCACGCTTGGCGGCTGGCCCGCCGGGTGGGTGACAGCCGGGCCGACGCCCAGCAGGGTGTCGGTGACGCGGCCTTCGACCAGTGGGCGTGGGACGAAATCCGGGTTGGGTTTCTGGATCGTGTCCTGCAGGCCGGGTGGCATCTGGGACGGTTCGACTCCCGGGGTTGGATCGGCGACATGGCGGTACCCCATGCCGTCGTGGTCTGCGAGGCCGACGAGATCGTGCCCACCGTTCGCCAGCGCCAGCTAGCCGAGGCACTACCGGCGGCCACGGTGGTGGAGGTGCCTGGCGACCACGGGGCTTGCGTCAATCGAGCTGACCTGTTTGTCCCAGCCCTCGAGCGGGCCCTCGACGCCGTAACGGCCCCGGTCGGGAAATGATCAACACCGCGCTCCCCTCAGGGCCTTCCTGATGACCGGAGGTCGGGGTCCTTCTGGCCGGTCAATGCCCGGATGGTGGAAGGCCCTCCTGGTGGCCGGAGCCGTGTTGCTGGCCGGCGGTCTGGTGGTGGGTGCGTGGCCAGACGACCCCGGCCCGCCTCCAATTAGCGGCGTCGCTGACTGATCGGGCCGGTCAGCCGAAGCGGCGCTGGCAGGCGTTTCCCGCCCACATCAAGAGGACCCGACCGGCGTCGGTGGTGTTGCCCACTGCTCCGAGGATCCCGTCGCCCAGGACCGGCTCGGTGTCGAACCATCCAGCCGGATCGCGGTCCAAGGGCTGTTCGAGGGAGAGGCTGGTCCCGTGAGCTGCCTGCAGGTCGGCCACCGTGGAGCCCACCCCGATGCGCTCCAAGGTCCACAACGACGAGACGGAGGCGTCGTCCCCAGACACGAACCACTGGGCCATCCGGGATGGCCACTCGACGGCGTCCCGGGCTAGGACGACCTCCAGGTCGCCCCACACCAGCCGTCGAACCTCGGCCGGGGTACATAGTCCATCGGTGGCCCATCCGGTATCCCCCACCGGTTCGCCGAGCACGGTGACCAGGTCGGCCAGCACTAGGTCGCCGTCGTCGCCTAGGGCTAGTAGTCGTTCGTCGTCCGTGGTGGCATCCGCGGTGAGACCCACCCCGGACAGCGTCACCGTGCCCAGCTGGGGCGGCAAGGTGGTCGCCGCGGGTGTCCCGTCCCCACCCTCGCTGGGTTGCTCCTCCGTCGCCGGTACTTCCGTGGGAACCGGGCCTGGGGGAAGGGTTTCGCCGGTCACCGGGTCTACGGCCAATAGGGGTTCCTCGTTGGCCGGCGGGGGGGCGGTGGAGGTCGGGGTGGTCGTGGGCACGGCAATCGTGGTGGACGGCACGGTGGTGGGCGCCAAGGCGGTCGCAGGGGCCACCGTCGTGATGACTGGCACCGTGGTGGCCGGAACCGTTGTGGCCGGGAAGGGTTCCGGGGGCGGAGCGATAGCCCGGTCGTCGTCGGGAAGCACCAGTAGCACGGTCAAGACCCCCAGCACCACCACGACCAGCGCCCCCAGCAGCGGGAGGGGCAGCATCCGCCGACGCCGGACGGTACCGGCCTCCTCCTCGAACACGGTCCGCGGTCCGACAGCTACCACTGACGGGGCTGGGGGCAGGCGCTCAGGTCGGCCGGCGTCCACGCCGAGGTCTTCTCGGGTGACGATGGGCTTGGGACCGGTCGGGGCGTCGCCCCGGCGGTGCCAAAAGATCCCTCCGAGGGCGGGCGCCAACATCGGATCCACCCCCGTAGGACCGTGGGCGGCCAGGGCAGCCACGGCCCGGAGTTCCTCCAGGACCACGGGCACGGGGACACGCGCCCGTCGGGCCGCCTCGCCCAGCAGGGCATCGTCAACGCCACCACCGGGTCGGACGACCACCAGCTCGTCGGGGACGGCGTCGACGACCCGAAGACACCGGGCCTGGGCCGTGGCCAGGACACGGACCAGACCCGGCCCGTCAGTGGGCGCCGGCGCCGGGAGGTGCATGCTCTGGTCGTCGAGGGCCAGGACATCGATCCGGCCTCCGATGGCAACGGCGGCGTGCACGGTGGAGCCGCCGAGGTGGAGAGCGAGGACGGTCGGCATGGAAGGGGTTGGTCGCGTGGTCCGGTCGGGGGCGTGCGTCGCCGACGACCCTACGGCCTCCAATCCCTGACCGGGGGCCACCTCTCTGGTCGCCCTCCATCCTCGACGCGTATGGCACTCCACCGTGGCATCCTTCTGAGCGATGGACCTGCGCCAGCTCAACCACCTCATAGCGGTCGCCGAACACCAGAGCTTCTCGGCCGCCGCCCGAGCCCTCCACACTGTGCAGTCCAACGTGTCGACCCACGTTGCGAAGCTGGAGAAGGAGCTCGGCGCGGCGCTAATCGACCGGCACACCATGCAACCCACCGCCGAAGGGCGGGCCGTCCTCGAGCGGGCCCGACGAATCCGAACCGAGCTCCAGGCCATCAACGACGACATTGTGTCCATGCGCCACGAGGTGGCCGGTGAAGTCCGCATCGGTTGCATCGGCACCACCGGCCGGTGGATGGCCAGTCCGCTGCTCGGCCGCCTGGCCGAACGCCATCCGGCCTTGCGCCCCGTGCTGGTCGACGCCACGACGACTTCGCTGACCCCTCGGGTATTGGACGGCGACCTGGACATGGCCATCGTGAACACGCCGGTGGTCGAGGCCGGCCTGGAGTCCGAGCCGCTGTTTGACGAGGAGCGGATCATTGTCGCCCCCGCTGACCATCCGCTAGCCGATCGGGGAACGATCGACGTGGCCGACCTGGCCGAGCACCCAGTGATGCTCACCCCGCGAGGCACCACCTTCCGAGATGCCATCGACCAGGAACTGGCCGCCGCCGGGGTTCGCCTGACAGCAGCCGCCGAGGTGGACGGCCTGCGCCTCCTGGCCTCACTGGCCTACCAGGGCTACGCACCGGCCCTGCTCCCAGCCAGTGCCGTCTCTGGGTACCCAGACGGCAACTGGTCCCTAGTGCATGTCGAGGGACTAGCCCGTCGCTCGGTGGGCCTGGTCCGCAACCGGCGTACCACCCCCTCGATGCCCATCCGGGCCGCCCGGGAAGTCGTCCTGGACGTGATCCGCGAGATCGCACCCCGCCAGCCCGGAATCCATGTCACGCTGGATGGGTGACTGCCGTGCCTGACCTGGGCTTACGCACCCGCACCGGGGGCTCGGTGGCCTTCGCCGTTCGCCAACTGGGCGACCGACGGGTGATGGTCGTCGAGGTGGAGGGCGAGGACCGAGGAGCCCTGCGCCCGGCCGATGGTGAGAACCTGGCCATCGCCGCCCGCACGGCACGCGACCAGCGCCTCCCGCTGGTTTGCTTCATGGCCTCCAGCGGCGCCGCCATCGACGAGGGCGTGGGAGCCGTCCACGGGTGGGGTACGGCGGCCCGGGAGTTCGTGGCCTGCTCGGGGGTCGTGCCTACCATCTTCTGCGTAACCGGGCCCACGGTCTCCGGTCCAGCGCTGCTGCTGGGTCTAGCCGACCTGGTGGTAATGGTGGATGACACCTACGCCTTCGTGAGCGGACCCCACATGGTCCGCCAGTTCACTGGCGAGGACCTCTCCAACGAGGGTCTGGGCGGAACGACGATGCACGAGCGGACGTCCGGCGTAGCCCACTTTACGGTGGCCGACCGGGCCGAGGCCGACGACCTGGTCACCGAACTGCTCTCGTTCCTCCCGGACAACAACGATCAGATCCCCGCTGGCTGGGCGTGTGCCGACCCGGTGGATCGCCTCACGCCCGAGGCAGGCGACCTCATCCCCGATACGCCGACCGGAAGCTACGACGTCCGCGACGTCCTGGCCTGCCTGGTCGACGACGGCCACTTGTTGGAACCCCGGGCCCAGTGGGCCCCCAACCTGGTCACGGCCTTCGCCTCCATCGGCGGCCGTCCGGTCGGCTTGGTGGCCAACCAGCCCCAGTCGGTAGCCGGAACGTTGGACATCGCGGCCTCCCAGAAGGGCGGGCGATTCGTGGCCTTCTGCGATGCGTTCAACCTGCCGCTGGTGACCTTCGTCGACACCTCCGGCTTCTATCCGGGCAAGGACCTGGAGTGGCGGGGCATGATCCGCTACGGGGCCCAGATGGCGTTCGCCTATGCCCGGGCCACTGTGCCCCGGGTATGCGTCACGCTCCGGAAGTCCTACGGGGGCGCATACATCGTCATGGACTCCCGGTACATGGGCAATGACCTAATGCTGGCCTGGCCGTCGGCCGAGATCGCTGTGATGGGTGCCAAGGGGGCGGTGGAGATCCTGCACCGCGACGCCGACGAGGACGAGCGGGCCGGGCTGGTGGCCGCCTACGAGGAGCGGCTCCTAAACCCCTACATCGCCGCCGAACGAGGTTCCGTGGACCGGGTCATTGAACCGGCGGAAACCCGCTCCGAGTTGGCCGCAGCGCTGGACGTCCTGGCCGGGAAGCGGGAACGCCTACCTCGTCGGCGCCACGACAACAGCCCTCTCTGACCAGTCGCCCGCCCCGGGCCCGGTTCACCCGGACGGGGTCAGTCCGCCCTCGAAACAGGTCGCCAAGCGGTTGAAACCCGAAATTGTCACGTTTCTTTGGGCCTGCCTCGGGCGACACGGCCCCCTTCGGCCGATACCGTCAGAAACCACACAAGGGATTCGGATGTCGACGAGGACCCCCGAACCGACCGCAGCCGCAACCGGGGTAGCCGTGCGGAGCGCGGGCCGGCACGTCACAGGAGGGACCGCAACGTGGCCGACAGCATAACGATCACCGACAACCGGACCGGCCGGACAGTCGAGGTCCCGCTCGTCGACGGCACCGTGTCGGCCAAGACCTGGAGTTCGCTGTTGCCCGGGGTCTGGTTCGACGACCCGTCCTTCAGCGCCACTTCAGGCGCTGATAGCGCCATCACCTTCCTGGACGGAGGGGCGGGCCTCCTTCGCTATCGGGGCTACCCGATCGAGCAGCTGGCTGAGCGGGCCACGTTTCTCGAAGTGGCCCATCTGCTGGTCCGCGACGAACTCCCGACAGCATCCCAACTGAAGGACTGGCAGGGCGAGATCGCCGAGGCGGCGCCCATCCACGAGAACTTCCACAAGCGGATCTTCGAGGGCTTCCGCGATGACGCTCACGCCATGGGGGTCCTGGTCTCCACCATCGCCGCCATGTCCACCTTCTGGCCGGACAGCAAGGACATCGAGAACCCCGACCAGCGACGGGCCGAGATCGTCCGTCTCATCGCCAAAATGCCGACCGTGGCAGCCGGCGCCTATCGCCGCAACGTGGGCCTGCCCTACGTCTTCCCCGACCCGGAACTCGACTACACGTCGAACTTCCTGGCCATGATGTTCAAGATGGGTGACTCGCCGTACGAGGTGGACCCCGTCCTGCGGGACGCCCTGGACATGCTCTTCGTCCTGCACGCCGACCACGAGCAGAACTGCTCCACAACGACAGCCCGCGTGGTGGGCAGTTCCCACGCCGACCCGTACGTCACGGTGGCGTCGGCGGCCGCCGCCCTCTACGGCCCCCGCCACGGCGGTGCCAACGAGGCGGTGTTGCGGATGCTCGAGGGGATCGGCGACTACTCGAACGTCGACAACTTCATCACCGAAGTGAAGGCCGGCGAGCAGAAGCTCATGGGATTCGGCCACCGGGTCTACAAGAACTACGACCCCCGGGCCAGGATCCTGAAGGACACTGCCCACCGAGTGTTCGAGGTGACGGGCACCAATCCACTGCTAGACGTCGCTCTGAAACTCGAGGAGGTGGCGTTGGCCGACGAGTACTTCGTGGAGCGGAGTCTCTACCCGAACGTCGACTTCTACTCGGGTCTCATCTACCAGTCCATGGGGTTCCCGGCCGAGATGTTCACCGTGTTGTTCGCCATCGGTCGGACGCCAGGATGGCTGGCCCACTGGGACGAGATGCTCTCCCACAACTCGCGCATCGCCCGTCCCCGCCAGCGCTACATCGGCCCCGCCGATCGGGACGTGCCAGACATAGACGGCCGCTAGCCAGTCGAGCAGGCGACCGGGCTCAGGAAGCGGCCACGTCCAGGGCGATCTTTCCCACGCTGGCGTTGGTCTCCATGTAGGCGTGGGCCTCGGCGATGTCGGCCAGGGGATACCGTCGATCCACCACCACTTCCAGCCGACCGTCCTCGAAGCCGGGAACGACCCGGTCTTCGAAGGCCCGGCTGACGGACACCTTCTCGTCCAGGGACCGCGCCCGCAGGGTGGTCCCGACCAGGGTGGCCCGCCGGAACAGCATCTTGCCCAGGCCGAAGGTGGCCGATCCGCCGCCCATGACCCCCACCTGGACGATGGTCCCGCCGACGGCCAGGGCATCAAGGTTGCGGTCTAGGTAGTCAGCGCCGACGACGTCGAGAACGACGTCCACCCCGCGTCCCTCGGTGTGGTCGGCCACCGCAGCCACCCAGTCCTCAGACGCGTAGTCGACGGCCCGGGTCGCGCCCAGAGACAGGCACCGATCGACTTTGCCCGCCGAGGCGGTAACCAGGACCTCGGCGCCAACCATCCGACAGAGCTGGATGGCCGCCGTCCCCACCCCTGAGGCGCCGGCGTGCACCAGGGCCGTGTCCCCGGCTGACAGCCCGCCCTGCAGGACTAGGGCATCCCAGGCGGTGAGGAAAACCTCCGGTAGGGCACCGGCCACGGTCAGGTCCATGCCTCGGGGCACTCGAACGGCCTGGTCCTGGTGGACCACCAGCCGTTCGGCATGGCCACCGCCGGCCGTGATCCCCATCACCGGGTCTCCGGCACCCCACCGGGTGACCCCGTCGCCCGTGGCAACCACCCGGCCGGCGAACTCCAGGCCCGGCACCTCGGGGTCCATGGGTGGACCCGGGTAAAGACCCATGCGCTGCAGCAGGTCGGCCCGGTTCAGCGCGCTGGCCACCACGTCGACCAGCACCTCGGCCGAGCCAGGGACGGGCTCCGGTACGTCGGCAACACGGAGCACCTCGGGCCCGCCGTGGGCGGTGATGACAGCGGCCCGCATCAGTGGCTCTTCTTCAGGTCGGAGAACGGAACACCCTTGTCTACCCGCGGTTCACCGGGAAGGCCCAGGATGCGCTCCCCGACGATGTTGCGCTGCACCTCGTCGGTCCCACCCCGGATGGACATAGAAGGGGCGGTCAGGAACTCCAGGTGGCCCACCGTCTCCGACAGCATCCCGGCGGCGCCTGCCAAAGCCTTGCCCAGGTAGGCCCGCTCCTTGAAGGCGGCAACGCTGCGTAACTTGGCCGCCGAGCCCTCCGGGCCGGGAGCGCTCCCGGCGGCCGACGCTGCGACTCGGGCCACCGCCATCTGGTTCACCCGGTACAAGATGAAGGCCCGCATGGCGGCCTGCCGGGCCACCGGGTCGTCCAACCATCCGCCGGCCCGCCACTCCTCCAACCACGACGGTAGACCGACGTCCTCGGAGTCCCCGCCGCCGAAGGCCCGGCCCCCGATTGTGGCTCGTTCGTGGGCCAGGGTCTCCACAGTGATCCCCCACCCTGCCCCGAGGTCGCCGATCCGGTCGGTGTCGGGGACGCGGACGTCGGTCACGAACACCTCGGTGAAGTGTCGATCGCCGTTGATCTGCTCCAGGGTCCGCACCTCCACGCCGGGGTCCCCCATGTCCACGGCAAACATGGTCAGGCCCCGGTGCTTGGCCACCGAGACGTCGGTCCGAGCCAGGCACATCCCCCAATGGGCGTAGGCACCGCGGGAGGTCCACACCTTGGAGCCATTCAATACCCACTCGTCCCCGTCGCGTTCGGCCCGCATGCCGGCGTTAGCCAGGTCGGAGCCGGCGTCAGGCTCAGAGAACATCTGGCACCAGATCTCCGAACCGTCGGCGATGGCCCTCAACCAGCGGTCCTGCTGGCCGACTGAACCCTGGTCCAACAGGACCGGCCCCACGAGGCTCAGCCCAACCCCGTACGGGTAGAGATCGGCTGCCTCGTAGTCGGTCAGAGCGGTGTCGATTCGGGCCGCCTCGTCGCCGTCGGCGTCTCGCCCGCCGAATCGAGAGGGCCAGGTGGGCACCATCCACCCGCCCCTGACGAGGCGTTCCAGGTACCGACGACCGGCAGCCAGATCGTCACTGCCTGCCCCTAGGACCGTCGACGGGGCATCTGGGTGGCGACGTTCCAGTAGGTCAGACAGCGCGGCGTGGATCGTCTGGAGATCGGTGGACACGGCCGCAGTCTGCCCGGTAGCCCCAGCACCTGTGTACCCGGCCCCGCTCGGCCATGATGGCTCCATGAACGATCTGGACAACCCCCGGGGAATCGCAACGGAGATCATCGACGACGTAGTGGCCCTCCGTCGCGACATCCACCGCCATCCCGAGTTGGGCCTCGATAACCCGGTGACCCGGGACCGGGTGCTGGCCGCCCTGGATGGCCTCCCTCTGGACGTCCGGTTGGGTGTGGCCTGCACGTCGGTGGTGGCCGACCTGGCCGGGACTACTGATGGGCCGACTGTGCTCCTGCGGGCTGACACAGACGCCCTGCCCATGACCGAGAGCACCGATCTGGACTTCCGGTCAACGGTGGACGGCCGCGCCCACGCCTGCGGCCACGACGCCCACACAGCAATGCTGGTCGGGGCTGCGAAGGTACTAGCCGCCCGACGAGGAGAGATCGCCGGTCGGGTCCGCTTCATGTTCCAGCCTGGCGAGGAGGGGTTCGCCGGTGCCCGCCTGATGATCGACGAGGGAGCGCTGGACGGCGTCGACCGGGCCTTCGCCCTGCACATCAGCCCTAACCAGCGAGTGGGCACCGCTTCGTCCCGACCCGGGCCCCTCCTAGCCGGCGATACCTCGATAACCGTCACCGTCCGGGGGCGTGGTGGACACGCCTCGGCCCCCCACCACGCCACTGACCCGATCCCGGCCACGGCAGCGATTATCACCGCCCTCCAGACTGCAGTCACCCGGGGGGTCGACGTCTTCGACCCGGCGGTCCTCACCATTGCCCATGTCGTGGCGGGTACCACGACCAACGTCATTCCGGAGACGGCCTTCTTCGAGGGAACCATCCGCTGCATCTCCGAGCACACCCGGGCGCGGATCCGTGAGGCAGTGACCCGGACGGTCCAAGGGGTGGCTGAGGCCCACGGCTGCACAGCCGACCTCGAGCTCGTGGACGGCTACCCGGTCACGTACAACGACGAGACCGAGGCCGCCCGGTTCGCCGAGGTGTGTCGAACCACACTCGGCGAGAAGGGCCACCGCGTCCTTCCGGCGCCGGCTATGGGCGGTGAGGACTTCTCCTACGTGACCCAGCAGGTGCCTGGGGTGATGGCATTCCTCGGTGTGTGTCCGGCGACTGAACCTGATCCACGGTCTGCACCTCCTCTCCACTCCAACCGCATGGTCCTCGACGAGGATGGGCTGGCCCACGGCGTCGCCCTCCATGTCGCCATGGCCATTCACCGGTTCGCGGACGAGTAGCCGTGGCCTGGCAGGTCGACGGCTTCGCGACCCTTATGGCGCTCGAGGCCCACGGCCCCGACGTCTACGTAGGGGTCAGCCCGGAGTATCCGTGGGGCCGGGTATACGGCGGCCAGGTGGTGGCACAGGGCCTCCGGGCCGCCCAGGCCACCGTGGACGACGACCACCACGTCCACTCCCTCCACGCCTACTTCATCAGGGGAGGTACCAGCGACGAGCCCATCCGCTACGAGGTGGACCGGATCCGCAACGGGCGGTCGTTCGTGACGCGCCGGGTGGTGGCCCGTCAGTCCGAAGGAGCCATCCTCAACCTCTCGTGCTCGTTTCAGATCCGAGAGGACCAAGCCGAGGTCCAGGAGTCCTCCCTGCCCGATGACGTGGGCGATCCGGGCTCGGGCTCGGTGGAGGACTGGGATCTCCTCGGCCGGCGGGTAGCCCACCGTTCGACCGGTCGCTCGGCCATCTGGCTCCGGGTCCTGGGCGAAATAGCCGACGATCCGGCGATGCAGGCCTGCGCCCTGGCCTACACATCGGACGACATCCCAACCAACGCAGTGGGCAGCACCCACCCGCGGATCACCGAGGTGGCGGACGGGGAGATCACCTACGGCGACATCTTCGTGGGCGCCAGCTTGGACCACGCCATCTGGTTCCACCGTCCACTGCCCGCCAACGAGTGGCTGCTGCACGACCACCGCTCACACGGCTTGGCCAGCGCACGCGGGCTGGCTGTGGGTGAGGTGTTCGCCCCCAGCGGGATCCACGTGGCCACCGTGGCCCAGGAGATCCTGATCCGGGAACGGACTCGCTGAACCGACGGCCTGGCAACCGGGACTGACCGGGATTCCGGCCGCGGGCACTGCTCTTCGCCCCCGCCGGGACCCCGGCACCCACCACACCCCGTGACAGACTCGGCAGCGATGGCTGAGCCAGGAAACGCCACCCCCGTCCTCGTCCACCTGGTGGGCAACCACTTCCCCACTCCGGACATCAGGGAACGGTTTCCTAAGGTGGAGTTTGTCCCCGTCCCAACCGACGGGCCAGTGGGCGACGGCGTGTGGGGGGAGGCGTGCCTCACTCAGGCGGCCCACACCGAGAACTTCGCCGAGGTGATCCAGCATGGAGTGCGGTGGATCCACGCTCTCGGCCACGGCGTGGATCACTTCCCGTTCGAGTTGCTGGGCGACCGGACCCTGACGTGTGCCCGGGGAGTCAACGCCGTCCCTATCGCCGAGTGGGTGGTGGCCATGCTGCTCACCGCGGTCAAGCAGCTCCCGGACCGGTGGGTGACCGAACCACCGCGCCACTGGGTACTGGCCGACCTCGGGTCCCTTGCGGACGCCACCGTGGCCCTGGTGGGCCTGGGCTCGATCAACCAGGCCGTCGCCGAACGCCTGAGCCCCTTCGGGTGTCGAATGGTGGCCGCCACCCGGTCCGGTGCGCCCAGCCCAGTACCCGGAGTGGAGGTCACGACCGACATCCGTGCTGCGCTGGGCGACGCCGACCACGTGGTGGTCGCAGCTCCCCTGACCCCGGAGACCGACCTCATGTTCGACGACGGGTTGCTGGGAGCGCTCCGGCCCGGCGCCCATCTCGTGAACGTGTCCCGGGGACGGCTGGTGGACCAGGAGGCCCTCCGCAGGGCCCTGGACGACGGGCGGTTGGGCCTGGCATCCCTCGACGTCTGTGAACCGGAACCCCTGCCGGCCGGCCACTGGCTGTACGAGTATCCACAGGTACGGCTCAGCGCCCACGTCTCGTGGGCCGGCCCCGGGGCCATCGACCGCCTCCACGCCGCCTTCACCGACAACCTCCAGCGGTGGCTGGACGACGAGCCGCTAGCCAACGTGGTCGATCCGGCCGCCGGATACTGACCCCGTCCCGGGAGGACCTCCATGCCGCTCTCCGACCAGTTCCAGGAACTCTCCGCCCAGGTCCGCAATTGGGGGCGTTGGGGCGACGACGACCAACTGGGAACCCTGAACCTGATCTCCCCCGAGGTGGTCCGGAGAGCCGCCGGCTGCATCCGACACGGCCGGACTATCTCGCTGGCCGTCCCTTTGGAGCACGACGGCATCCAGGTCGGGTTCATCCCGGGACGCGACAACCCTGTCCGGACCATGCACGCCGTCAACGAGGGCATGGACCCCGACGGCGACCCCGACACGTTCCACACCAGCGACGACCACGTGTCGTTCGGCCTCCAGGCCGGCACCCACTGGGACGGCCTGGGACACGTCTCGTATTCTGGCCTGCTTTACAACGGCTACGACGCGTCCACCATCACCGCCGAGGACGGCGCCACCCGGTGCGGCATCCAGAACCTGCAGAGCGTCTGTTCACGCGGCGTGTTGTTGGATGTGGCTCGGGCCAAGGGCATGGACCTCCTGGACTGCCCGTACGCCATCACGGCCAACGACCTGGAAGAGGCGGCGGCGATGGGCAGTGTGGAGGTCCGGGCGGGCGACATCGTGCTGGTCCGCACCGGTCGGATGTCGCTGTACCACTCGGGGGGAGGCATGGCTTACTGCCTGGGCCCCAGACAAGACGGATCAAACGCCGGCCTGTCCCTGTCCACCGTGCCTTGGCTCCACGAACACGACGTGGCTGCAGTGGCCAACGACACCCTTGTCCTGGAGGTCTACCCGTCGGAGGTCGACAACTTGGCCGTGCACATGCTGCACGTGGTCGACATGGGCCTTACCCAGGGGCAGAACTGGGACCTGGAGGCGCTGTCCGACGACTGCGCGGCCGACGGCGTTTACGAATTTTTCCTGGCCGCCACGCCCGAGCCGTTCCGAGGTGCGGTCGGCAGCCCCGTGGCCCCGGTGGCCATCAAGTAGCCGGCGGCTCGCTCCTCGCGCTGGTGGCCGGTGGGGCTGTTGACCAGAACTGCTTCCGGGAGGCTCGGGTGTCATGCTGGCCCCGTGGAGCGCGTCCCGACCATCGCCGTCCTGGGGTCGGCCAACCTGGACATCGTCGTGCCGGTCCCCCACCACCCGGTGACCGGCGAGACGGTTCTGGGCGGTGACCACGCCCTGATACCTGGTGGTAAGGGAGCCAACCAGGCTGTGGCGGCGGCTCGCCTCGGTGGCTCGGTGTCTTTCGTGGGACGGGTGGGAGACGACGATGCTGGCGAGACGCTGCGCTCCTCACTGGAGGCCGACGGCGTGGACACAACGCACCTGCGGACCGACTCCGAGGCACCCAGCGGGATCGCCCTGATCGGCGTGGACGCCGACGGTGACAACGCCATCGTGGTCAGCCCGGGGACCAACGCCCGGGTGGGCCCTGAGGACGTGCAGGCTGCCAAGGCGACTATCGCCGGAGCCGCAGTCGTCCTCCTGCAGTTGGAGGTACCGACCGGAGCGGTGGTCGCCGCGGCCCGGGCGGCCACCGGCACAGTGGTCTTGAACCCTGCACCCGCCGCGCCCCTACCCGACGGACTGCTGGACCGAGTCGACGTGCTGGTACCCAACGCTCTGGAGTTGGCCCAGCTGGCCGATACCCAACCAGACGCCGCTGTCGACGCCCTGATAGCCATGGCCCGCAGCCTCCCCACGGCCACCGTCATAGTGACCCGAGGAGCCCGGGGGGCGCTCCTGGTTACGCCCGACGACCACCGGGAGGTCGCCGCGCCTTCTGTCCGGGTCGTGGACACGACCGGCGCCGGCGACTCGTTCTGCGGTGCGCTGGCCGAGGCCTTGGCCCGGGACGCCACCCTCCTCGAAGCCGTGGAGCGAGCCGTCGTAGCTGGAGCAGTCACAGCCACCCGGCACGGCGCCCAGCCGGCAATGCCCACGGTGGCCGACATGGTCGCTGTTCCGAGAACCTGAGAGGGCACACTCCCCCCGTGACCACCACGGCGTCCGGCCGGCCCCGGATCATCCTGGACTGCGATCCCGGCGTGGACGACGCCATGGCGGTGATCGCCGCCGCCCGGTGGGCCGACCTGGTGGCCATCACCACGGTGGCCGGCAACGTGCCCCTGGAGCACACGACGGCCAACGCCTGTCGCCTCCGGGAACTCCTCGGCCTCGACGTGGAGGTCCACGCCGGAGCTGACCAGCCGCTGGTGGGCCTTCAGGGGTTCGCCCGGCACGTTCACGGCGAGACCGGCCTGGGCGACGTCGCACTCCCCGAGCCGAAGCGGGGACCCGACTCGGACGGGGCGGTGGAGTTCCTGGTCGAGGCCACGCGCGCCGAGGAGGGATTGCACCTGGTTCCCGTGGGGCCCCTCACCAACGTGGCCTTGGCGCTCCGGGCCGACCCCGGGCTAGCCAACCGGGTGGCGTCGCTGACCCTGATGGGCGGAAGCGCCCAGGGAGTGGGCAACGTCACTCCGGTTGCCGAATTCAACGTCTGGGCCGACCCGGAAGCCGCCGACGAAGTCTTCCGATCCGGGGCGCCACTGACCATGCTGGGCCTGAACCTCACCCACCAGGTCCGCATGGGACAGGTCCACGCCGACGAGTGCCGGGCCCTGGACACTCCGGTGGCCGAAGCCATGGCCGGGCTGCTGGAGTTCTACGCCGTCTTCCACCTGGCCGCCGAGGAGGTGGCCGACGGTCCGGTCCATGACCCGTGCGCCGTGCTGGCTGTTACCCACCCCGACCTGTTCCAGATGGAGGACCGGCCGGTCCACGTCGAACTTTCCGGTACCCACACCAGGGGCATGACCCTGGTCGACGAACGGGGGCCCCAAGCCGACACCCCCACTAACTGCCGGGTGGCCTACCGCGTCGCCTCCGGTGCGGTCGTCGACCTCATCATGCAGGCGGTACGGGAGGCCTGACTGGGTCGTCCGAAGGGTCAGCCCTTCGGGGTGTGCACCCCTACACGCCACCGCCCCTCGACGGGCAACGGGCACAGCAGCGAGGTGGCCTCCAGAATTAGGACAGCTACCGCGTCACCATCGAAACCGGCGGTCGGGGCTCCGGTCCTTTCCCACACCAGGCCCCGTTTTGGATGGTCCTGGCGGAGTTCCCAGCCCGCCGGGGTAGCCACCCCGGCCTCCTTTAGGTGGTCGCCAGCGCCCCGCCCGGCACCGTGGTCGATACCCACCGACGCCGGCTGACGGCCAGCGGCGGCCACCAGTGTTCCGACCGGCACCTGGGATCCCCGGGCCGAGAACCAGCTGAAGAGGCCTGACACGTCGCTGCGTAGGCTGTCGTCGACGTCCGGCTCGACGTTCAGCCAGGAGCCGGGACGGTCGGCTACCTCGACCAGGGCATTGACCAGGTCACCACGGTCGTCAGCGGCGACCAGGAAGTTCTCGCTGTCGAAACTCGCCACGGTGCCAACGCTAGCCACACCGGGCCGGCGTCCCGACCGGACGGAACTCGCCGGTACGTTGGCGCCATGGCCGACCGGCGACCTACCTCTGCCTTGCGGATCGCCGCTCTGGTGAAGCAGATCCCGAAGTTCGAGGAGATGCGCCTCGGACCGGACGGCCGTCTGGTTCGCGACGGCATGGAGCTACACCTGAACGACTACTGCCGCCGGGCTATCCGGGCCGGATGCGACCTGGCTACCGAAACCGGGGGGTCCTGCACGGCACTGACCCTGGGCCCCCCTTCGGCCGACACCGTGCTGCGGGAGGCCATCCTCTGTGGCTGTGAGGCAGGACTCCACGTCTCCGACCCGGCGTTTGCCGGCAGCGACACCCTGGCTACCTCCCGAGCCCTGGCCGCCGCCCTGGAGGCGCACGGTCCATGGGACCTAGTGCTCTGCGGGCGCAACTCGGTAGACGCCGACACCGGTCAGGTCCCGGCTCAGGTGGCCGAGATCCTCAAGCTCCCCCTCCTGACCGGGGCCCGCGAGCTCCACCTGGACGGCGACACGGTGCACGCCCTGCTGGAACACGACGACGAGTGGGTCCGAGCGGAGGTCAACCTCCCGGTCGTGGTCTCCTGCGCCGAGCGGCTCTGTGAGCCGTGCAAGGTCAAGGAACCGGAGGCCTGGGCCACCGTGAACGGGAACCTCGTCACAGTGATTGGGGCCGCCGCCCTGGGCGGCGGCCCGTGGGGAGCTGACGGCAGCCCGACCACGGTGGGGCCGGTCCGGGTGTTGGAGGTGGACCGGGCCGGCGAACGGCTGAACGGAACTGGGCCGGAACAGTTGGACCGGGTGCTCCAGGTACTGGACGGCCGGGGAGTCTTCGACAGGGCGGCTGTCGGGGCGACCAGCGAGGTGGCTCGCCCGGAGGGTGCCGGCGACGGCGGTGAGGTGGTGGTTCTGGGTGAGCCAGACCGCCTGTCCCAGACCGGGGAGCTGCTGGGAACGGCGGCCCGCTTGGCCGCCGAGATCGGCGGGCGGGCCGCGCTGGCCGTCGACACGGTGGTCGACTGGGAGAAGCTCAGTAGCCAGGGTGCCGACAAGGTCCTGAGGCACCGTGGCGTGACCGGGGCCGAGGATGTGGCCCACTTGCTGGCTGACTGGTTCGCCGACCAGCCTCCGTGGGCCGTGCTGGCCCCCAGTACGGCGTGGGGGCGAGAGGCGGCGGCCCGCCTCGCTGCCCGCCTGGGTGCCGGCCTGACCGGCGACGCCGTCGGCCTGGAGGTCCGCGACGGCCGGCTGGTGGCCCTCAAGCCAGCATTTGGCGGTCGGCTGGTCGCCGAGGTGACCTGCACCTCCCGCATCCAGATGGCCACTGTCCGACCCGGATCCCTCCCCGGGCACCGTCCCCGTCCCACGGCACCATTCGCCGCTGACCACCTGGCGTCCACCGGGACTTCTCGGATCCGGGTCCTTGAACAGCGGCGGGACGACGACCGGGACCTGCTGGCCCATGCTGAGGTGGTTGTGGGTGTCGGTCAGGGCGTCGATCCGGCCGACCTAGCCGAGGTCGAAGCCCATGCGGCAACCCTTGGTGCCGAGTTGTGCGCCACCCGCAAGGTCACCGATGCCGGGTGGATGCCCCGGGCCCGCCAGGTCGGGATCACCGGCCACTCCATCGCCCCCCGTCTGTACATAGCCGTCGGTATCTCGGGACGGTTTAACCACACGATCGGCGTCCGGGGCGCCGGAACCATCGTGGGAATCAACTCTGACCCCGAATGCGAGTTGTGGTCCTGGTGTGACGTCGGCCTGGTAGCTGACTGGCGGGACGGCCTGGCCGCCCTGGTCCCCGTGCTGGCCGAGCGGTTCTCCTCTCGGCCGTCCTGACGGTTTGGCTCGGCGGGTGGCCAGTCAGTCCGGGCGGTCCACCCCGGCGGCCCGAAGGGCGTCAGCGTCCACCCACTCCAGACTCAGGATGTGGGTGGCGGCTAGCAGGACCGGCGGGGCCACGCCCGCCTCGTGGGCCTCCTGCCACCGCGACGCGCACATGCACCACCGGTCACCGGGCTGCAGGCCATCGAACCCGGGGCGTGGGGTGGACAGGTCATTGCCAGCCCGAGCTGAGAAGTCCAGGAACTCGGCGGTGACCAGGGCGCACACGGTGTGCACCCCGAGGTCGTCGGCGCCCGTGTTGCAACACCCGTCCCGGTAGAAGCCGGTAAGGGGGTCAAACCCGCACTCTTGGAGCTCGGTGCCCAGCACGTTGACGGCCATCAGCTGTCCTCCTCGTCGAGTAGATCCTCGAGCAGTTCCTCGACCAGGGTCTGGATCTCATCGCGCACACCGCGCACCATCTCCATCCCCTGGCCGGCCGGGTCCTCCAGTTGCCAGTCCAGGCGTTGGGTCCCCGGGTGGACGGGGCACTCGTCGCCACAGCCCATGGACACCACGACATCCACGTCGCGCACCATGGCCTCGGTCCACAGTTGGGGCCGATTGGACGAGATATCGACGCCCACTTCGGCCATGGCTTCCACGGCCGTCGGGTTCACCGTCTCGCTGGGGGACGAACCGGCCGACAGCACCCGGATCCGGTCTCCGGCCAGGTGTCGCAGCCAGCCAGCACCAATCTGGGACCGGCCGGCATTGTGGACGCACAGGAACAGGACCCCAGGCGGACGGCGCATGGCGCTGAAGGTATCCGGCCCCGGGGAGGGGTCCTGCTACACGCAGGTACCCGTCGGTCCTCAGACCCGGGCGTTCTTGAGTCTCTTGACCGTCCGGGCCCGTGCCCCGGCGTCCAACTCCACCTTGCGGAGGCGTACGGCACCCGGCGTGACCTCTACGCACTCGTCGTCGGCGATGTACTCGAGGGCCTGTTCGAGGGAGAGCCTCCGGGGAGGGGTCAGACGGACCGTGTCGTCCGAGGCGGCGGCCCGGACGTTGGTGAGTTTCTTCTCCCGACAGATGTTGACGTCCATGTCCTCGGCCCGGGGGTTCTCGCCGATAATCATCCCGCCGTAAACCTCCTCGGTCGGTCCCACGAACAGGGTGGTTCGATCTTGGAGGCCGGTGATGGCGTACGGCGTGGCGACACCCAGGCGGTCGGCGACCACGCTTCCGCATTGACGGGTCCGGAGCTCTCCCATCCACGGCTCCCAGCCTTCAAATACGTGGTGAAGCAAGCCAGTACCCCGGGTCTCGGTTAGGAACTCGGTCCGGAAGCCGATGAGGGCCCGGGCGGCCACCACGTAGTCGAGGCGCACCCACCCGGTGCCGTGGTTGGTCATATCCTCCATCCGGGCCTTGCGCTCGCCGAGGAGTTGGGTGACTGCCCCCACGTGCTCCTCGGGAACGTCGACGGATAGGCGCTCGGTCGGCTCGTGCAGAGTGCCGTCGAATTCACGGAGGAGAACCTCGGGCTTGCCCACCGTCAACTCGAAGCCTTCACGACGCATGGTCTCAACGAGCACGGCCAGCTGCAGCTCACCCCGCCCCTGAACCTCCCATGTGTCGGGACGTTCGGTGGGCAGGACCCGCAGTGACACGTTGCCAATCAACTCGGTGTCCAGGCGGGCCTTTACCTGGCGGGCGGTCAGTTTGTCACCGGTCGCTCCAGCCACCGGTGAGGTGTTCACGCCGACGGCCATGGAAAGGGTGGGTTCGTCGACGGTGATGACGGGTAGCGGGCGAGGATCCTCGGGGTCGGCCAGTGTCTCGCCGATGGTGACATCATCGATTCCCGACACGTAGACGATCTCACCCGGTCCCGCCTCCTCGACGTCGACCTGACCGAGTGCCTCGGTGACCGTGATGGTGGCGACGCGGGCCGGCTGGACCGAACCGTCGGTCCGGCACCAGGCCACCGGCGCGCCTCGCCGCAGGGTTCCGCTGTCGATCCGGCAGACGGCGATACGGCCGACGTAGGGAGAGGCGTCCAGGTTGGTGACGTGGACCCGCAGCGGGGCGTCCTCGTCGTAGACAGGAGGAGGCACGTGGTCGAGGACCACATCGAAGAAGGGCGCTAGGTCGGTTCCGTCCCGGTCGGGGTCCAGGGTGGCCGTTCCGGCCCGGGCATCGGTGTAGACGATCGGGAACTCGATCTGGTCCTCGGTAGCGCCGAGGTCGAGGAATAGTTCGTAGGTCTCGTCCACCACCTCGGCTAGGCGGGCGTCGGGACGGTCGACCTTATTGATGACCAGCACGATGGCCAGGCCGGCCTCCAACGCCTTGCGGAGGACGAAACGGGTCTGCGGTCGGGGCCCCTCGGCAGAGTCGACCAGCAGGATGACCCCGTCAACCATGTTCAGGGCCCGTTCGACTTCTCCACCAAAGTCGGCGTGTCCAGGGGTGTCCACGATGTTGACCTTTACGTCGCCCCGGTGGACCGCCGTGTTCTTGGCCAAGATGGTGATCCCCTTCTCCCGCTCTAGGTCCATGGAGTCCATAACCCGGTCGA
>Ga0315329_10000071_pt1 | contig 37877 bp, 52 predicted proteins | sample M150032315metaG_FD_203459 | JGI IMG/M metagenome (GOLD analysis project Ga0315329, IMG submission 203459) | Ammonia-oxidizing marine archaeal communities from Monterey Bay, California, United States - M1 500m 32315 | ecosystem: Environmental > Aquatic > Marine > Coastal | place: USA: California...
TGAACTGGTGATCGGTGAACTCGATATCGGCAGAGATACGGGCAATACGGGCAATCGTCTTAGCCTGAATCATCGCAGATCGCAGAATCCACATCCTGTTAGCCAGCATCGAGTCATGGTTACGGGTCGCCTTCACCGACAGATGCTTAGACGTGTGACTCAGCATGTTGGTACAAGACAAAACATGGGCAAAGGAACGCAACTGGGTAGACCATGTCGAGTCCAACGCTGCGATCCCGATGATGGTCGGCAGGAGCTTGTCCCCGTTCGGCAAGTCCAGAGACTCCCCGATCTGGTGCTGCGTCATCAGCTTACGCCCCTTGTCCAACACCGATACCTTGGTGCATGAATCTGGGAACGTCTCCTCGATCTGTTCCATCACCGAGTAGTACCCTCCCGTCCGCACCTTGTACGACCCTGGGTGTACGGCCAGCACAGCGTTGTTGTCGGTTCGGACGTGCATCACCGAGAGCGGCACATCCTTGATCGTGGTCGGGACCGTGAACTCGTCGCCCCACGCACCACCCTGGTAGCCGAGAGGGATACCCTCCACGTTGAACGTAGCTCCCGCATCTATCGCGAGATCCCAGATGTTCTGAGGCTCAACATGGCCCTTCCCTACGCTCATGTCGTAGGTCTGGCGCTTGTCGGCCCAAGTCTCATTGGTTGTATATGTACTCATTTATGAACTCCTTATGTTCATTGTTTCTCTGGTTTAGAGATCTATTTAGTGTCATCATGTTGCCGTTCGGCAGCTATAGAAACAAACTCTTCTAGTTTGTCTTTGTCTTCATCGGACAGCATTGTCCATAGATTGATGACTGTGGAGTCGTGCATCCACCATTCTTCTAGCTTGCTTAGGTCAGTCATCGTGCCCCGTTCTCCTGTGCATCGTTGAACAGGTCAGCTTCGGAGTCGAAAATGACACCGCATTTCTCGGTGCATTTCACCTGATGGCCCTCCATCCCGATCTGGTCGGGGTAGTAGGCTCCGTCCTTGAGCGGGCCTTTACCGTCTCCGATGCCAAGCCAGCTACCGTGAAGGCAGAACCCCATCGTCCGCAGCCGAGCGAGCCATCGGGCCTCGTCCTCCCATTCACGCATCTCAAAGTCAGCGTCTTGGTACCCTGCTGGCACCTCTGGATCGTAACTCATTTGTTTGTCTCCTTGCATTCAGGTTCTTCCTGGGAAGAAACGGGTTTCACTACTTCGTTCGCCAGTTTGATCGTGGCCGCTGGCCCGTACACTCCGTAGGCGCGAGCCATCCGCTCGTGCCTTAGCTCTCTTTCCTCGTATGTTTCGCACTTGTGGCCGTTCATCGCTTACTCCATTCGTTGTCTGGTGGTAGTTCTTCGTAGGGTTCAATAATGTGATCGTCTGGAAATTGGTGCCCTTTCACGTTCCCAGCGTGGAGATTCATCTCCAACACGCGACCAAATGCTTCAGCATCAGCCTCCTTCTGTTTCTTGTACTCGTGGTATCTGGCGATCACCAGAGAGCCAGCCGCCATGATGAACACCATGACTCCCCAAAAAGCGGTTAGGTCAGTACGCATCAGCGCCACGTCCGATGATTCTCAGCAACCCACTCTTTGCCATCGTATTCAGCGATGTGAATGTTGCCCTCAGCCTCGGCGGGCACCTCGACAACGTAGAGACGGCCACCACCGCCGTGGGCGTCGTCACCGAGATCCTCCACTACGGCAACAACATCATCGTGACTGCGAAAGTCGATCGTGTCGAGATCCCTGAGATGCACAGGTAGCTCCCATCCCCAGCTTCGTGAGAACGAACCGAGTTCCCAGTGAGCCTTATCGGACAAACGAAACCCGTCGAAACCTCCGTTAATAACGACCTTCAGCGTCTCTGGTTCATCGGTGAACGGCATCCCATCGCTCCACGTTTTGCAATCCTGAGCGTGGTTCCAAGTCACGCCGACGCCTTTGAACCTGGCGGTCGGGTAGGTGAGTAACGGCGATGCGCCGCATTCTGGGCATGTCTGGTATTTCATGTGTCCTCCTTAGGGACTGGTTCCCATTTTCCGTCGGAAAATGTGTCGGGAGATAGGAAGCCCGTCGACGGTACCGACAATGCTCCCCCGTGAATGATCTGCCGCAGCAAGTCCTCAAGACTCCCTGCCGCCGATAGTTCTTTCTTCTTGTCGGCGTCGGTCGGTTCGCTCATCTGTCCTCCCAGCATGGCTTACACATCGGCACATGATCGCTCTCAAAGCCGATAGAACGGTTGTAGGCATCTACAACTACTGCCAGATCAGCACACGCCTCACACTGGCGCACATAACTCCGATCGTGGCGACGGTCCAGCCAGTCATCTGCCGCCACAACAATGGCGGCAAAGCAACTAGCCATCCCAAACACCAGAAACAAAACGTAGATAGTTGCAATCATGCCGCACCCTGACCCATCAACCTACGGTAACGAGGATGACTCGCCCAGTACTCCCGTAGACCCTCCGAAGGGACGCCAGCACCGTAGGCAAAGCGCTCAGGGTCCAGCGCCTCGCCATTCAATGTGATAGCGGCATCGGCATTGACCTGCCGATCCACCACGTCTTCGGGCTTGTCACCGATTTGTGCGGCAACCTCATCACCGTAGTGGGTAAGTGATACCCATTTCTTCGCCATGATTGTCTCCTTTTGACTAGGCGTAGGACCAAACGTCCAAGAGGCACAACGGCATAGCCGCTGTGTCTCCAAGATGCTCAGAGCATCCACCGCTCGCATTCAGCGATGGCTTCATGAATGGAGTACTCATCTATCGTGATCTGTCGGTAGTCACGTTCCAAGTCGCCATAGGTAAATATGCCAGCATGGTAAAGGTCAGCCGCATCCAAACGGCGCGTGATGATCCCTGCTAGTCGTCCCCTTAGCTCACGGTGACGGTCGTAGACGTTTGCGATGGACTCAATCGGGGGAGTCATGCGATGCGACCACCGATGCGAATAGCAGCGACACGTCCAAGGTCGTACCTCACGGCATAGTTGCGACTGACACGGCAGGTTCCTCTACCGAACACGGCGGGCGTGCCCAGCGGCTCTACGACAAACACCCACCGCTTAGTGCGGTATGTTTGCCTGTGCTCCTTGCTTAGCAACTTCATCTTGTCCTCCTTAGGGACTGGTTCTCATTTTCCGACGGAAAATGAGAATGGAACAGGAACGGCTTCCTCAACCGCTCTAATACAATTATACTACATCGACCCCAATTCTGTCAAGCTCGCATAGTACAAATGTGTAGAGCTTACCCTTACGCCCCCACCCTCCCCGCACCTCCACGCACCCTCCACGATCAGAACGGGCACCCCCATTTTCCGACGGAAAATGGCAGGCACCGCCACGCCCCGCCACGCCCCGCCACACTCAGAACCAGCCAGCCAGCACGCCACGCTCACGCACCTACACGCACCTACACGCACCGCCACGCCACGATCACGATCAGAACGGCCGACCCGAAAACGCGGAAAAGCCCCCGACCAATTGGTCGGGGGCTTCCCCTATCGGTGAAGTGAAGATATCAGAGCGCTACTGGAACTTTCAACTCCAGCAACTTGGCAGCGGCAGCGATCACCGCGAAAGCAGTCTCACCGAACAATTCGCCAGTGATCGTATCGTGCTGATCCTTGACCAATTCAGCGAGCAACGTGGCAATGCTTGTCACGGTGACCGTTGGCTGGACAAGCTCGACTGCCTCGCTCGACTTACGCTCCGACTGGCAAGCCTTACGAAACTCTCCGCTCGACTTGTCGGCAAGACTCGCAACGTGATCCTTGTTCAGCACATTCGCTTTCACGTTCGTGGTGCCATTGTTCGCCCACGTTGTGCCAGCCACACGCTCAACAGCCTTACGCTGCTCCGCAGTCGGCATCTTGCCTTTATTCAGCGTGACGATGATGTGCCGACACACCCCGACATACTTGTTGAGAGTCGACTCACCGCAGCCTGCAAGCTTGGTCCAAGCCGACCGTTGCTTGCTCTTACCGCTCGACTGGTCCAAGAACGCAATTGGCCAAGCCGCGCCGTACATTGCCGCAGCCAGCACCGCGGTGGATGCCTTGACCGACGCCTTATCGGTGTCGTTCGTAGCAGCAGCAGCAGCAGCAGCAGCGACAAGCTTGGTGAGCTTGGCAGTTGCCTTGTCTGTATCTTCACTTTTCAAGTTGCTCATTTGTGGATGCTCCTTATTGGGCAGTGCCACGGCAGGGTGCCGCAGCACCGATAGGTCAACCGTACACCATCCACCAACAAACGACAACCTACCGCGGACAAATTCCTATTTTCCGACGGAAAATGCGCGCTCAATACCGACCAGACAAGCACCATACAAGTACGGTTACGCGCCACCCATCCCCGACCGATATGGGAGTGAGAACCAGTCTCAGTTGAGAGTGAGAACCATTATCAGACGCTAGCGAACGTCTGTTCGGAGCGTGGCAGGCACCCCCACCCCCAACGGGGGGCACCCCGTCGCCGCCCCTTATATAGTATCTATTGATTTACGGTGCGTGATGTTTTTTAAACCTTGTGTGCCGCATGTCACAGGTTTGGGCGGGGGAGAGACTGCACTGGTGCTGGGGCGCACTGTATCTGTATACAGTAGCGACGACCCCAGCCAAGGGTCGTCGCACAGTAGGGGTGGTTGCCGCACAAGGGATCTGCTTGTGCGGCTTGTTGTTCCTTGTGCTGCAAGGTTTTGTACTGCACTGTTGTTACTGTGTACTGTAGGGGGGGTTGAGGTGGAGCCGCTGGGTGCGGCTCCACCTCAACCCCCCCACTGTTATACTGTATAGTATACACTGTCCCACAACACAAACCAACGGGACAAACCAAACATTAACTAGGAGGTAAAACATGCCATCAAACGGAGGCGGAAAAGGCTGGACAACAGACCCCGATACCGGCCTGCAACGGATGCCTGTTGATTGGGCGTTGTATTTGGATTGGTTGTTGGATGAGGGTCGTGAGCCTGCTACGTCGAAGGCGTGGGCTGAGGCTCATGGGTATAATGATCGGACTGTGCGGCGTTGGAAGGCGGATGTTCGGTTTATTCGTGAGTGGGACCGTAGGGCGGCTGAGTTAAATGTCCATCCTGAGCGGACTCAGGGAGTTGTCGATGCTTTGCATAGGGCGGCTGTTGATGGCGATGTGAAGGCTGCTTCTTTGTATTTGCAGTACATTGAGAAGTTCACGCCGAAGCGTCGTTTGGTTGTGGATGATGACCGTTTGGTGTCTGGTTTGTCGGATGCTGAGTTGTCGGCTGAGTTGGCTGGCTTGATGGAAGGTTTGGGCGTTGAACGATCCGAAGACGTTAGTTGAGTTGTATGAGGCTGGGGAGTTAGGCGAGTACGGGGTGGTTGGTGCGATTGATTGGGGCGATGAGTCGGATGTGCCGCTTGAGGTGTGCGGGTTGGAGAACCCTGAGTCTTGTGAAAGTTGTCAGTGATGGCTGGGGCTAGGGCTGCTGCGCCGAGGAAATCGGCTCGTAATTATGCGAAGAATCCTGCGTCGTACCGCAAGAAGTTGGCGTATGACAAGAAGTACAATGCTCGTCCTGAGAAGAAGGCTTCTCGGGCTGAGCATGGCCGTGCCCGTTATGCGGCGAAGAAGATGGGGAAGGTGTTGACGGGGCGCGATATGTCTCGGAAGAGCGACGGGTCGTTTACTCCTGAGGCTTCTTCTACGAACCGTGCCCGTAATGGGCACGGGAGTAACGGCAGGTACAAGTAGTGGGTTATGCGTTCTCTGAGTTGAAGCAGGAGGCTGAGTGGCGGCGGTGTTGCCGTGATGAAGCCTATTTCATGTCTAATTATTGGCATATTGCTCATCCTGCTCAGGGGCGCATCTTGTTTGATTTGCGTGATGCTCAGCGTCACGCTTTGAAGGAGTGGAAGGACGAGCGGTACAGTTTGACGTTGAAGGCCCGCCAGATTGGTTGGTCGACGTTGGTTGCTGCACATCAGTTCTGGTTGGCGTTTTTTCATGCGGATCAGAACATTATTGATTTGTCGCGAACAGAGCGTGAGTCTGTGCTGCTGTTGAAGAAGACGAAGTATGGGCAGAAGCATTTGCCTGATTGGATGTTGGCTAGGGGTCCGAGGTCGCTGGTGGAGCATCAGCAGCGGATGGCGTTTGATAACGGTTCGCAGATCACGTCGATGCCTTCTGCGTCTGATCCTGCCCGTGGCGAGTCTGCGTCGCTTGTGGTGGTCGATGAGTGGGCGTTTTTGCCGAACCCTGAGGATGCTTGGGCGTCGATTGAGCCTGTGGCCGATATTGGTGGCCGCATCATTGGTTTGTCGACGGCTAATGGTTCGGGTAACTTCTTTCACCAGTTGTGGGTGGGTGCTACAGCAGGAACAAACAAGTTTGCGCCCATGTTTTTTCCTTGGTCTGCTACTGAGGACCGTGGAGATGCGTGGTATCAGGAGAAATGCGAGTCGATGTTGCCTTGGCAGTTGGCTCAGGAGTACCCGACGACGCCTGAAGAGGCGTTCGTCAAGTCTGGTAACCCCGTTTTTGACTTGGATGTGTTGGATCAGCTTGAGCAGCAGAACCGTTACGGCGAATCTGGCTGGATTTGGCGGAATGACCGTGTCGTAGAGTTTAGGGCATCGTGAGTTTAGAAGTTTGGGCTAAACCCGAGTCACAGAACGTGTATGTGATGGGTATTGATACTGCTGAGGGTTTGAGTTACGGCGATTACAGCGTGATTCAGGTGCTGAACGTGACAACGGGCGAACAGGCAGCGATTTGGCACGGCCATATCGCCCCTGACCTTCTCGCTGAAGAGGTTTACTCTATCGGGTTGTACTATCGGGATGCTTTGTGCTGCGTCGAGTCGAATAACCACGGGTTGACGACGATCACGGAGCTTCGCCATCTTGGTTACCCAAATATGTTTCGCCGTCGCCAGTTGAACAGCATCAATAACTCGGTGAGCCAAGAGTTTGGTTGGAAGACGACGCGAACGTCGAAACCGTTGATGATTGATGATCTGTCGTCTTCGTTGCGGAACTTTGAACTAACAATTTACGATAGGTACACGATTGCCGAGTTACGAACGTTTGTTCGTAACGATAGGGGCAATATGTCTGGGTCGCCGTACGATGACCGTGTGATGGCGTTGGCGTTAGCGAACCAGATGCGAAAGTACGCTCATCAACCCGAGTATTCTGTTATCAAAGATGACTACTGGACCGTTGACTGGTTTGCTAGTCTGATACATGAAGAACCAAGCGGAGATCCTTTGAGAATCGGCGCTAAAAACGTTCGTGGGACACGCAAAACATCTTACTAGGTACCTTTAGGAGTTAAAATGGCACGATTTGTTTCGCATACCAATGGCACCAAAGACATTGGCGGCGGCAATAACACGATGGAACGCGGGAAGTCTGTTACAGCGAACCCGATTGGGTCTGCTGCTGGTAGCCCTCAAGAGGGCAAGCTTCGTAGCGATGCAGGAAAGTATGCTGGAGCGACTGGACCGTATGGTCAGGGCATCAGCGACCGTGACACCCCGAAGAATCAGCACGGCATTACAGGTTCGGTTGAACGGGCCAAGGGCTTTGACGCTGCGGGACATAACGCCTAGAAATGGCGATTATCCCGAAGAACTCGACGTATGAAGAGTTCTGCGTACACATGAATAAGAAGCGAGAAGGAATCTCGCAGACCGAACTGGATGAAATCTGGGATCGGTTTGTGAGGTTCAACTCGTTGTCTTTTGCTACAGGGCGTGGGTTACAAAGCATTTTGCCTGCGGATGAGCAGGGTCTTACCAACCGTGAGCGAGAAGATAAAGTCTTTGCTGAGGCTAAAGCTCAGGGACGGAACATAGAGAAGGTTTGACATGGCCCGCAAATCCCGCCGAGATCGGTTAGAGCAATACGTTGAACGTGTCGACAAGTGCCGTCGATGGCGTTCCGACGAAGGTTTAGACGACGACTGGCTGCGTCTATCCGACCTTTACCGCGGTCATCATTTCTCTCAATCTGCTACAGATCGAGGAGACATGATTGCGGTTAACTTGGCGTTCTCAACGATCAACGTGATCGCTCCTTCGGTAGCAGTCAACTATCCGAAGATCGTTGTGAAAGCGAACAGCCCAGAAGACCGCAACCGTGCGATGTTCGTTGAGGCTGTAGCAAACCACCTGTGGAAGCACCACGATTTTCGTACCCCGTTTAGAAGGGCTGTCAAAGATTTCCTGATCTTTGGTCACGGATGGGTCAAGATCGGTTGGAAGTTCTTAGAACAAGAACAGTCGCTGAGCGAACTAGAACAAGACAGCATGTTTGATTCAGCGATGGCTGAAGCAGACCAGTTCGCCATAGAGAACTTTATGCAGGGCGTTGAAACGCCCACGGCAGAAGAAATAGCGGCGAACATTCCGCAAACAGAAATGCGGATCGTTGAAGATCAGCCGTTCGTGGAACGAATCAGCGTGTTCGACGTGTTCGTTGACCCCGCAGCTACCTGCATGGAAGACGCCAAGTGGATAGCTCAACGGATTGTGCGGCCTCTGGAAGAAGCAAAGAAAGACCGACGCTATAAGCCTTCGGTTCGTAACCGTCTCTCAGCGAACTACAGCAACAACCATCTGGACGACGCTGCTGTCGAGAACAAGCAGGAATACTTGGAAGACCAAGTCGTTGTCTGGGAATTTTACGACATCATGGATAACACGTTGTCTGTGTACACAGATGACAGCGACGAGTTCCTAGTTGACCCCATCCAAATGCCGTACGCATACGGTCAGCCGTTTGTGATGGTACGCAACTACGACATCCCTGACCATTTCTACCCGATGGGTGATTTGGAAGCGATTGAGCCGTTGCAGCTAGAACTGGATAAGACCCGTAGCCAGTTGATGAACGACCGCAAACGGTATGCCCGCAAGTATCTGTACCACGAACGTTCGTTCGGGCCTGCTGGCCGTGAAGCGCTGGAATCTGATGACGACGGCAGATTTGTGCCTGTTCTCGATGAGAACAAGCCGCTAGATCAGGTCGTAGCTCCGCTACCGCAGGTACCAGTCTCCCCAGAAATCTACAACTACTCCAACATTATTGAGAACGATATCAATACTGTGTCGGGCATTTCGGAGTATGCCCGAGGAGCTATGCCTGAGATACGGCGAACAGCTACGGAAGCGTCGATCATTGCTGACGCTCAGAACGCTCGTGCGGCAGACAAGCTAGCGATCATAGAAATCTCCATCAGCCAGGTAGCTCGACGTGTCATACAGTTGATGCAACAGTTTATGACTGGTGAAGGTATGGCTCGGGTTAGCGGCGGTGCGGGCGGCGAAGATGTCTTTGTGCCGTATGGCCGTGAAGAAATCGTTGGGGAATACGATTTCGCTGTTCAGGCTGGTTCTACCCAGCCGATGAACGACACAATCCGCCGTCAGCAAGCAGTTTCGTTGCTGAACGCTGTCGCCCCGCTTATCGGGACCGTGATTGATCCCGCAGCGATAGCGCGGCACGTTCTTGAAGATGGTTTCGGGGTTAAAGACCCTGACAAGTTCTTGATGCAGCAAACGCCTCTTCCCCCTGAGGGAGAAGCACCTGCGGAGGGTATGCCTGGCGAAGAGGAGCTTATGGCTCCTCCGATGCCAGGCGGTATGCCAGGCGGTATGCCAGGCGGTCTGCCAGGCGGTATGCCAAGTGCCCCAGAAGGAGCGTTCGCTCCGACTGGTGGTGTTCCACCTGAGTTGCTCGCGCAACTTCAGGGACAGATGGGAATGGAACTCCCGTCCCTCTAATGGGACAACGATTACAGTACAATAGGAATAACTTTTCGAAGATTCCTCAGGAGGCATCTAGTGTCCGAAGAAATTGAAACAACTGAACCCGTCGAGGCGGATAATTCGGGACTTTCATCCGAAGCAAGTAGCGAGGAACCTGTTTATACCGTCAAAGTTGACGGCGATGAACAAGAGGTCACCCTTTCAGAGCTTCAAAATGGTTATCAGCGTCAAGCAGATTACACCCGCAAGACGCAGCAAGTAGCGGCCGAGAAAGAACGGTTGCAGCAAGCCGAAGCTATCGTTTCTGCTCTGGAGAATGATCCAGAGGGGACTCTTACAACTTTGGCTCAGACATTTGGTATCAGCATGAGTTCCGCAAAGAATGAAGATTCTGGGTGGGATGACGTTGACCCTTCTGAAAAGAAGTTAGCTGAGTTGGAACGTAAGATCGAGGTGCAGGAGCGCGCTGCGAGAGTTCAACTGGTCGATAAGGAAGTAGATCGTTTACGAGACAGGTACGGAGATTTCGACAAGCAGGATCTATTGCATCACGCTGTTACTAACAAGATCACAAATCTTGATGCGGCGTACGCACACTGGCAATTCAACGACGTGAAATTGGCTGCGGATAAGCTGCGGCAAGATAAAGAGATCACGGAGAAGAAGCGGGATGCGGCGGTAGTGACTACGGGTGGGTCAACCCAAGCGGGAACCCATGCTGAAATCCCCAGTGAGAAGGTCTTTAGTATTCGTGACGCTTTTGCACTTGCAAAGAAGCAACTCAACACTTGATCCAACTGAGGTAAATTAACATGGCTGGTAACGCCAACTTTGATGAGATTCTTTCTACGACTCTCAAGAACTATGTCCCCAAGCTAACTGACAATGTCTTTAGCGCCCGTCCACTGTTTTATGCTCTGACTAATGGTCAGACCATTCGACGCATCAGCGGCGGTTCCAACATTGTTGTTCCTGTCATTTACGGGACCAACTCGACCGCTGCGCCTTACGCTGGTTCTGACACGATTGCTGTCACTCCCCAGACTGGTATCAGCGCTGCCGAGTTCAACTGGGGTCAGTACGCTGCCACCGTTACCATCACTGGTATCGAAGAAGCGAAGAACAACGGTGAGGCTCAGATCATTGATCTGCTGGAAGGCAAGATTTTCCAGACGCAGGAAAGCATCATCCAGAACATGAACACCATGCTCTGGGGAGATGGACCGCAGGTCGGCTCGACCAACGACTGGAACGGCATCCAGAACCTCGTGTCTAACGACGATGTTGGCAGCGGCGGGATTCCGTTCGCTACCAACGCTTGGTGGGCTGCTACGGAAACAAACCTGGCAGGCGCTTTGACGCTCGCCTCTATGGGCACCCTGTACAACGACGTGTCTGTCGGCAACGACCAGCCAACCATCCTGATGACTACCCAAGCAGGGTACGAAGCTTATGAGGCACTGCTCACCAGCAACGTGCGTTACACCGACACGGATGTAGCAAACGCTGGTTTCCAGAACCTCATGTTCAAGGGCGCACCCGTTGTCTTCGATGACGACTGCCCTGCTGGCGGGATGTACATGCTGAACACGAAGTACCTACAGCTTGTCGGTCACTCCGATGTGTGGTTCAAGCCAACCCCGTTTGTGCGGCCAACCAATCAGGACGCTGTGTTCTCGCAGATCCTGTGCTACGGCCAGCTTACCGTCAGCAACCGTTCCCGCCAGGGTCGTTTGCACGGTATCACTAACGCCTAGAGCGTAGACTGAGGGGGGAACGACCACTCGGGTCGTTCCCTCTGACAGTCAGTGAGGACTTATGGGAAGAACACTAGCGGTTGGTTACGGAGCGAATGCGGTGCCCTTGGGCACACACCATCCGCGTGTTGAAGCCGATATTCAAGTCCCACAGTATGTAAATGGGCGCAACGTGCAAGAAGTTGTTTCGTGCGCTGCCGAGACAAAGCCAGAACTTTGTTCTGCGACAAAGAAGAACGGTGAGCCGTGCCAAGGACGCCCCTTGGAAAGTTTAACCGTATGCGTATTCCATAGAGAAGCTGGGTAATCCATGAGTGCCATGACTTTGGGCCAAATCCGCACACAAGTCCAAGGCATGTTGGATATCGCTCCTGGCGATATTCCCGTTTCCGTTCTTGACACTTTCATCGCTCAAGGGTTTGATGCGATTGTTTATAGCGAGAAGCGTTGGCCTTTCTATGAGGTTTCTACAACGTTTTCGACGGTTGCTGACCAGTCGGATTACACGTTGTCTACTGCGGGTGCAGGTGTATCGAACGGTATGCGAGAGATATTCTCGCTGCGAACCGACCGCCAAATATGTAGCTACGTTGGTCGCGATTTAGCTGATGCCAACCATCCGTTGAATGCTCCTGCGACTGGTTCTCCAACGCATTGGTCGTATTGGGATGACACGGTACGGTTCTACCCCACTCCTGGCGGTGTGGAAACGATTTACATGCGGGGTATCCGTAACCCGACGGAGTTTCCTTCGGCGGTGGATGGTACTGGCGACCCGAACTTGTACCCCGATTTGCCTGATCCGTTTCAGCCGTTGTTGGCTGTGTATGCGGCTTCGAAGGCGTATTTGCAGCAGGAAGATCCGCAGATGGCGGCACAGTACAGCGGCCAGTTCGTTATGGAACTAGATAACATAGCGCGACGGTATGCGGATAGCCCTGCTCCTCAGCCGATGATACTGAACCGTAGGTCTTACGGCATCGGGCTTAATCCGAGGTACGAGAACGCTAACGGCGTGATCTTCTAAGGGCTGCTATGGCAGGTGACGGATATAGCCTAACTACGCTGGATGATTTCCGTGGCGGTCTAAATTATCGACTCGACGCGTTCGATGTTGAGTTGAATGAATCTCCTGATTTGTTGAACGTGTCGGTTGATCCTCGTGGCGGTATTTCTCTCCGAGATGGTGTTGTGACTGCTGCTCGGACGGCTTTGGCTAGCAACGTTAAGGGGATCTGGAGTTACTACAACGACGACGGGACTTCTGAGGTTCTTGTCAATTATGGCACGTCTGTAGCGGTTTTGAATGGCGTCGACTTTGACCCGTTGCCGTTCGCTGGGAACATTACAAACCGCACTGATGGTTCCCGTGTGTACGGCACAACGATCAACAATGTCGCTTACGGTGTGTCAGGGGATCAGGTTTCGTTCTACTACAACGGTACTGCTGGGACGGATCTGGGAACGACTTTGGATGGGACTCCTGGGAACTTTCCTATTGCCCAGTATGTGACTCATTGGAACAACTTTGCGTGGGTTGGTAACACGAAAGAAGGCGCAACCTATGAGAAGAACCGTGTCAGGTTCTCTCATGCCAATTTGCCGACGCAGTGGAGCGACTTAGATTATATTGATGTGGGCAAGGGTGAGGGCGGCGACTACATCACTGGGGTTGTCGGCCACAATGACCGTTTGATGATATTCAAATCAAACTCGACGTATGCTGTGTTCGGGTTTGATGGGGATTCTTTCCAAATGGTTACTGTGTCGGAGAGGGTTGGGTCTACTCCGCTGTCTAGTCCTGTGTCTACTCCTCATGGCGTGTTCTTTTGGCACGCCCGTGAAGGCGTGTACTTGTATGACGGATCTAATATGCATTGGCTGTTTGAGAAGCTCAAACCAGCCATTGATGATGGCCGTGTAGCGTTTGGTGTTGCTCCTCAGTTGACGTGGGGTAACAACAAGCTGTATGTGTCGTTTCAGTACAACAATCCTGATACGAACGCTCTTGAGCAGCGGGTGTTTGTGTATGACCCGACGCTGAACTCTTGGGTGTTGTGGGATGTTGAGGTTGAGGCTTTGTGGACTCATACCCCGACCGATGATACGGATTCGGTGTATGGGGCGTGTGTGACGAATACGGGCACGGTCGTGAAGATTGATTCTGCTTCTTACCCTGCTGACCGTTATAGCTACACGGGCGGCAATTATGTTTCGACAAACATTGCTGCTTATTTGCAGTCTGCTTGGATTAAGACTAGGAATCCGATTGTTCGGAAGCGGTGGGGGCAGATCCGTCTGATTCTGTCAGCGGAGCAAACTGTTGATCTTGGTGTCGAAGTGTTCCACGATTACAACACGTCGGAAGCGGTTAGGGAGTACACGACCCGTGTTGTGAGTCGTGAGGGGAACTCTTCGATCTGGGCTGCGGTGGCGGGTACTGCTACGCCTACTTGGCAGAGCGATGACGGGTTGACGGGCGACGGCGAGTGGTCGGCGTCGGGTGGTTCGTCTGCTGTCGATATTAAGAAGTTGGGGACTGGCGGGACGGCTTCGGCTATTTGTGTGAAGGTTGTTGGCCCTACGGTTCAGAATGCTGTTTGGGAAGTAAACGGGATCGCGTTCCCGTATAAGTCACGAAGGATGCGATAATGGCTAGTTTGCCGAGGACTACGTTTGCTGCTGGCAATTCGATTGTTGCCAGCGAGATGAACACCAATTTCAACAACGTTGAGAACCTTATTAACGATGTTCTCGATGGGACTGAATCTCATTCGAACTTTACGTCGTCGGGTACGGCGTCGTTGGCGGTTGTGACGACGACGGGGTTGGCTACGTTTGGTGGGGCTGCGATCTTTAATAGTACGGTGACGGCTGGCACGTTTACTGGTGCTTTGACTGGCAACGTGACTGGCAACGTGACTGGCAACGTGACTGGCAACGTGACTGGCGACGTGACTGGAGATGTGACTGGAGATGTGACTGGCAACGTGACTGGAGATGTGACTGGCGCTTTGACTGGCAACGCTGCGACGGCCACTCAGCTATTTACTGCCCGTGCCATCAATGGGGTTGACTTTGATGGTACTGCTCCCATTACTGTTACTGCGGATGCTGACACGCTGAGTGGTACAGAACTGAAGTCTACGGTGGTTACGTCATCGTTGACCTCAGTCGGCACGTTGTCATCGCTATCGGTCGGCAACGTGACCTCAACTGGTTATGTTCAAGCGAAGGCAGGATCTCTTTCCGATGTCGGTTACCGAATCGGCGGGGATAACAACACTGGATTCTACGGTACGGCTGGCGCTGTCAATATCGCTGCGAACGGGGCGCGTACTTGGCAGATGACATCGGGTACCCAATATTGCTACAAGGTTTTGTGGCTGGATGACGCTAACTCTGGCGATACGGTCATTAACCAGTCTCTGGTAATTGACGATCCATCTGCGAATCCTACTTCGGGTATCGGGTTCTATTATCCTGGCGCATCCGTGGGTGGCATTGTGCTGCGCCCTTCTTCGACCGTGGCCGACAAATTGGTGGTCTTTGGTCAGTCGGGTGCAGCTTCAAGCCGAAGGGATTTAGACGTACGCACTCTCTTCTACACTACCCTCACATCAAATTCGGACATGACGTTGAAGGTCAGCGACGGGGCTTCGTTGGGGCTGTCGTTCTTGAATCGTCTGAGTCCGTTCCGTGGGCGATGGACAGCAGAACATCGAACCAGTCCTGACGGGAACGAACGGATGGTTGATGAACAACATTTCTGGGTATCTGCCCAGGATGTTGAATCTGCGTTGGTAGACGAGGGGTATGCGACCCCTGATGATCTTGCTATGACGGGTGTTGACGAGGGCAAGATGACTTTGGATTATATGGAGTTTGTTCCTATTCTTATTGAATCTGTGAAGGAACTCACGGCTCGTTTAGAGGCGCTAGAGACGGTCTGACCGATGCGCGAATGGGCGGCAATCTTCGGCGGGTCAGGAGCGGCTTTGATTACAGGCATATTTGCTGTATTGATGAATCGGTTTCGTAAAGAGAACACGAGACAGCACGACGAAACTAACGAGTTGCGTGCCGTTGGGCACGCAGCAAATCTGAACAAGATGGAAGATATCGCAGATCGGATCACTGAGGTTCGTGACGATGTGAAAGAAGTTCGCACCTGGCAGGTCGATCATTTGGAATGGCACGCAGATCAGAAGAAGAAGTAGATGAGTACCCCGAACTTTCAGATCAATAAGAACCTAGAGCCGAAGGTAGAACTTTCGTACAGCGGCGGGTTGACTTATCTGGGGACGTACTCGGCAGCGACTGCTTATGTCGCTGGCGATGTTGTCACTGATGGTTCTGGGGATTCGTATGTTGCCCGTCAGGGCACGACGGGCAACGCTCCTGGCAATAATGCTTACTGGCAGACGCTGGCTGATAAGGGTGCGAGCGGGGCGCAGGGAGCTAACGGTCCTGCTGGCACTAACGGTACCAACGGTACTAACGGTACCAACGGTACCGATGGAACGGCAGCGACTGTTGCTGTCGGTACTACGTCTTCTGTTCCTAACGCTGGTACTGCTTCTGTAGCCAATTCGGGAACGTCGTCTGCGGCGACGTTGGATTTCGTCCTAAGGGATGGTCCCCAGGGAACGGCTGGTACTGATGGTACTGATGGTACTGACGGTACTGACGGTACTGATGGTACTGATGGTACTGACGGGACCGATGCTACTCTGGCGGTTGGGACTGTTTCATCTGTTTCTAACGCTGGAACAGCAACTATCACAAACAGCGGCACTACTAGCGCGGCCGTGTTCGATTTTGTTCTCAGAGACGGTCCTCAGGGAACTGCTGGAACCAACGGGTCCAATGGCGCTGCTGCCACCATTGCAGTAGGCACCACCAGTTCTGTCTCCAACGCAGGGACAGCGTCGATTACGAATAGCGGCACATCCGCAGCCGCTACGTTCGATTTCATACTGCGTGACGGGCCTTCGGGCACTAACGGCACTAACGGCACTAACGGCAGTGCGGCTACTATCGCTGTCGGAACCGTTGGTTCGGTTTCGAACGCTGGTACAGCTAGCATCGTTAACAGCGGAACTTCGGCTGCGGCCACGTTTGACTTTGTGCTGCGTGATGGCCCTCAAGGCATCCAAGGTATCCAAGGTATCCAGGGTGATACGGGTGCTGCGGGTGCAGATGGTGTCATCGACACCATCACGGCTGGCACGAACTTGAATGGTGGCGGTTCTGCCGCCACCGTGACGTTGAACCTTGATAACGACATTGCGTTGACTTCGTTGACGACGACTGGCGATGCGACGTTTGACACGAGCACGTTGCATGTTGATTCGACCAACAATCGTGTCGGCATCGGCACCACGTCACCTGGCAAGAAGCTAGACGTAGCAGACTCAGGAACCGCTGAGGTTCGCATCAATTCAACCGATTCGGTTGGTGACTCGGCGCTGCTGTTCGGCAACGTTGACGACTCGATCCAGGCGTCAGTCAAGTACGACGCGTCGGCTCAGGCGCTGGAACTCAGAGGTTACAACAACACAACCCGTATGACGATCGACTCAGCTGGCAAGGTCGGTATCGGCACTACGTCGCCTAACCACTCGTTGTCGTTTGGCTCTCCTGCCAACGGTACGAAGTCGTTGGCGTTGTGGGAGAACGGCACGGCGTTCTACGGGCTGGGGAACGACACGAACCGTCTGGCGTTCTATGCGTCTAACTCGGCGGGCACCGCTGAGCGCATGGTTATCAACAGCGACGGCAAGGTCGGTATCGGCACCACGTCGCCCAACAAACTGCTCCACCTCGCCAACGCTACCGAGGCTACACTACGCTTAGATGACACTGGCGGCACGGTTGGCGGCGCGATCAACGCACGGATTCAACTCTACGCTGGAGGCGCTTTGGCGGGCAGTATGGGATTCCCTGCTACGGGCGGCGGACTGCTACAGATCGAGAATAAGCAAGGCGGACTGTATCTGGAAACTGATACTGACCATGACATTTCGTTACGCACCAACGGTAGTACTCGTATGACCGTCGATGGTGACGGGCGCGTCGGCGTCGGCACTTTGGTCAGTGCTCGCCAGTTCTCGGTCACCGCATCTCGGACAGCGTTCAACTTCTGGAACCAACTGGATGTTAGTACAGGCAACCGAACAGGAGGCGTTATCCAGATCGGAGCGTCGGGCAACAGTACCAACCCTGGCACGGGCGACTATTGGATTCTGTTCAGGCGAGGCAACGGCTCCACCATCGGATCAGTTCGTGGCACGGGTTCAGCGTCGGTCAATTTCTCGACAACCTCCGACGCCACCCTAAAGACCGACAACGGCCTGGTAACTGAGGAACGGATCGGGTCCATTATGGACACGCTCCAAGTCCACGACTTCGACTGGAACGAGGGAACAGTCACCGACCAGATCGGGTTGTTCGCTCAAGAAGCGATCGACGTTCTGCCTGAAAGCATTGTCAACGCTCCGTCTGTTGAGCCTGCCACGGCAGACGAAGACGAAACATATGTCGCCGCTGCGCTGGACTACTCGAAGATTGTGCCGATCCTGATAGCTGAGTGCCAGTTCCTGCGGGCACGGGTTGATGCGCTAGAGTCATCATGAAACTAGCTTTAAGGATTTGTGATGATTGAAGTAACCGCAGACGAAGTAGTCCAAGCATTCAAGGACCGTTACCCGACAGAGTTTGAGTTGTGTGTGCTGCTCGTACAGAACATCAAGATGCAGCAACAGTTGGCTGTTGATCCCGACAACGAGGACGAAGAGTCCGAGTAGTGGGACAATCTTTGCCATGAAGTAGGAGCTTTATATGGCGTTTTCCCCAAGTTATCAAGACATTGGTTCTGCCGTTTTCGGCGGTATGGGTTCTACCTCGGCAGCAGACGTGCAAAACGCGTCTACTCAGGTGCAGAAGAACCTTATCAACAGGCAGTACGGGCGCGATAAAATGTCGCGCCAGAACACTCGTAACCGTATTGATTTGAACCGTAATGCTGAGCAGGCGTATCGGGCGTTGCCTGGCATGTATAACCAGCGCGGGATGATTGATAGCGGTTCGTTTGTTCGGGGTGGTCGTGAGACTGCTGCGAATGTGTTGCGGGGGCAGAACCGTATGCGTGAGGATTTTGGGCAGTCGATTATGGATTCTTGGTTGCAAGATTCGTTGGATATGGGCAATTTGTCTGAGTTGAGGCAGGGTCTTGCTTCTCAGGATTATCAGGATTTGGTGGCTGGTTTGTACGGCGATCAGATGCGGGGTGCATGATGGCTGAAGTAATCAACGGTCAAACAACCAGAACTGAAACTACTTTAAGTTACGATGACATCGTTCGGGCTATGGAACTGGCTAACTCGGTACGGCCTGTGACGCAGCCTGAATACGGTGGTTCTGTTGTTCCTACTGCACAGGAGGGGTATGTTCCTCGTTGGCAGGATTTGTTGGCCGCTCAAGGCCAAGCAAATGATATGGGTTTGTTGCCTAATTCTTATTCGAAGCGTGGTTGGAATCCTGATTCTCCTGATCTTGGTTATTCGAACGTTGACGGCCCGCCGAGGATGGGTCAGTCAAACCACCCGTTTGCTGGGCCTGGCGGCGGCTACGTCTCGGATTACGATTTCAGTCAGCCTTCGGCTGCTCAGCAACGAGCAGAATGGCGCAGGAAGAATGCGTATAAGGAAAGAGAAGATTCGGGGTGGCCGCACGATGACGACAGAGGCAGAGGCGGAGGCGGAGGCGGGCGCGCTCCTGCTTTAAGCATCTACGACCTGCTGCGGAAGGGCCAGACCGATCTGTTCGGTAGCCAACTGGAAGGCTTCGAAGAGAACCGCGATTTGGTAGAAGAGTTGGGCGTTCTTCGCGAAGAGGGTTTGGCTTCCGATGAGCAGTTCGCTGAGGACACGGCTGAGGGCCGTGAAGATTTCTTAACGGAACTTGATTCTTCTCGTGCTGAATCGGAGGCAGCGGCTACTGCTTCGCGACAGTTGCGTAAAGCTGAGGAGCTAACCCGTCAGCAAACACAGTTTGATGATGCGTTGCGGGCTAACGGTGTTGATGTTTCGACTGCTGGTTCGCGGTTGGAGATGATGGGTATTGCTCCTGGCGATTTTGCTGGAGATGCACAGTCTGAGACTACTGCGATGTTGCATTCGCAGAATATGTCTTCTGCGAACTTGTTGAACCAGATGGACATGGTTGCGACGGCTTCTGCCGAGTTTGCGTCGAACGCTAACGATCAGGCTTCTGCTGCTGCCATGTTTGGCATTGGTGAGGATTTGTCGTTTGCGTTGCAGGCTGTCGATCAGATGCGTAATCAGGGTTTGATTGATGATGCTTTGGCGTTGCAGGCTATTTCGGATGCTGAGCGGCAGGCTGGTCAGGCGTACCAGATGGCGATGACTAACATTGATGTTCAGGTGTTGCAGGCGGCACAAGCTGCTCAGGCTGCGGCTGCTCGGGCTGCTGAGAGTCGCGCCGCTAAGGAGCGTGCTATTCAGGTCGGTGCGGTTTCGCTAGCGGCTATACAGAAGCACAAAGAGGGTCTGCCTCTCACTGAGAGCGAGTGGCTGGCTATATCCGAGAGCGAATATGGCGACGAGTTCCTTGATTCTGACCTTAACGAACCGAGGATTGATACTCCTACTGGCAATCTCGGCATTGATGATTATGACACTCTGGCTAAGGGGTATCAGCGGGCGGTGGAGCAGTTTGGCGCAAACTCGCCCGAAGCTATTAGTGCTTTGTCGTTACTTGAATACCAGCTAGAGCTACCTGAAGAGGCGGGCGGCGGCGGCCACGGTTCGTTGCCTGATTGGGCGAACCCGACGAAGTGGTCCGTCGATAACTTTAAGTTAGGAGTGGACATTGTAGGGGACACGGTGCAAGACTGGTCGGAATCTATTGGCCGCTGGGTCGACTAGATTATCGTGGCTATCGACCGAACTAGCATCGTTAACGCTTTACCGTCTCCTCGGGAGACGACGGTTCCCGATATGTCGGGTCTTATTAAGAAGCTAGACTATTCTAGCTTTACCCCTGTTAAGGGGCTGGATTTGTCGGCAACGGTCAATATCCCTTACGCTAACTATATACGCCCAAATCCTTACGGGTATCATGGTGTCCGCAGCGTCGAGGGTGAGGGCGGCGGGGTATTCGATATTCCTATCCTTGGGCCAACGTTAGATGGCCTCGACACCATGCGTGCAATGGTGGTTTCCACCATTCAGGAGACATCCGATTTGTTTATGGGCGGTGACGCGTCAATATCTGATTGGTATAGCCAAGCTTTCACAGACAACATGATGGCTAGCGATCTGTTGCGGAACTGGGGGGTTGATCTTCCCCCCGCAGGCATGTTTGCGGCTGGTCTTGCATTAGATATCGCTTTAGATCCGTTGACGTACATAGCTGGTGTGGGCCTTATCGCTAGGGCGTCGAAAGTTCAAGACATCGCTCTGGCTGCTGCTACTGCTTCTAAGGCCGCGAAGGCGAGCAAGGGTGCTGATGCGGCTGAAATAGTCAGAAGTATGGACAACGTGTTTGACATTGTCCGCACAAGAGGTGTTATTGCTGCTTCTGCTGCTGAACCAGCAGCTATGCGGGCGCTTGGGATTCAGCCTGGTATCAGGTTTATTGTGCCTGGAACGGGGCGGCTAGCGCGGAGGGTTGTTGAGCGGCCTTTGGGGACGCTTCTGCCGCCTCTTAAGAAGGCGGCTGCGAAACGCCGTGTGAGGGAGTTAGGGACTGCACCGTGGGCGACGGACGCAGGGTTTGATTTAACGTTAGCGGCTAATCAGAAGCTGGTTGTGCAGCGCATGATGGGTAAAGCGCCAACGCCAGGGATCATTGGGGCTTCTCCTGAGGTGGTGAACCAGGCTGCTCGTAAGGCTGCTCGGTTGCCGTTGTCGGTTGGTCTTCCAACGCAGACTTTGCGGACGGGTTCTGCTAAAGGTCTTTCTTTGATGACTTCGCAGATCGGGAGGGCTGTCACCCATTCGTCTAGGGCAGGGCTTATTGCTGGTCGTGCCGCTTCCGAAACTGAGCAAGGAACGAAGGGGCTGCTGGGGAGGCTCAACAGTCAGGCGGCAATAATCTCTGCGAGACGTGGCAAAGATTCTCAGGCGGCTCTCCTAGCGATGGGCGTGGAACGCATGGGGAACCAGGGCACTTTGAAGAGTCTTAGGTGGAATAAGGAGTCGACGGATGGCTTAGATAACTTGGTTAGGCAAGGTCGGAAGTCGAATGTTAGCGGCAGCGAGTTCGATGAATTGATGTTTGATGCGGCGACTACCCCTGATGATTTGTTGTTGTCGGACCCTACGTTCTCTCGGTGGGTGGTGACAGCGAAAGACGGCACAAGGACTGTCGATCCGTTGGTCGACCAAGCGAAGGCTTGGTGGAAGAAGGCTGGTGAGAGCGCTGGCATTCCCCCGCATGAGATAGAAGAGTTCTTGTATGCCGCCCGATTCAGAGACGACATGCCTACTGGTCGGGCTGGCAGAAATAAGACTGTGCCATTGTTTGATGACGGCGGTATCCCGTTGACGGGTAACCCGACTCAGTCTCGGCATTTGATGGAGCCTAAGCATATCGGGGTAAAGCTCCTTGAAATCCGAAAGAATCGGGTGCTAAAGCCGACCCCAAAAAGCAAAGCTTATGCGGCTGACATTGATCGTATTGAGCAGCTTGCGAAGGCGAATCTTAAAGATCCTGCCCGTGGCGGGATCTTGGTTCCTGATGAGAAGGCGTTGACCGCAGAGTTCGAAGCGGTCATGAATGCAGAGTTGGCTAACGGTGTCCGTTACGGGGATAACACAACGAACGTGATGACGAACTTGCACGCAGGCGAGGTCATTAAGAACGTTGATGAGGCGGGTATGAATGTGCTGCGCCAGATGCAAGCCATTGTAGACAAGGCTTCTCCGTCGACTCTTTCGAAGGGGGCTAAGAAGAAGGCGTTTACGTTTTCTTCTGATGCTTCGATGGTGTTGCCGCGGTACATCAATGTGATGAGTTCTCATATCCGTTCTCAGACGATTCTGGATTTGGCTGTACGAGACGGTTGGATGTTGCCTGGTACGAGGTTTGCTCAGGGGCATATAGCGGAGAACATCGCTGTCTTGAACGGCAAGCTTGTCAAAAATGGGGAGCAGCTTGATGTGTTGCGCGCCCAGTTGGATGCTGGGAGCGGAGATCCTGATGAGGTCGCTAACATTTTGGCCGATATTGCTGCTTCTGATGGTATTACTCCCGAGTTTGCTGCGAAGTGGCTGAATAGCACTGACGGCCAGTTGGCTGGGTCGGTCGCTGATCTTCAGGTTCAGATTGATTCGTTTGGTCAGGTATTGCGTGCGGCGTCTGACGGCAATTATTACACTGGTTTGTCGGCTGATGCTCGTGCTTTGTTGGATGATGCTGGTTGGCGTGACGCTATAGAGGGGCCGTTTACGCAGGCTCAGGGTCGGAAGATTCGTGAGATGGCTGCTGATGGGGAGCGGCGGTTGGCTGCGTTGGCTGATGCGACGGAGTTCTTTCATCAGTTGCAGTTGACTGCTGGGCGTTTGCAGATGCAACGTAACCAGATTGGTGCGGTGTTGAATCAGTGGGATCTTGGGGCGCAGGCTGGTGATGATGCTGTTAAGAGGTTCCGTCCTGCGACGATTCGTACGCAGCTAGAAGAGCAGGCTCTTCAGTTAGACGAATTGTTTGATGAGGTTGCTGATATTGCTAAGAACGTTCGGGGCAATTTGGAGGCGTTTGATCCGACGCTTGTCTCTGGTCGGGGGTTAGCTAAGTTGGGTGATCCTGCTTTGATGCAGGAGGCTCAGGTTGCGTTGAAGGAAACCCTGCTTGGCTTGTGGGCTGCGGGTGATGATTTCAGACGGGTCGCTTCGACGTTTATGGATTTGCCTGCTGATGGCCGTGTGGTGCGGGTCGATTGGAAGGGAGGCAACCTTGGTTGGGAGGTTCGTTGGAACTCTCAGCCTCTTGCTGGGTTGGGTGATCGCCGCACATTGCGTACGTTGTTGGGCGAGGACCGTGTTGAAATTATGCACAAGGTTTTGGCTACGTTTGATGATTCTCCTGCGGGTCGGGCGCAGGCTGCGTTGATAGAGACGATGGAGAATACCCGCATTTTGGAGCAGCGTTTGGGGGATCTGACTCCTGGGGTGCATCTGATGGATGCTGTTGGTCAGTCGTTGGATGATGCTGATGCGTTGACTACGCTTTTGCGGGCTGAGTATAAGAGTGATCTTGATGTTCTTGTTGATTCGTTTTTGGATCAGCGTTTGGGGTTTCGTGCGGAGCTTGATCCTAAGGACTATGACCCTCGCCCATTTATGCAGCACCCAAACCCACGAGGTGTTCACAGTTCAGTGTTCCGTGTATGGGCGGATCATAGCAACATCGGACCAGTTCTTAAAGAGTTCGATGCTCAGGTGGCGGGAGCGGCTGTTAAAGACACGGCTGAGTCTCAGACAGCCGCTTACATAAGAGCGACTTTGGCACAGAACGACCCGATGGCTGCTGAAGGGGTGTTCCACCGCGGCGCAGTTGTTTCTGAGATTCCTGCGGTTGGAGACGAAATAAGTATGAAGCCTCGGGCTTGGGGCGGGGACGTGGACGATGCCGCAGGGTTCTCTGAGCAGACTCACTCGCTTGCTCCTGGGACGAAGAAAGTTATCTACCAGATCGAAAGCGGAGATCGCGTCCAGTTCATGGTGATGGATGAATCACGATGGAGGCCAGATAGGGGTGGTGGGTTTAGAGAGGTAGTCGGTGGAGGCAAGTTTCGTGTCACGGGTGTTGAACCAGCCTGGCGAGATATAACCTTTATAAAGGTCAAACAGCTTGAAGGGGCCGTACCTCAAGTTCGTAGTCGTACCCCGCCGAAGGTCCGTGAAACAATGGATCAACTATCTCAGAACAAAGCTGCCCTTGAAGGCGAGATCGAGGCGATGGTTGCAGACATCCAAACGATTGCTCAAACTGTTAAAGAGGTAGGGAACCGCAACACGCTGATTCGTAGCGTGTTGAGTAACGGGCCTGATTCGTTGATGCAGCAGCGGAAGCTGCTTGAAGCTGCCGCCAGGAAGGGCGATACGGCTGCTGCTTTGGAGATCGCTGATGACCCTGTCGCTGCGTTTAGAGCGGTTGCTAAGGGGCAGGGTAACGCTGCGTTTGTCGACAAGTACATGGAGGGTGCTGAAGGGGTACTGAAGGATGTTCTTCATAACTTTGGTATTGAATCTTCGTACGGCAGGGTGGGGAATCTGACGAAGTCGAAGCTTCACGGGAAATCGTTTGTGGCTCCTGTTGATACTCCTATGACGCCTGCTAGGGCGGCAGAGTTGGGTCGGCACTTCTCTGAAATGTTTGAGGCTGTTGCTCGGACGGCTGACATGCAAGAAATGAGCAATTTCTTAAAGAGTTATGCACGAGTGCAGAATTGGTGGAAGGCTCAGGCGGTTGGTACCCCTGGGTTCGTGATGCGTAACATGCTTGGCGCTGCATGGATGAATAATCAGCTTGCTGAGATGCCGCTGCACATGATGCCTCGTGTTGTGAAGATCCGAGACAAGGCCCGTCGTCTTGGCAAAGGTGATGTGAACGCTGGTTTGAAGATCCTGATTGACAGGGGCGGTTTCAACCTGAAGTTGGGTATCTATGCTGGAGGGACGAAGGTACCTGTTGACGAATTGGTGACGTTCCAGAAGTGGTACGCATCGGGTATTGCGTCTGGTACAGGCGGTCGCGGTGTGGATATTACGTCTGGGCTTGATAAGGCTGGGCAGTTGGTCGAGGGTAAAGGCGCTCGGTCTGGTTTCAAGGCAGGAAAGTGGGCACCGTGGAGCGCCGATTTCAAGGGGTTCTCTGCTATTCGTGGCTGGAACACTGACGTAGAGTTTATGGCCCGAGGTTCCCTTGCCCATCACGCGATGATGGGCGGCGAGAGTCTCGACACGGCTATGACCAAGGTTTACAAATACCATTTTGATTACACTGATCTGACCGAGTTTGAACGTAGAGCTAAGCAAGTTATTCCGTTCTGGACTTGGCAGCGTCGTGCGCTGCCTGTGTTGATTGAATCGGTGGGCCGTAACCCGAAGGCTTGGAACCGCATCACCAATTTCAAAGCTGAGATGGAACATCTTTCGCCTGCGGAGGGAACGGAACCTGCTTACTTCGGTGAGAACATGGGTATCAGGTTGCCTTTCAAGTGGGGCGGGATGAGGGTTTACACGTTGCCTTCGTTGCCGTTCGCTGATCTGGCGAACTGGGCTAAGGCCGCTGATGCTGGCCCGAACGCTGGCATCCAAGATTACATTCTGAACGCTTCGCGGCCCTTTATGGAGTCCGCTATCCCTCATTACAAGTTCCCTGCCGAGTGGGCGATGGATGTGCGGACGTTTAATCAGGTTCCGTTCTCTAATGATCTAAAACCTGCACCTAAATGGGCTAGTATCCCTGTGTTGCAACAAGTATTGCAGGCTTCGGGGAACTTGCAGCAAGACGCTAATGGGCGGCTTCTGATGACGGACAAAGCTGCGTATATGGTGGAACAGTTTGTTCCTGTGTTCGCTAATGCCAGCCGTTTGGACCCGAACGTTGACCCGAAGTGGCAGTCTTCTGCGGATATGAAGCAGATCGCTACTGCTTTGAACTTTGTGTTGGGGTTGGGGTTCAGGGTGAACACGCCGAAAGAGCAGCGGAACGAAAAGATCAGACAGATGTATAAAGACTCCGCCGAAAAGCGGAGGCAACAAGCGTTAGCAGGACGTTATGGGTAGAACGATAGTTAGCAGAGATGGTTGGAACGCACGTCCCCCTAAACGGGCGTTCTCGAAACTTCGCGGGGTGGTCGGTGTTGTGCTGCACCATTCGGGGGTTAAGAGCGCTACGACTGGGCCGTTTACTGTGAAGGGCTTTGAGCGGTACCACATGGATAGCCGTGGTTGGAACGCTATTGCTTACAACTGGCTTGTTGATGACGATGGCGTCATCTATGAGGGCCGTGGTGGCGGTATTGTTGGCGGAGCTACTCGGGGTTGGAACAGCCGTACCGAGTCGATCTGTTACACGGGTTGGGGTTCTGGAGAGGTTTCGCAGCGTGCGTTGGATTCTATTAAGTGGCTTGTTTCTGATATTCAGGGCCGTTATGGCCGCGGGCTTTGGGTAAAGGGCCATAGGGATTTGGCTTCTACGTCGTGCCCTGGCACGTCGTTGTATCATTGGTTGCAGGACGGTATGCCATTGAAGGCTGATACGGCCCCTGAGCAGGACTGGGACGGCATCAAAGCGTATGTAGCGGGCCTGGGAGCGGCTGTAGCGCGTCGCCCGCTATCGAGGCGACGCAGGTCTAGGGGGCCTGCTGTGCGGCTCGTGCAGGCGAAGCTGAACGGTTTGGGGCATGACGCTGGGCCTGTGGACGGCGTCTATGGCAGGCTCACGGCTTCTGCCGTACGCTCGTACCAACAGCGGAGCGGTTTGAAAGCCGATGGTGTTGTCGGCAAGAACACTTGGGCGAGGATGTTCCTGTAACGGGACGTTTCAATCTTCATATAGGAGGTATTTGTTATGCCAGCAGATGGTGGGGCTTACGCCTCTGACGATCAAACTCAGGACTCTCATTCTGAGTCGAACATGCACGCTGTAGGGAAGGAAGCTGCCGCTAACGCGAAGATGCTTCGTTCCACAAATTTGGGCAATGCCATAACTGGCGGACGCCCTTTTGGAAAGTAACTTATGAAGAAACCAGTTTATAAGAAACCGAAGCCACCGAAAAAGGGCCGCAAACGATGACTATGAGTGCCCGTTGGGTGTCTGACAGGTCTGATACGGTCGAACGTGCGGCGTATACCGCTGTGGAGGCTTTCCTTGCTGTCTTTGTTGTTACGGATCTATCTACGATCGAAGCGGCAACGACTGCGGCTGCGGCTGCGTTTCTTTCAGCGGTCAAAACTATTGTTGTTCAGCGTCGAGCAGCGCTCGGCTAGACCTGCCGTGCCAGACGATCCTGAACTATTTGAGGAAGTGTGGCGGGAATGGTTGGAAGATACAGGCTTTGATCTTGCGGACGAGATCGAAGAAACCTTGGAGAACTCCAAGTTTCTGATGGACATGGATGATGGCACCCACGCCCAATGGCGGGGTGACCATCTCGGTGTTCTTATCTTGCTGCACAAGGACGAAGTACGGCGGCTTGTTTACGCTACTCAAGGGCAAGCGAACGGCGGGTCGATAGAGGACTGGTTGGCTCTTTCGTCGTGGACGTTGGCGTTCACGTCGTTCCTTGAGCAATGTTTGTTGCTGGAAGAACCCGACTAGCGCTCTAAGTAGTCGATGACTGCTGGGTGACGGAGCAGTTCGTTCTTGATCTTTTGTGCTATGTCGTCGCGTCTACGAGCGAACGTGGTCTTTGGTGTGCCTAACGCTAGGGCTACGAGCCGCATCGACAAGCCTACGTCTACCAGCATGTGGTAGATCCATTGTTCGGTGTCGGTCAGCGTTTCCCAGACTTCTTTGACAGCTTCGATCAGTCCTGCTTGGACTATTTCGAACTCTTGTATACTCTCAACGGTTTCTTGGTGAGGCGCAGAGATCATTAGCGCTTCGGTATCTGTCAGTGGTTTATAATGCTTGCGGTCAGAACGGTCGGGCTTCAAAACCCACGGCGGCAGGTGCGCCTGGTCCCCGCATATTATGTATAGCGGTGATAACGGTGGAAGGTTTAGATCTTGAAGCGCTTTGAATATTCGTGCGCCTTCAGAAACATCTAACTTTTCACCCATCTACCCAGTCTAGTAGCTTTGAAGAAATATTAAGGTATTTCTTTCCTTCGTGGAACGAGCCAAGCGAAACATCGTTCTTATTTATGACTGTCATCAGATCGCGGTATCTGATTTGTGCATGGGCCTGTCTGGTCGAGGACCAGATCCAGAGCCAAACATCCATGCCTGAGCAGTCCCACCATTGCAACGCTGCCATCTTTTCTAGTTTGAACTTGAGCGGCTTGGCCCCCATTCCCATGACTTCTACGAGCCGTGGAGGGTCGGACTGGATGTAGTCGGGGGTTGCTCGGATGGTGTGGCTTATCTGGTAGAACTTGGATACGTCGGGTCGGTTGAACCCGAAGCGTATCCAGTTCGTGTTGAGTCGCTCAAAGTTTGATTCGGCTTCGTCTCCCATTGCTTGGAACCGTTCGCCGTACGAACCAGCGTGGAAGGGGGCGCTCATTGTTTGCGCCCTGAGAGCTTATGGATTTGTTTGTCGTCGTCGTACGCCAACCCGTTGAGTGCGTCGCTCACCGATTTGACGTAGTTGTCTACGTCGCCTCGGAGCTTGCTTGGTTCGGTGTCGGGCATCTCTGTTACACAGACGGTGACGCGTGTCGGTGAGAATGTTAGAGCGAGAGATACTGGGCCTTCGAACTTTGGGCCTTTGTAATACGTTTTGACGAGATCTTCGAAAGTGCGGGTCTTGGCGCTCGTGTAGGCGTAGCCGCCTTTCATCGAGAACCGAGGTCGTTCCTTTGCTTTGGGTCGGTGCGGGATAGAGAATCGGTATTGCTTACCTTTGGACGGCATTTAGAGGCTCCTTAGGGCCGACTCGACCATACGTTCAATCTGTAGAGGACCGTCTTCACGGTCCTTGAACTTCCCTACCCGTTCATCGAGTTGAGTTACCCAATAGATTGTAGCCTCAACAGAGTAGTCGCGTTCAAGTAACGATGCAGCGAAGCGGTACAAGGTGCTGCTGCGGTCTTTCTCAAACGGGTTTTCCCAGATCGTTCTGGCTCGCCCTGTGAAGTCTTCGCTGTCGTTTGTGCCGCTATACGAGAACGCTGCTTTGGCTGGTTCTGTTTGTATGTAGAGGGCGTGGAGCCGTTCGAAGTGCTCGGGGGCGCAGCGTGTAGCCCACGCAGTGTCGGTGAACTCTTCCCAGGTGAGGTCGCCCATCTGTTGCCGACCCGTGTTGCGGGTCGCAGCGTAAGGGAGCCTGAGGCAGTTGCCGATCTTGCCTGGGCCTAGCTTTACCTGTTTGGGGTATACCTCTTTGATGGGGGTTTCTATGAGTCGGCATGCGCCGATCATGCAGTTGCGTGCCATCGCTGCTTGTAGTGGCCGTTCTAGGTAGACCCAGACGTGGAACCCTTTGGACCGTGATGGTTCTTTCCATGAACGGATGGATAGTTTCTCTAGCAACGCTACGAGGTTATCTGCGTGGGGTTCGGAGATGTCGCCTTCGTCTAGGTCGACGGCTACCCAGTTGACCCAGAACAGTCCGTTGCGTTCCATCAGCGGGTACACACCGAGGGCTTCTTCGCCGTACAAGTGTTGCTCGATGAGGGCTTCGTATTCTTCGCCTGAGGCTATCGCCGTTTCTTCATTTATTAGAAAGGGTTTTACGCCTTCGGATACGTCAGCGACGAACCCGCCAGAGTGAAGGGCCGCGAATTGCTCTATTCGATCCATCGTTCATCACCTGGGATATCCGACTCGTAGTACGAACGGACTAGGCCGCATGTCGGGTCCATGAAGTAATCAATCGGTGGCGATGTGATTTGGCATGGTGGACGTTTGTTCTTGCATAGGTCAAGGCTGATGGATACCGAATGGATGCGCCGTTCTTTGTCGGTGAGTTTCGGGTCATCTCGTTTACGGAACACGTTGAGTTGAAGGATGGCGTATTCGTCTGCGTTGAATTTGCCGTCGTCCATCCCTCGGCTAGAACCTCGGGTGGACCCTTTGCCTGACTGGTGTACCAGCCCGACTGGCATGTTCTCGTTTTCTGTCCATTCCTTCAGGTTCTTCAGAACCTTCGATACGCCTTCGTAGCCTGACGCTTGAGGTAGCTGCTCTAGGAAGTCGACCATGACAAACTTTGGTTTGGCTTGCCAGTAGTCCTCGCATTCCCTCATCGCTTGGCTCATGTCTGGGAACTTGAGTGCGTTGGGAAATATCTTGAGTCGATCTAGGTAGCGCTCTTTGGCCTCCATGATCTCATTTATGTAGAGAGGGTCTTCTAACCGTAGCGCTTCTTCGACTTCGGCCAGGTTGCGTTGGTAGAGCAGAGCGTAGAGCTTCGCTACTACCAGCACTTCTGGTTCGTCGGGGGTGAAGATCACCCCGTGGAAGCCTGGGTCTTCTCGGAGGTTGTATGCCAGGCTGGAGAGCAGCACTGCGGATTTGCCGCTGTGTGCTCTGCCTGTGACGACGAGCACATCTGACGGCCATACGCCGCGCATTCGCTGGTCGATCTCTTCTAACCCCAGAAAGAAACAGTCTTCTGATCCCTTTGCGTACTGCATCCATCGGTCAACGGCGTCCCCTGTCGGGGTGAACCATTTGTATGTCTTCTCTGCCCCCAGAGAGAGATCAACGCCCGCTAGGCGGGCGCTGATCTCATCTTCGGTCAGGGCTGGTTGGCCCTGTTCCATCAGACCTTCTTGTATGCGAAGGCTTGTAGTTCCTGACGGCGGGTTGTCCAGTCCCATTCAACGGCATCGGCTTGGGTTTGCCCGTTGAGAGCATCCCAAACTTTCAGCGGCACATTGCTGTCGCCTTCGTTGATCCAAACACCCATGTCTCGTTCGACGTTAACGCCTGCCATCCCCAGCGCTGTGGTGGAGATAGAGAAGTTGGGGTAGTTGGTTCCCTTCGGGGTGGTGTCGGTGGTGCCGTCGGCTTTCTCTTTGACCTGATATGCCTTGACCCCTCCGTCCCATTCGGCGGGGTGGAATGCCAGGATGTTGAAAGCAAGCTGCTTCTTGTCGGCGTCCTTGCCGACAGAGAACTCGGTGCGTGGGTACACGCGGCCAGTCATCTTCGCTCCCGATGGTGTCGGGGCTGAAGTGGACGACTGAGCTACTGAGTTAGCTGTCGGACCTGTCGGGACACTCGGGGCCGTTGCTGCGGGAGCGCTGGCTTGAGGAGCAGAACTTCCCCGAACGCTTGTTTGCAACCTCCGCATGACGAGGCCATCTTGGCTCAGGTCATATTCGCAGCCTGCCTGCTTTAGCACTTCGCTCTTAACCTGGGCAAACAGATCGTTGGCGATCTGAACGGGGTCCGATAGTTCATCGAATTCCTGCTCAATCATCAACGAGTAGTCTGCCGTTTCGTACGGAGCCTCGCTGACCTTCTGTGCGAAGGTCACTGTTACTTTACTCATTCCCTTTACCTTTCTGGTTGTGTTACCAAGGGTCTTGGCCGAGGTGTTCGCCTCGGCAGCGTCCTGCTTGCCACACTGGGCACCATTTTGGTGAGCAGTGCCAGCCTTCCCAGCGTTGCGGCCAGGAATCTGCATCTGAAAGCATTGTAGGCACAATACTCCAGCAAAGATCAACAAACGCAGATTTCTCTTCTGCGCTGCGGGGGATCTCAATGATTTGTAGCTCTCCCTTTGACATGACTGCCAGGTTGAACTGGTCGAGGCCATGCGCCCATGTGTAGGCGTGCGATTGGATATCCCACCGTTTCTTCTCCCAAGCTTGGTAGTGGCGGCTCGGGTTCTTCCAGTCCCAAATGATGCCTGTCTCGTCTATCCAGTCGGCGGTGCCAACAAGGTTGAGTTTGACGGGGGGATGACCGTCGTACTCTCGGACCCCCATGCTCTTGATGAACATGCGTTCGATGCCGTCGGGCTTGGGGAACAGGATCGGGTTTAGTTCGTTGTGCCAGCATTCTACGTTGGCCCGCACAACGTCGGTCAACGGGCCTACCTCGGTTCGCCAGACCTCGACCTCGTGGGCGTGGTCTGCTATGTAGCGGTCTGCGGCGTTGAGCATCATGTCTAGCTCAACTTCGCGCCCTGCGAGTTTCTGAGCGCCTGCTTGTTCGATGGAGTAATGAACGGCATTACCGCGCAGCATGTCGCTGGACTCTAGTTGCCGTACAAGTTTCAGTCGTTCCTGACGTGCCTGCTCAGGGCACCGCAGGAACGTGCCAATCCAAGATTGGCGAAGATTCAGTTCTATCATGTTGTCTCCTTTAGACGAGTATGGAGGGGATGGGAAAGGAGAACAAAAACCATCCCCTCCATACCGTTCTTGCAGTACAAGAGCCATCCACAACTCTGTACTGGTACTGGGGGGGAGGGGGGCTTGGAGGCCCCCCTCCCCCACTGTAACGTTACTGTACCTCGGACGCAACCTTTTCTTGAAGAGGGTGCATCCCAGCTAGCCGTTCGTACGCTGCTTTCTGTGAAACGTCCGAGACTCGCTGTCGGGAAATGTTCAGTTCACGGGCCAGTCGTGACGCTGTGCCGCGCTCTCCGAAGAACACGAACTCGTGGATTGTTTGACGCTTCTCGTAGTGGAGCAGTGCGATCATCTTCTCCATCGTTTCGATGGTGGTAGCGAGGTTCTTGATGCGTTGCACCCTGTCGTTCCAGCGGAAAGCGACAGCCTCATCTCGGGCTTTCTCAAACTCTCGGCAGAGTTCGGGCCAGACCGTTTGATTCATTTCTTTGATGCAGCCGTTGTAGGGGCTGAAAGGGGTTGGTTCATCCATCACGGGTTAGTTCTTCTTTCTTTCTGTCTACGAAATGTTCGGCTTCGGATCGGTGAGTGAAGCACTCAAGGATTCTATCGTTCTCCCCGATTACGAGGTGGCGCATAGCATACAGCCCTTGTCCAAGGGGTATACATCTGGATTCTATTTTGAATATCACAGTACTACTCCCTAAAGAATTGCAGTTTGGTAAAAATTGATGTCACGTTGTGAGATTCGGCTAGGTCTTCGACTATCTGGTCGACGGTGTGTTTCTCAAACTCGGCTACCAGATTCTTGTGGGCTACGATGAACCCGAGGAAGTCGATCTCGGAGAATGACGGGTGGTGGCTGAGCGGGTGGAGCCATTCGATCACGTCGAATGCCTCGTCCAGCATCGCTAACAGCACATGCCTGTCTACAGGGATCGTGTCGTCAGCCTGTTCCATTTTTGTTCTCCTGTTTCTCGCATCGTTTGCATTTAGTCAAAGAACTATCTGCGATGTCTTCAACGGCGCGGTCGTAGACGTTGGCCTTGGTGCCGCACAAGGCTAACCCTGGGCGTCCTTCTGGTACGAGGTGAACAATGTTGTTGAACCCTGGCTTGCCGTATTTGCGTATGCGTACAAGTTCCATTACAGGTCGTCCTTGAACGTGAATAGGAACCATATGGCGAACGCTACGGCCCATGAGATTCCTAGTATTGTTATGGTGTATATCATTTGGTTTCTCCTTTGAGGACTCGTTTTATCCAGTTGGCGGGTAGCTCGTCTGGTTGGATGTCCATTGCTTTGCCTGGTGGTTGTCGGTCTATTACGTCTAGTTCTGCTTGTATTTGTTGGATCTTGATATCAGCCATCAGCGAAGTCCCCCTCTAGGCCCCCAATAGTTATTTCAATCAGAGATGATTGAAGCGCCCGCTGGATGCGGGTGAAAGAGAACAGGAGCTTGTCTGTATAGAAGCGGCTACCGTCGGCTTTGAGCATCTCTAAGCAATTCTCTACCATTCTGGTGACTTCAGTAATTTGTTTGATTAGCTTTTCGTGTTCTTCGTCTTCTAGCACTCTCTTACTCCCTTATTGTTAGTGTCCCGCAACTTGCTACGGACTTAGTGTATCACTTTGACTGGCGATGTGGTTTCGATCCATACCTTGGCGCCGCATCCCAGCGGCGTGTCGGGCCTGTACACCAATTTCGAGGGGCCATCCCACTCCACCTCAGCGGCTTTGAATGGCCCTTTGGATGTCTGTACCGTCACCACGTTACGGTCGCCGTTGCGAATTTTGTGTTGATCGACGTGCAACCGTTTAATAGTGCCCTCACGGGCAGCATGGTCAATGCGTTCACACATTTGTTAGCTCCTTGTCTATGTCGCGAATGAAACCGTGCGTGTCACGCTTCGAACCTTTGACTCTGACAAGGACCGCATAGTCTCCCTGTCGGTCAAAGAACCTGAGGTCATGCTTGTCGCCGTCGAGTGTGCGACGGCCCAGGAAACGCTCAGGCAACGGGTCGCCCTTCTTCACGTCCACGGGGAACACGATGTTGCCGCGCCCCCTGATCGTGACCTCGGTGTCTCGTTCGGTCCCTGACGCTACTTGGTATCGGTTGGGGGCTGCCCATTCAGTCTTGTACGGCCCCTTGACGTAGTCTTGGAAGATTACCCCTTCGAAGTGTTTGACTATTTCGGGGGCTGTCTCCCAAATGTTGATCTGGCTGGTCCCGTCGAGCCGCACAACCAGCCTCTTGCCTTTGTCTTCGACACGTTTCTGGTGAACGGCGATCTCATGGCTGACTTGTTCCCAGAATAGTTTGGGGTGGGCATTGTAGAGGGCGGTGCGTGCCAGCATGGCACGCTTAGCATGGTCCTTGCCTAGCCTCCCTGAGTGAACGAGGCACGCTGCTCGGCATCCTGGCGTGGAGTGGGGGCATATGTTGCGCCATTTCCACGGGGCAGGCGTCCCTGTCGCCTCTAGCCATACCTTTCGGGCCATCGTGTGGGGCAGCATGTAGCAGACGATCTGTTCGTAGTAGTCGGTCACGTCTGCGTTGTGTGCCAGTTTGGCGCTGTCTTTCTGTCGGGTGAACAGGTATGGGGTTGCACCTCCTCCGACCCGTTTGGAGTATCGGTTAAGCATTACTTGTGCTCTTCTCATCATTTCTCCTTTTTGGTTCCTGGCGGCAGATGACAGCCGCAGGGGCATAGATGGCGCGTTGTGCGCCAGTTTTGTGTCGGATTAGAGGGCCACAGCGTTCCGACTACGCATTCGAAGCCTTGGGGGACTGGGCATGAATGTTCGCGACCCATTTTGCACCTCACTCTCTGTGGTCGTTGATGCTCTTAGCCCAGTCGTCCATCGCTTCGACCATTCCGCAGTTTGAGCAGATCTCGGTCTTGTTATCGCGGCGACTGATAGCGCCTGGGTATAGGCCAGGCGTGGCGTTGTTCGGAATCCAGCCCGAACATATTGGGCATTCTGGTCTGTTCATTTGCTTCTCCTTAGGGGATTGATACGACGCCAGCGGCGGGAGAGGTACGGTGACGGAGCCAGTCCATCGCTTGCTCTAGGTCCATGTCATACATGCCGCTCCCCCAGTGGTCGGACTTGCCATCCCAGTAGGATGCCCCAACGAAGGGACGCCCCTTGAAGGGGGCGTTCTCACGGTGCAGGAGAACGGAATACCGTCCTCCCAGGACTTCTCCTGGCCGTTCGGCCACGGCAATTACTCTCATGCCGTTAACTTCGTGACGTTCAACAGTCATTTATCTTCTCCTTGTTTGTTTTGTGGCTTGCTGTGTTCATCCCAGGCGTAACGGGTGGCATCAGACCATGCCGTTTCGCCTCGGAAGATCTTTTGTTTACCTGTTCGGGTGTTCGTTACCCGACTGGTCCACGGGTCGCATGATTCTTCTAGGAAGTCGCCTAGCAGCCCGTCGATGATCCAACTGATTGGTTCGCTCATGCGATTACCTCCGCTGCGATAAGGCCCGACTGCAAACGCACTGTCTGCGCTTCTGCCGTCCACCCCGCTTGATCGTGGCCGTGAACAACGACCAGTTCGGGCCACCCGTCGCGGGTTTCAGCGAAACTGAAGTTGCTGTAAAGGTAGGCTTCTACCCGTTTCTTTGTCTCGTCGTAGTCCGATGTTCGGTCGTTGACTCGTATGTGAATGGTTCTCATCCTGGCTCTCCTAGTTTCGCCCAGCAATCGCTGCACATGAACCCCGAGAAGGGGTTGTTCACGTTGCGGGGATGGTTGCTAATAATTATTTCTCGTTGCGCTGCGGTGTGCTCAGGGAACACGGTTTGGACGTATCCGTCGTTAGCGCTGTAACGGGCCATGTCTTTCTCATCTACGGTCGTGTCTTCTGATTGTCCACACGCCATACATTTGGCTTCTATCATTACCATCATTGTGTTTCTTCTCCTTCGTTAGCCCACTCGGTGAGCACTCGCACATTGTCTCGGGCAATCGTTCCACGCCCGCCGAACGACCCCGTTCGGTTCCCGAGGTTCAGCTCTCTGATGAGCCAGTCGAGGAACGACAGGTTGTAGACGCCTCTCAGTTCCTCGATGATCTGACCGTCGTTGCCGAAGATCGTGGACTTGTGGTCCGATGTGTCTGATTTGTGGACAGCGACCATCCAGTCAGGAAGGTCGAAGTGGCTTTCGTATATTTTGGCGTCGTAGATGGTGTGGCCGTCTCCGAAGATGACTTCATCTTCGATAGCTTTACGCACCTGTTCTTTGGTGATTTCAGTCATTGCTGTTCTCCTTGTTTGTGTTCCATGCCTGGTTTGCTGGGATTGGTTCACCGATTACGGCTTTGATCGAATCCTTTGGTCCGATCATCGCTGCCAGCACGCTGCCGACACCGTTGATGCTTTTGGTGATTTCTTCACGCACAATTTCTCGCGTCCTGTCATCCGTGAGGGCGCACCCATGCTGGGCGTATCCATCAACGAGAGCTATTTCACGCACGATTTCTCGCACACGGTCTGGTGTGATCGTGGCCTGGCCCATCGACCGCCGCACCTCCTCCATAGCCTCAAAGACAGCGTCGTCTACCTTGCTCTCGATGATGTGTTTGACTTCGTTTGCGATGCGGTCATCGAGGTCTATTTCGGCACACCAGTCGTCTTCATCAATTTCAATGCTTATGTTTGTTTCAATTTCCATTACAGTTTCCTTTGTTTAGGTTCTCCCTGGGGAGAATTGGTTTGTTTGTTGGGTTGGGCAGTTTCATCACATGCCCAGGTGAGGGGGAACTTCAGACGGAAGCAAACTCGTTAAGACCGAGGTAACGAAACGCCTGGTTCTCAAGACGGCGAGGAGAATCAACCAACTGAATCATCCTGCGCTCATCCTTGTTCTTACGCTTACCGAACCCCACCGAGATGGTGTGCTGCTCGGCACCTTGCACAGCGTTGAACGCAGCCCACTTGTGTGCGCCGCCCTTCAACTCCTTCTCCTTGCCCCAGTTGAGCATCAACGCATCGCGACGATCTTCCCATGTGTTGACCGTCTTCATGTGCTGCGGCACACCTAGCCCATCCTTGTCATAACGGGGAGCCTCGGCCTTAGCCTTGAACGCCGCCAGATCAGGCAACTCCTCCACCATCGTCTTGAACTGGTGATCGGTGAACTCGATATCGGCAGAGATACGGGCAATACGGGCAATCGTCTTAGCCTGAATCATCGCAGATCGCAGAATCCACATCCTGTTAGCCAGCATCGAGTCATGGTTACGGGTTGCCTTCACCGACAGATGCTTAGACGTGTGACTCAGCATGTTGGTACAAGACAAAACATGGGCAAAGGAACGCAACTG
>Ga0315329_10000075_pt1 | contig 37272 bp, 29 predicted proteins | sample M150032315metaG_FD_203459 | JGI IMG/M metagenome (GOLD analysis project Ga0315329, IMG submission 203459) | Ammonia-oxidizing marine archaeal communities from Monterey Bay, California, United States - M1 500m 32315 | ecosystem: Environmental > Aquatic > Marine > Coastal | place: USA: California...
TTTGATGTCTTCAGATTGTCTAGAGAGGGGGATGCGCTGTCCATGCAAGGAGGGCACCAATGGGCGCCAACGTACTCCCCAAAGACGGTGTGCCCTGGACTTGTGGCGTACCATGGGACGGCCTCCTGTTCGAGCTCGATTCTCTGGAAACTACTCTCCTCGGGGGTGTTGATCATGGAGGAAATTGGGGCAGCGACTAGGAGAATACAGACCCAGATAGAGGGCTGGAGAAGTAGTCTTACGACCGGTGCCATCGATTTCTCAGAAGGTATGGTCAGTATAATCATTCTCCTCGCCCTAAAGGGCGAAATAATGGTTGGTGTATTGAATGACTTGAAACGTCCCCCATATTCCGCTGGAATGGGGCGAGAGCATCGGCGAATGGGTTGCACTTAGGGAGGATGATGGCAGGGCATACCTTGTCCATAGGGTTCCCGGAGAAGTCAAGGTGAAGGGGCTGGGAAGATTCGATGCTGAGAGAATGCTTGAAGGATTCTCAGTGGGAGACAGGATCACCGTAGGACAGAAGTCACTATCGATAGTTAGTCCCAGACTACCCGAGGCGAGGAGGAACATGTCTCGTAGAGCTCAGGTAATAGGTGCAAAGGATGCGGGTTTCCTAGTTTCGTGGATGGGCATCGGAGTGGGATCCAAGGTGCTCGAGGGCGGTCACGGATCGGGAGGTCTGGCCATGCATCTTGCCAGTGTCCTAGGTAGTTCTGGGACCCTGATATCCGTAGAGAACCGAGTAGAACATGCAGAGGTCGGCGCTTCGAACATGAAGAGGCTAGAACAGGTTCTCCCAGAATTCCCTGAATGGCATCTAATTGAAGGAGACTTGGGGGAAATAAGCGACCGAGTGTCAGGAGTCTGCGACTCCCTCGATGCAGTTATTATCGACATGGCTGAGCCGTGGAAGGTCATCGGAGAGATTGAGCCGCTCATCCGAATAGGGGGGCGAGTTGCTTGCTACTGCCCGACCACTGTTCAACTGGAGAAGTCATGGGAGGCATGCGAGAGCCTAGGCCTCATTGTGGAATGGAGCGGGGAAATGATCGAGCGGAGATGGACCAAGGCCAGCAAGGGGGGGGTCAGGCCGGGAAACCAGCCAATGGGCCATACGGCTTTCATCCTCATTTCGGCCAAGGTGGCAAGCGAAGAAGAATGAATGGGCACTCAAAACCTTTCAAAGGCACAGACCGTCACGTGGCATTGTGAGAGACAGTTCCAACTGGAAGCCGACAGCATATCGCACGCATACCATCGGCCAGGTTGTCTACGGTGGTGAGTCACTGGTGGATTCAGAGGTCACCGTAGCAGGTTATGCCGAGACTGTAAGGGGCAGGGGTGCGATATGCTTCCTGATGCTCAGAGATGGTACCGGTCGGATCCAGGCTTTCCTGAAGAAGGACAACATGCGCGCGGACCTTTTCGACGCCATCCAGTCCGCTAATAGGGAGTCAACTATCCAAGTCACGGGGACGGTCGCGAAAAAGCGCCCCCCAAAGGTGGCAGAGGGGGAGCCAGAGCCGCCTGATGAGTTCGAAGTGAATGTCGAGTCTGGTGCCATTCTAGCAGAGGCAGCCACCCCACTTCCAGTTGGAGTCACGGATGAGGTCAACGTTGGGCTAGACGTGAGGCTAGACAACAGACACTTGGACCTCAGGAGGGCCCATGTTAATGCCATGTTCCAACTCAGGAGCAAGGTCCTACAGTACGGGAGGGGGCACTTGATCTCAGAGGGCTTTCATGAAATCAACTCGCCCAAGATTATAGCCGCGGCCGCTGAAGGTGGGACCAATCTGTTCCCGATGAAGTACTTCGAGACGGACGCATACCTCTCACAGAGCCCCCAACTGTACAAGCAACTCGCGGTGCTGGGAGGTTTGGAGCGGGTTTTCGAGATCGGCCCCGCCTTCCGAGCCGAGAAGCACGATACCTACAGACACCTGAATGAGTTCGTCTCATTCGACATAGAAGGAGCATGGATGGACGACGAGGACGTAATGGGGGTGCAGGAAAGGATGATCCACCATATCTGGAGTCAGATCTCGCAAAACGACATGTCACTAATAGGCGTCGTGAACGAGTACAGAGAAACGCAGGGTAAGGATCCGGTCAAAGTTGAGGCTCCGGTGTTGCCATTCCCTCGGATCCCATACTGCGAGGCAATCGAGATTGTCAAGTCCGGAGGGGGTGAGATCCAGTGGGGTGACGACATAGAGAGTCACCATTGTGACATCATAGCCGCCCTGCACCCAGGGTTCCACTTCATCCCGCGGTGGCCCATGTCGATGAAGCCATTCTACATCCACCACAAAGAAGGCGAAGAGGGGTCCGATGGGGGACAGCTAAGTCGTGGTTTCGATCTTAACTTCGGTCGGGACGAAATGACCAGCGGAGGGGCAAGGGAGCACCGAGTTGAGATCTTGGAGCAGAATCTTAGGGATGTCAACCTAGATCCCGCTGATTTCACATTCTACACAGATGGGTTCCGCTATGGAGCCCCCCCTCATGCAGGATGGGGGCTGGGAGTCGCGAGGTTGCTGATGGTGCTGACTGGCGCTGGCAATGTGCGGGAAGTTGTCCTTTTCCCCCGCGATAGAAGCCGGGTGACTCCCTAGTCTTCAGAATGATTAGCAGCATTTATTCATGAGTACGACTTTGACATATTATGGAGCGGGCGTCTGGGCAGGTAGTCGTCGAGACCTTGGGTGGGCAAGACCTGAATCTCGACGGGTCCGTCATCAATCTCGCAATTGTAGGAAGTAGCAGGTTCTACGACTTCGAAATATTCGAGTCGGCATTGGAAGAATGGATTTCTGAGAACACTTACCCAGACCTCATCATCGTGGGCGGGGCTAGCGGCGTGGACTACATGGCCGAGCGTTGGACTGACAACAATCTCATACCGATAGCAATCTTCTCCGAAGAGTGGGATGACCCACTAAGGAGCTTGGTCGACAGGAAAAGGGGCGAGGCCCCCAATACCCTCACTGAGAAGATCCTCACTGCTGCCACTCACATCCTAGCAATGCCATCACCTACGAGCAAATGGACCAGGGTAGTAATCGAGAGGGCGGAATCCATGGGCATTCCGACCAATGTCGTCGAAGTCGAATAGTCATTATCTGGAATACCGGCTATATGACATCAATAGCAACTGGCCCACTATGGACAATGGCGCAGTCTTCATAGGGAGGCCCATCAGTCCGTAATTTATGGACTTCAACCCCCCATCCAGCCCTCCTGGTGAACCCTCGAGTCTCAGTAATTTGCATATTGCCGTAATAGTTGGCCTCGTTGCATCTGTCCTTTACTGGCTCTCCTAACCGACTAAATACGGGCATCCATTTCCACGGGAACGAGCGATTTAGCAGCAAATCTGTTAAAATGGCATAAGAGAGGTTTTATTGAATAGTTTTATTGAATAGAAAAAAGAATTCAGTGATACAGTGGATCTCTACTTTTGTTATGGCTCATTCATACTCTTGGCATTCATTATCGCCCTTAGGAAGGGGTGGCTGGGAGCAGCCCTCGCGTTACTTTTCTGGGGATAAATAGGCAGTGTGATTAGTGCTCCACTTAGTTAAACTGGAGAAATCCCAAAAATGTCCAAGCAGTACCTGGTGAGGGTGACCATAAGCGCCAATAAGAAAGGATAAGCCAGAAACTGTTGGGGAATTGCTTTGATCGCTGTTCTAGCTCCTATCCATGCGGAGGCAAAAACAAGTAACATGGTAACCAGCATCCATGGTTCCACTACTGACCATAACTCCTTACCTGAGTTGTCGATTACTAAGTGAGAGAGAATGCTAACTGGAACCAGCCAAGTCTCGATGACGTAAGATGTCCCAGCTGCATAGTGAACCCTCCAAGTGAATAGTGAGCGGTGGAATGTTACAAACAACATCCCACCCCCAATGCCTAGGAGACCGGATGCTGCCCCCCCACCCAGACATAGAATCCTATACCTAGTAATTACTTCAGATTCAATCTCTCGAGGTTCGATGGCCTCAATCCCAGTACCACTGGACTCCCCAGCCAACTGCTTGAAAGTGCGCACAATCACCCAAAGAAGCAGCGACGAGGCAGCGATTTTGATTGTGAAGTCACCCACGTACTCAATCAGGTAGGCTCCGATAATTGCACCGCCGACAGCACCGATGATAGCAGGTGCAATTGCAAACTTGCCTATTTCCATTACGGCATAACCCCCCTTGGAGTGCGCAGCCCTACTCCCAACTGATACCATCAAAACGAGGATTAGAGAACTGATAAGTGACGGGCGCATTTCCCACTCCAAGACGTAAAGGAAAATCGGAACGAAAAGGACCCCACCCCCCAGACCTAGGGGTGCGAAGAAGAAAGCCGTGCATAGAATCAGCAAGATTGCGATAATCGTTGCGGGTTCCATCTCCATCATCCCTAGGGCGCGTAATAGCCTCAAACGCTGGCGAACCACTGATGAGGATGGGCGCAACCCCATACCATCCCTATCTAAAGATTGACATGCATTCCGGCGAGGGTCCCCCCAATAGGTACCCTATTGTGCCGCCTCCTCTAACGATACCACATGCCGGGATGCCTTGATGACTTTCCCCAAGGGCTAGAGCCAAACCTCTCGTGCTTATCGGATTCCCTGTCTGCCGGGCCGGCATCGGGCATACTGATACTCACCATCGGGATTCCACTGATAGGAGTAATCAAGGCATACCTAAGGAAGCTGCTGGACAACGTTGACCTTGATGAGGGGCTCGAGAATTTCCTGTACAGGATTGCTGGAGTAGGCCTCTGGGCTCTCGTAATCCTGACCGCTGCAGACGAGTTCGGCATAAACGTGACAGGCTTGGTGGTAGGCCTAGGATTCGTTGGACTCGCTGTTGCCTTTGCGGCTCAGGATACAGTGGAGAACGTGATCGCAGGGGTCTTCATCATCATCGACAGGCCTTTCAGGGAGGGCGAGAGGATATTGTTGCCAAAGAGCTTGGGTGGGACCTACTCCAGGTGGGGTGACGTTACATACATCGGACTCAGGACAACCAGGGTTAGGTCAACGGACGGAGTTCTACTAACCATTCCAAATAAGCTGTTGACGAAGGACGCAGTTGCAAACTTCAGTCACAGTTCCGATATGGAGCTCAGGGTCAGAATTAGGCTAGGCCTTACTGCCACCTGGTCGAACGTCACCAAGGCAGAGGAGATAGTGAACGATATCTCCCAGAACCACCCAGACATCGTGAGCAAACCAAAGCCCCCAGAGGTAGTGCTGAGGGGATTCGGAGATCATGAAGTAGTGATGGAGATACGCTACTACGTAGACAATGCGCGCAAGATGAGGCCCTCCAAGTCGTTCTTCGTCACGGAGATACTCAGAAGGTTTGAGGAGGGAGGCGTGAGCCTCGCATTCCCAGTCAGGGTTAACATGAACAGCGAGGTAAACCTAGATGACCTTGGATTCTAGATTGTTGCGCCTATGACATTATCCGTAATATTCGGCAGGGAGTGTGATGCCTCACTCAGAGAAAACCCTGAGCTATTCAGGCTTGAAGCGCTCCACGGCAGCGAACCCAGCGAAGAATCCCAGGCCGAAGGTCCCCATCTCTGAAATTGATACCAGGATTGACTGGCTCTGGGCAGTGGCATCGATGCCGATGTCGACCACCCCCAATGTGATCCTCTCCCAGTCGACGGCTACTATCCCTCTCGATTCGAGCCACTTCAACAGGGCGAATTCGATCAGGATGAACCACTTCAGCAAATTGGTCGCCATTTTGAAGACAAGGCCAGTGACCACCCCTACGATGAACCCTTGGAAGGCAGCAACACCCACTTCGCCGAGGAAGCCATCCCATAGGTCCGAGGCCGCAGACACGCTCCACGAGCGAGGCATTGCGTTATAGGCCCCACTATGGTAAAGGTAACCAAACCGTTCAAGTCCGGCGCACCCTCGAGGGGTCGTGTATGGTGAATTTATGGGGGTCAGGCTGGGATTAGCTGAAATCTGCGGATCGCTGTTGGCTGCTATGCTGTTTTACACCTATATTCTCCCTTGGATTTGGACCTTTTTTACGTTGAAGAGTAGAGCGGCCGAACATATCGAGAGCACCGACAAGACAGAGTTTGGAAATGCTAGTGAATCGCCAATTCCGGAGTCTTCTGGATCTATTAGTTTGATGCTGATTTCGGCAATCTGATAGTTTGGGACACCCTCGGTTCTAATCGAAAAATCGCTCGTGACCTTGAGTTCCAGATTAAACACCTGTTGGTTACTTCCATTACTCAAAACTGTGAAATTTTCCGAAGAAAGCTGAGTAGGCGCTATCATGGTAATTCTTACTTTCTCAGGTGGGGCCAGCGAATCTATCTCGATACTGTCAATGTGTGACATTATTGACCAACCAGATCCTTCCAAGACATCTTTGTTAACGATCTCAAGGTTGAATCGGTCTCTGTCATTGCCATCATTATATACGTTAAATTGCACAGATTTCTCAACCCCAATACCCATTGTAACTATTGGTTCTTCAACCGCCACCCTTAATCTGGAAAACTGCTTGATAACAACTAGAACCTCGTAATCAGTGGGTTCGGTTATTGCGCTTACGGGCACTCCGTTGGCCGTTGTCACGATAGCAGTGACAGTCACAACATTTGTTGAGACTGGGTGTCCTAAATCCGCTCTCGCAGCTACTTGGAATTGGTAGTCGCTAGCAGCAGGGACAGTAGCCGATCCGGGGCCTGATACGGATAGTACGCCTTGTTGATACGTCAAGTCGACCCCTACTGAATATGCGTTTGAGTTCTGCAAGGAGCAGTAGATGATGGTGGTTCTCGTTGCACCGGGGTAGACATCAACCGGTGCAGGCTGGTCGCATGACAACTCAACTTCTGGGACTACTTGTCCTTGCGAAATTGGAATCAGTTGGAGTATGAGGATGGATACGACGAGGAGCAACGGTGAGTTCCCCTTCATGAGCTTCCCAAGGGGGGTTCCTCTATGACGTATCCGAAATATGAAAACTGATATTGAATAGTCGAGGGGATGAATATATCCTCATTGTGTTTCACCGAATTTCTTGGTCACCATTAACGCCGATATGAGAAATAATTCGGAATGGTTATACGGATTAGCATCAGTGTGTGGCCATGCCAATAGCAAGGTACTGGGTCGTCAAGACTGGCGGCAATGATGTTACAGAAGAAATGGTGAAAGTCTGGAAGGAGAACTTTCTAGAATACGCAATGGAGAACGGATGCCTTAGAGGGGCTTTGGTTTCCGATGGAGAGAGAATCATTGCGGGGACGATTTGGCCCGATATGGAGACTATGGACGCAGTCATAGAGAGTGATCATTATTCCAAAATCGGGGAGGCCGTTAGCGCCTCCTGGGGGGCCGGTGGAATCAACCTACCAGAAGACGTCGAATTAGTCTGCAACGGGGATGTCCTAGAGATGATGGTCCCAGGGGGCATCTGAGTATGGGATATGCAGTAATGACAATTTGGAAGCACCCCGAGAAGCATGACTGGAAGGAGGCGCAGGTATCTCTGGATGCAGCAGAAGCACCCGACGGTTCAACTGTAACTTGGTTCGAGATCGATGAGTTCACTCAGGGGTCTCTTTTTGTCCTCCCTAGCAGAGAGGATTACGAGGCCGTAATAGAGGGCCTCAATGAAATGAGGAATGAAGCCATCAAAGAAGGATCGGTGATGGAGGTCGAGGCAATAGGGCCAGTAAAGGCCTCCAGAGATTTCTGATCCTTCGCTAGGCACAACCAAGCCAGTAATAACTTCGTCACTTAACGGCATTCCGTGGAGTTCTACGCTGGGGCATTCATGGTTTGCGTCGGCGTCTACCTTTTCTGGGAGCCAAGCTATGGGAGAAAGCCGACCCCGCCATCGGGATCGGCGACTTCTAAATCAAAGGACTCCGGTGTACTAGGGCAAACAGCACGTCAGGTCGCACGGATGACGTTTAGGCCAACCTTCCTCCCCACCAGAGGGCTTCGAATATACAGGGCCTTCGCATTTGTTGGAGCTCTTGTTGGTTTCGTGGCCTCTAAATTGGTAATTTCTATTCCCTACGTTTCTAACGAAATCTCACCGGGTGTGATTCTGTGGACATGTGTGGCGATTGGCTCATTCCTTGGTTACATATTGCCTCGAGTTGCTGAGAACTACATAGTGGTCCTAGGCCCGCCAGTCACAGTAGTATTGACATACGAATATCTGTTGTACGAGAGAGATATCGATTTGCTAGAATTAGTTGTGGAACTCCCCCTTATTCCAGAAATCTCCCACTCCCTTCTTTCCGGTTTCTTTCTGGTCTCGACAACTTTCCTCACTTTGACCTTCAGGATGTACCTGAGGCAAGCCCTTCCAATCCTCATGTCTGGATTATTGTCGGGGGGACTGATTGGCAATGGGGCCTCCATAATCCAGTCGGAGGCATTTCCGTTATCTTCAGCAGAAATTGAATTTCATTTCTCCGCCATAGTCGCAATCTGCAGCATCGCTTCCCAGGTTTACGCCAGATATTATCGTATGGAGAGAGGCATCAAGAAACAGAAGGCAGAAGACCGAGAAAGGAGACTAGTCAAGAGGTCAGGGGACATTGTGATACTGAGATGCCCTTCTTGCAACAAAGAGGCTCAGCACGTAGTTGTGACTAGGAAAGTGACAGATAGGGGAGTCGAGTTGATGGTAAATTGTAGGTGGTTGAATCAATTTGACGAGGTGTGCAATTTCCACCACACAGTGATTGAGTCTACTGGCTGAATGGACGGGTTCGCAATGCCGTTCAGAATACACCGGAGTTCTGCTGCATCCTAGCATACCATCCCGACACGACGTGATGGCTCTCTACAATGTCGAACCCATTCAGGTCCTGCATCGATCGGAGGATCCCGAAGTTGGCGAAATCTGCACCGTTCGGCCCTTTGCCCCCAAAGAAGTCACCTCGTATACCCTCGGACATGAGGTCCAGTTGGTGCTTGAGGTTCTCGCGTGGAGGGAGTTCGAACATCTTTGCTCTGCTCTTCCCGACCATGCGCATGATGAATCCCCCAAGCCACTTGTTGATCAAGCGGCTTCCGAACGAGAATTTGTCGACCCTAGTGACATAGTCGAGAGACTGGACGGAGGTCCTGTACGAGGAGTATATCACCGCCACGATTGACTTCCCTAGGACGTTGTTTGAGAAATCCATCCACTTGTCCTGCTCCGGATCAACCCCCGTTCGCGGGAATGCCCCGGTGCCATTCGAGTCGATGTAGTGTAGGATGTGATTCGAGTCGTTCACCTGAGTCCCGTCGGCATCGACGAATACGGGCACCTTCCCCCATTCGGACCACTTCAGTTGCGTCTTGAAAGTTGGATCGACCTCGACCTTGGAATACTCTATCCCCCTGGACCCCAGTAGTGCCTTGACCTTGAAGCAGAACGGGCAGGTCTCGAAGCAATACATCGTCGGGAGACCGTCAACAACCCTCTCCGGGACCAGTTCATCCTGCACACCCGAGGGTGCCTCCTTCGTTTCGGGGTCGCTTGTCATGGAGATTCGCGAATACGGGAGTTTGTGAAGCCATCGAAACGGCACTATCAGATTGCCTCACGCTGATGCGTTGGCGGAGTTCTAGCCGCTGCCGACATCATGGGGAATGACAGATGCCAGTAGAGTCGTTTTTTTGGGCCCTTAAGGGACGCTCCGGATTTCTCCGCCGGAGCATCCCTTAGGGGTTATGTTCGGGTAATCCCGATCTCTCTCTAAGACTTGGTATTCTAAGTCTAGAAGTCGCTTGCGCGTACGGTCTTTCGGCCGTTTGCCTGGGCTCTGGACACTGCGTCGGACACAGCGGACTCTGCTAGAGCGTTCATTGCGCCCATTGCGTCTCCACCTGTGTTGCAGCCGTGTGCCTTGAAGGCCTCCTTGACCCTGCTAGCTACGACCATGCTCGAATTTGAGCTTCCGCTTCCGATGTCGTGCGAGCGGATTGTCTTTCGGCCGTTAGAGCCGCATCGAGCCACCGCTGATGCAACTGCAGCCTCTACTGCTGCGTTCAGAGCGCCTGTGGCGTCTCCAGCGGTGTTGCACCCGCCAGCCTTTATTGCTTCCTTCATCTTGCTGTTGTAAACCATTGACATAGCGAGCCGAGCGACCCAAAGCCCCATTTTGAAGGTTGGGGAGGGGTTTCCTTGCCGCTGATGGTCGATTTGAGACGATTTGACCGAAAATTAAGGGTATCAATGACCCCTCCGAAGTTCAGTAACATGGGCAAACCGAAGTTCGCATATTTGCTCCTCAGGGAGCACCCGTACGGGAGGGAGATGCTGGCGCAAATCCTCTCCGAGGGATTCGTCCCCGATGTCATTATCGAGGAGGACTCGGGCGTCGCGGATGAGGAGAGGGGGAAGTTCCTCAAGAGGGTGGAGGGCAATCCAATAGCCCACACGATTGAGGAGCAAGCCGTTGAGCACGGCATAGATGTCGTCTCCGTCCCAGTGCACAAGTCTCCTGAGGTCATGCCCCACTTGGAGGGCAGGGATCTCGACCTAATCGTCTTCGGTGGGACTAGGATCATCAGGGGGGAGATACTCGACTTCCCATCCGACGGCGTGATTAACTCCCATCCAGGGCTGCTTCCCGAATGCCGTGGTTCGGCTTCCCCAGCATGGTCGGTATACCATGACATACCCATCGGATCATCCACCCACTTCTGCGACAACGGGGTAGACACCGGTGACCTCCTGATGAGGAGAGAGGTCCCTGTGACGAGAGGTGTGACATACGAGGACCTCTGCTACCAGACCCTAGTACTCGCTGGCGTCCTCATGAAGGAGGCTTTGATGGCATACGAGGACGGGAAATGGGGCGAAATCAGGAGACCACAGGGTCAAGGGGACCATCCCACCTTCCGAAATGCGCCAGAAGAAGTCCTGGAAGTCGTCCGGCAGAAACTTAGGGACCAGACTTATGCGCACTACTCTGACTAGGTGATTAGATGGGAAGCGAACTTGCGGGATCCGATTTTCCTTTCGCCGAGTGCATCCTCGAGGGAAGGACGGCTCTGGTTTGCGGGGCCTCGAAGGGGATCGGGCGCTCTTGCGCGCTGATGTTGGCTCGCGCTGGCGCTAGGGTCATAGCCTGCGCGAGGACTGCTGCGGATCTAGATTCGTTGATCGGGCAGATGCATGGAGAGGGGCACCGCGCCGTTGAGTTGGACCTGGAAGACATAGATGCAGTTGTGGAAGCGGTTTCTGATTTGGGCATCGTACACATCCTTGTGAACAACTCGGGAGGCCCCTCTGGAGGACCGCTGCTGGAGAACGAGCTTGCAGACTTCGAGGGACCGTTCCGAAGGCACCTCCATGCAGCTCATACGATCACCAAGGCGCTAGTTCCGTCAATGGAGTCAGAGGGGACCGGTCGAATAGTGAACATCATTTCCACTTCAGTAAGGGAGCCAATAGACAACATCGGCCTCTCCAACACCCTGAGGGGTGCGATGGCGTCATGGTCCAAGTCCCTCTCACGAGAACTCCCCCCTTGCATCACAATCAACAACATCCTCCCCGGGTTCACTGATACCGATAGGCTGGGGTCATTGGCAGAATCGATCTCCCAACGCACTGGCAAGCCAGTGGATGACGTGCAGGAAGAGTGGATGAGCGGTGTGCCGATCCAGCGCCTAATCGACCCAATGGAAACCGCTGTCGCAGTGACATGGCTCTGCCTGCCCAGCAGCAGTGGAGTTCGCGGGATCAGCCTAGCGGTTGATGGTGGACGAATGCGCTCGATTTGAGGGATCCGATGGAGTTCGATATTTTCTTTTCGATTTCCCAGACTCCGGACACGGCCGGATTCAAACCATCAGAGAGCGAGATGTTCTCGAACTTCTTTGACCAAGTCGTTCTTGCCGACGACCTTGGATTCGACGTGGGCTGGGTGGCACAAGCCCACCTGTCAACGGAAGTCCAGAAGGGGAACCGCAACCCAGTGGTCCCCCACTACCCAGGAGAGGTCGGACTGTGCACTGACTTCTTCCAAGTGGCCCGTGAAATGTTTGTGAGGACTAAGAGGATCGAAGTCGGCAGTGCAGTGATGTCCATCCTGGCATCTGGCGGCCCGATAGCACAGGCAGAGAGGGTCGGTTCTTTCCTGGCACTCCATGGCATCGACCCCGAAGAGGGCAGGAAGCTCCACATCGGATTCTCCGCCGGTCGCTTCGAGTTCATGGCCAGACCGTATGGGATAGTCCCCCGTGATGACATCGAGGAGGCAGCATGGCCAGCCCTTAGGGGTCAGATCTTCTCCGAGGCATCAGAGATATTCCTCAGATTACTGAACGGTGAGGTAGTGTCAAGCGATTCGGTCCCCCCCACAGTACTTTCCAGAGCCAACTTCAGAACTGATCAGGACTGGGAGAGGGTGCAGAGCGCAGCAGTAATAGAGCGTAGCCTGGACTCACCCCCGGAATCGGTTGAGATAGGGAACAGGTATGTCTTCGAGGAGATCAAGACCATCCCCCAAGACTGGAGGAGAGAGCTCCTTAATCTGGTGATAGGGAGTCACGACCCGAAACTCCAGGAGAGGGTCAACAGATTCAGACCGGTGCAAGTCTTCAACCTAAGCATCACCCCCCCACACATCATCGAGGAGACGCATGAGCGCATGAGCGCGAGCTACCACGAGGACGGTGGACCATGGAGAAGGAGAATGATGCCTCGAACCGTGATGGTTTTCGTCAACGACGAGGAGGGGCTGACAAGAGAACAGCAGGACAACGCTGCCATGGAGGAGGCGCGATCCGCACTTTCGACTTATTGGAGCGCATTGGAAGGCACTATCGACCCTAGCAAGATTGAGCGGGCCACCGACAACGCGGTGATTGGAAGCGTCGAAAGCGTTAGCGAGCAACTCTCGCAGAGGTTCCATTCCGAAGACCGCATAATGTGCTGGTTCGACTTCTTCAACCACGACAGCGAGAGGGTGATGAGGGACATGACGGCATTCATGACCAAAGTCGCACCTCGCGTGAATGGGGGTTCCTGAATGGTCAAAGAAGGAGGTGCGAGGCCATCCAGCGTTTCCCCGGGTAGACCCGGATCCTCAGTCTACCCCACCAACCCACTAGGCGAGAAGTTCGAGGGCATCGCTACCGGCCGTGACGTAGAGTGGGAGCCCTTGGTCGACTTCCGCAGACTGGACGTATCGGAGAACACCATTCACGGGGCTATCTCATGGTCGCACGGGACCGAGATCGTACACTCATTCGGAGGGAACGTACTGGTCTACGGGAGGTCGATGATGAAGCCCCTGATGATGAAGACCTTCGCCAATGAGCTCGAGGAGGATGGCATAAGCTGGGAGCAGAAGGCGATTTCTTGCTCATCCCACAATGGCGATACGGAGCACGTGGCTGCAGCGCAGTCGCTGCTCACAGAGTCGGAATGGGGCCTGATGCAGTGCCCACTAGACGTACCACTAATCCAATTCGGGAGGCAGGTGAGGCGTCCCCGGAGATGGTTCCACACCTGCTCGGGAGAGCATGCAGCCATGCTGAAGGCGCTCAGGAGGATGGGGATTAACAGGGCTGGATACACCCTTCCCAACTCGCCATGGTTCCCGATGTACCTAGATGTCCTAAGGGGCATAATGGGGAAGCCAGAGTGGGAGCCCCAGAGAGTCGCCAAGGATGGATGCGGCCTGCCGACTGTTTCCAATACGGTGGACGAGCTAGCGGTGATGTTCGCCGGCCTCGTCAGGGAGAAGGACCAGGACTGGATATGGGAGGCGATGAACAGGCACCCGGACCTGATAGGTGGCTTCAACAGGCTTGACTCTACATGCATGAAGGCCGGAGAAGGTAGCCTGATCGCTAAGGAAGGGGCCGATGGCCTCCTCGGTCTGGCGATCGAGCACGAGGACTGGCCAGAGGGGCTCGGCATCGTGATCAAGATCGCTCACGGGTGGAACTCCCAGGCAACCTGGTACGTTGCCAGGGCGGTCCTCGGGGTTCTAGGAATCACGCTTAGGAACCCATACCCACTCCATCGCCAGAAGGCCTTCATCGTCCCGAGAGTCGTTCCCGAGACATACCTCGAGGAACTGGAGCAGGTCGTGACATGGGACGAGTGGGATCCGAACAGAGACAGCTTCTCGATCGACTGGAAGGACTACTCCGAGGGGATGACCAGACGAGACCCGTTTTCCAACGAGGGTGCGTTAGATGGATGAAGAAGTCGTCGCAACCCTCAGCAACTACATCCGAGGACGTTTCGTCGAGCATGACGGCTCGGAGTGGATGGACGTCGTGGAGCCTGCCACGGGAGCAGTCTTCGCCAAACTGCCACTTTCCGGCTCGCAGGATGTCGATGCAGCTGTTGAAGCGGCTCGCGAAGCCCAACCTGGGTGGGCTTCACTTGGGGTCGAAGAGAGGGCTGATTGGTTGGACGCGATTGCGGACTCCCTAGAGGCATCTTTCGAAGAGATAGCGGAGTTGGAGAGCAAGGACACCGGGAAGCCTATCTCTCTCGCGAGAAACGTCGATGCGAACAGGTCTGTGGCGAACTTCCGCTTCTTCGCCGGGCTCATCAGGGAACAGGAGAGTGAGACCTTCGAGATGGATGACGCCACGAACTACGTGATCAACAAGTCAGTCGGTGTCGGAGCACTGATCACCCCCTGGAACCTACCCCTATACCTCCTCTCGTGGAAGGTGGCTCCCGCCATCGGGATGGGTAACACCGTGGTCTGCAAGCCCAGCGAGCTCACCCCCATGACCGCAGACCTCCTCATGAGGGTCATTGACGGAGTTGGCCTTCCAGCGGGGGTGGTCAACCTAGTACACGGTGACGGAACGGGCGCAGGATCGCCACTGGTCGCGCATCCCGACGTCGACCTCGTCTCATTCACTGGCGGTACATCCACCGGGGAGAAGGTTGCGGCATCCGCCGCACCCATGTTCAAGAAGATCAGCCTAGAGCTAGGGGGGAAGAACTCCAGCATCGTGTTCGCCGACTGCGACATGGAGAAGACGGTTGCCGGGGTGGTCAGGTCAGGCTTCCTCAACCAGGGGCAGGTCTGCCTCTGCGGCTCGAGAGTCCTGGTCGAGAGCTCGGTGTACGACGAGTTCGAGGGGAAGTTAGTGGAATCGGTCGAGCAGATGCGGATCGGCGACCCCTCGGACGACTCGACTGACCTCGGGGCGCTAATCTCAAGGGACCACCTTCAGAAGGTGCAGGGGTACGTCAACCTAGCAATTGAGGAGGGTGGCAGGATCCTCACCGGTGGCGCGCCCTGCCTGCCGTCAGAGTTCGAAGGCGGCAACTGGATGGCCCCGACAGTAATATCGGGCCTATCGCCCGAATCCAGATGCTCGATCGAGGAGATCTTCGGGCCGGTGGTCACCCTGCACAGGTTCGAGAGCGAGGAGGAGGCGGTGGAGATATCGAACGGCACCCGGTACGGCCTCGCAGGGAGCGTGTGGACGAGCGACATGGAGAGGGGAAAGAGAGTCTCTGAGGCTATGGATACGGGCATGGTCTGGATCAACACATGGCTCCACAGGGACCTACGCGTCCCGTTCGGCGGAGTCAAGGACAGCGGTGTCGGGCGAGAGGGCGGAAGGTGGAGCCTGGGATTCTTCTCCGAGGCGATGAACATCTGCGTGAAGCACGATTAGGGCAGCAAGAGTGAAAGTCCGCTATTCCCGGAACTGGTGGTATGACACCTGCAGGCATAGTGGGTCTCGGATCGTACGTACCCCCCAGAGTGATGACCAACGAGGACTGGGCGGGGCTCGTCGAGACCAGTGACGAGTGGATCACCACGAAGACGGGGATCAAGGAAAGGAGGATCGCCGATCCGGAGACATGCACGAGCGACCTGGCAGTACTAGCCTGCCAGCAGGCAATCGAAGAAGCGGGCCTCGCCCCCGAAGACATAGACATGCTAATCCTTGCGACGAGTAGCCCGGACGTCCCGCTCTCGTCCACGGCAGGGATAACCCAGCACAAGCTAGGTTGCACCAAGTCAGCGGCATTCGACATAAACGCAGTCTGCGCCGGGTGGGTCCATGCTCTGGACATTGGCTCCAGATACGCTGGCACGCCCGGCTACGACAACGTCCTGGTAGTGGGAGCCGAGGTGTACAGCAGGATCCTGAACTGGGAGGACAGGGGCACCTGCGTCCTATTCGGGGACGGGGCTGGCGCGGCCGTCCTGTCCGAGGTCGACGAGGGCAGTGGAGTCCTAGGCAGCTGGATGATGTCCGACGGCAGCGGCTCGGGAGTCATCGAGATCCCAGCAGGCGGGGTGCGGACACCGATCCCGTCATCCGGTTTCACCGAGGGCGACCAGTACTTCCAGATGGACGGCAGGGCAGTTTGGAGATTCGCGATCGAGGCGTTCCCGCAGGCAGTCAGGGGCGTCCTCGACAGGATAGGCAGGGACCTGTCCGAGGTGGACCTGATCATCCCGCACCAAGCAAACCTGAGGATCGTCGAGGCCGGAATGGAAAACCTGGGACTACCGATGGAGAAGACTTTCACCAACCTACAGAGGTACGGCAACACGGCGGGAGCCAGTGTGCCGATAGCCCTCCGCGAGGCGTTCGACAATGGGGTCCTGAGCAGGGGCGACCTCGTGGTCACGGCGGCCTTCGGCGGCGGGCTGGCCTGGGGTGCGAACGCATTCGTCTGGTGAGCCCTCGAAAAGAACGAAACCAGAGGACGTCTTTGCGACGTCATGCAGGACCCGCAGGACCTCTCCGAAGGCGGGTTCGGGCAGATCACCTACCCATCCTCCAGCCCCTTCGAGATCCACCACATCCTCTGCAAGATGGACGAGGCCGTCGAGCACCCCGTGTTCGGCTCCCTTCTGGTCCCAGAGGAACCTAGCGAGGGGCCTATGCCATGCGTTGTCGCAGTCCATGGCAGCCTCAACTGGCGCGGGCACCACCACGAGCACATCGTGCGCTGGCTGGATGCCGGTATCTGCGTGTTCAGGATCCACTCCTTCGACTCCAGATTTGTGTACTCGGTCGTCGAGGACCAGATGCAGGTCACCCACGCGATGATGCTGGCCGACTGCTACCAGGCGCTGAGGATGCTCTCCACACATCCGGCGATAGACGAGGGCAGAATCGGCATAGCGGGGTGGAGCCTAGGCGGTACCGTGGCCCTCTACTCAGCATGGGAACCGATAGCCGAGTCACTGGCTCCCGCAGGGGAGAGGTTCGCAGCTCACCTGCCTTTCTATCCCGCCGCCCACATGAGGACCGAGGTCCAGAGGTGGTCCGACAAGCCGATCCTTGCCCTCCACGGGAGCGACGACGACTGGGTGCCCCTGAAGCTACTCGAGGGTCTGGCCGATGACCTCTCGCCCCATGGGGTGGACCTCAGGGTGCACGTCTACGATGGGGCGCCGCACTCATTCGACTCGATCGAGCCCATGGACTTCGACCCGCGTGCAATCAAGCTGGACGACCACCGGACAGTGACAATCGACTCCGATGGGAGCATGTGGGGAGAGATCGAGCCCGGCTTGATCATGCCACTCAACGAGCCCGCCGATAGGCTGGCGGCCTTCCAGGCCATTGGCAACCTCGGGGTGCACAAGGGAGTGGACTGGGGGGCTAGGAAGCACTCACTGAACCTCGCTGCGGCGTTCCTGGAAGAGTCCCTGTGCCGAGGGGGCTAACGGCCCTTGGGGTCATTTCGCCAAGGTAGGCTTTTATCCGCCTCTCTAGGGCAACGGACGATGAGGCGCACAGCAGTATTACTAGTAATACTGATGCTGACGGCGATTCCCGCTTCGATGAGCCGTGACTTCCGACTGGCCGCCATCCCATCTCAGTTGGGCTCTGGATCGGGGGCTGACTGCCCCAACCAGACCCACTCAGGGGGTGCCTTCTACGCAGACGGATCGACTGGAAACGACTCTTGGAACGGGACCCAGGACTGCCCGACCGCCTCCATCCAGGCCGCTGTCGACCTAGCTTCCGAGAACGGCACGGTGATCGTCAGGGAGGGCGTCTACCACGAGGTCGTCACGTTGGACCAGCAAGGAATGAGACTGAGGGCAGCCGATGGGGAGAGGGCCATCCTAGATGGCAGCCGAAGCGTTACCGGTGACCTCGGGGGCTCGTGGTCAGTCCACGACTCCTCGTCGACTGAGGGGGTCGTCTGGAAGGCGGACCTCACCCAGGACGCATGGCAGCTCTTCGTGGACTACGAGGAGGAGATGCCAGCGAGGTGGCCCAATGCCAACTTCTCCGACGGGACCGCCCTTAACGACGACGAGTACTGGGCGCACGGCAGTGTGGACGTGGATGACTACGAGACGAACTCGTCTGCCACCTGCAACGATGGCATGGCCAAGTACCAGAGCGGCAGCAAGTACTACTGCCTGAACTACCTCAATGGGGAGCTCGAGGACGACAACGCATCCTACCCAGGGCACAGCGGCCTCATCGACAGCGGCGTGAACGCAACCGGAGCGATCGCCGTACTGAACATCGGCTCCTTCAGGACTTGGAGCCGAAACGTGACGTTCCACAACACCAGCAACGGCTCCTTCAACTTCGAAGAGGTACCCAGCGACGAGTGGAAGTACAAGCACCACATGTACTTCCTGACACAGAAGCTCGAGCTCCTCGACGTCCCGGGCGAGTGGTACTTCGACCACGAGTCGTCGACCAACACCGTCTACTACATGCCGAGGGACGGCAGCGACCCCAACGACCTGGACATCAGGATGAAGACCCAGCCCTACGCGATACTGTGCTCGGACGACGATGGGGTGGTGGTCGAGGGCTTCGACTACTTCGCCACCACCTTCAGCCTCGATGACTGCGACGGCTCGGAGATCAGGAACTCCACCCTACTCTATCCCAGCACCTCGAAGAGGTCCCTCGGCCATGCGGGCGAGGACATGGACAACCGCTTCGTCTCGAGGGTCGATGACTGCATCGGCTGCCTGGTGGACAGCTGCGACTTCCTCTACACCGACGGGGCAGCCTTCGAGGCCCACGGAGGGGCATCCAGCTCCCAGAACAACACCATCAACAACTCCTACTTCTACCACATCGACTGGTCGGGCTCCGACCAGAAGAGCCTGATGACGACCATCATGATGGATGGGGCGACCAACCGGTTCACCAACAACACGATGCACAAGACGGGGACCTCCGCCACGATCAGGATAGGCGACGCCCCGCAGATCATGTTCAACGAGATCTACGACACGGCGCACATCCAGTCCGACGGGACTGTGGTGCAGATGATGCAGGCAGAGCAGGAGGGCGCGATTGTCGCCTACAACTGGATCCACGACGTACCCAAGTACGGCATCAGGATGGACGGGCCGTTCGGCGGTACCAACTCAGGCAGAAACGCGAGCGTGCACCACAACGTGCTGTGGAACGCGAACGGCGCAATTGTTGTGAAGGGCGACTACCACAACGTGAGCAACAACACGGTCCTGCTGGGATCCGAGGGCGACAGGAACCACATCATCGTGCTCTACGACAGCACCGGTGGCAACGAGAACTCGACAATAATGTCCAACGCGGCAGACTCCATCAGCGGTCATCGGACAAACTCGAACCTCACCGACCCGATTCCCGTCAACTCGACGACCATCGGCAACAACTGGAACGGATACGACCCACAGAACACAGGTGAGTACGTCTCCGGGATGCTGGTCTCCCCCGGGACGAGCGACTTCAGGCCCGTGTTCGGGTCGGAGATAGACCAGATGGGAGCGGGGGCGTACTCCAGCACCCAGAACGCTACTGTCCCAGCCGACCCGTCCTCCTTCGACCCATCGACCTACTACTGGCTGCCCGGGATCAAGAGGAACGCCTCGAGTCCCTATCAGAGGACGTCCTTCGACCTGCCATGCCCGTCTGGTCAATATCGATCTGCCGCAGGAGCCTCCTGCGAAGCAGCCCCTGCCGGTCAGCACGTCCCACTCTGGGGGTCAAACTCTCCGACCGAGTGCACGACTGGGACCTGGCAGGACGAGACAGGACAGTCCAGCTGCATCGAGGCCGATGCGGGTAACTACGTCGGCACCAACGGGTCGATGATTCAGATACAGTGCTCCACAGGTTCATGGCAGGACCAGCCCGGCCAGGCGAGCTGCATGAACGCGAGCGCCGGCTACTACGTGGACACCAACGGGTCGGCGACCCAGACCCCCTGCGGACTGGGCACCTGGAACAACATGACCGGGCAGTCCAGCTGCACGAACGCGAGTGCCGGCTACTACGTGGACACGAATGGGTCCACCATGCAGACCCCCTGTGACGCGGGGACGTACAACCCGAGCAACGGTTCCAACTCCTCCACGGACTGCCTGACCACTCCTGCGGGCAACTACTCCGGGGCCGGGGCGGCCTCGCCGACACAGTGCTCACCAGGTACGTGGCAGAACCAGACGGGGCAGTCCAGCTGCATGAACGCGAGCGTCGGCCACTACGTCGATACTAACGGGTCCGCGACCCAGACCCCCTGCGGACTGGGCACCTGGAACAACATGACCGGGCAGTCCAGCTGCACGAACGCGAGTACGGGGCACTACGTCGACACCAACGGCTCGACGGCCCAGACGCCCTGCGATGCGGGGACGTACAACCCGAGCAACGGTTCCAACTCCTCCACAGACTGCGGTGACGTACCCGCGGGTAACTACTCCATCCCGGGTTCAGCCTCTCCGATTCCCTGTTCGATCGGTACTTGGCAGAACCAGACGGGGCAGTCCAGCTGCATGAACGCGAGCGTCGGCCACTACGTCGATACTAACGGGTCCGCGACCCAGACCCCCTGCGGACTGGGCACCTGGAACAACATGACCGGGCAGTCCAGCTGCACCCCGGCATCCCCCGGATACTACGTGGACACCAACGGATCTACCTCCCAGACCCCCTGTGACGCGGGGACGTACAACCCCAACTCATCATCCAACTCCTCCACAGACTGCCTGACCACTCCCGCTGGCAACTACTCCGGGGCCGGGGCGGCCTCGCCGACACAGTGCTTGCCTGGGACGTGGCAGAACCAGACGGGCCAGTCCAGCTGCATCGATGCCAATCCCGGGCACTACGCATCGGGATACGGGAATACGAATGAGACCCAATGCGGGCTGGGCACTTGGACAGACCAGACGGGACAGAGCTCCTGCGCACCGGCATCCCCCGGATACTACGTGGACTCCAACGGGTCGACGACCCAGACCCCCTGTGAGTTGGGGACGTACAACCCTAATTCGGGGTCGAGCGATCCATCTGATTGCGTCCAAGCCAGTCCCGGCTACTACGTCGACCAGGAGGGGCAATCGAGCCAGACCCCATGTTCCGCTGGCTCGTACAACAACATCACTGGGTCCACCACGTCGTTGGACTGCATCGATGCACAACCAGGATACTACATTGCCTATCCCGGATCAACCTCACAGAGCCCCTGCCAGTTGGGGGAGTTCCAGCCATCGCCCGGTCAACCCTCGTGCATCGATGCCGATCCGGGCAACTACGTGGATTCGCTTGCCTCCACCAGCCAGACGGCCTGCTCCCCTGGCTCGTACCAGCCCAACTACGCGCAGACAGAATGCCTATCTGCAAATGTGGGGCACTACGTCGAGACCTCTGGATCTGCCAGCGAAACCCCCTGTGATGCGGGGACGTACAACACATTCACCGGATCAGTAGTCTCATCGGACTGCCTAGAAGCGGATCCGGGTTACTTCGCGGCCTCCTCGGGCTCATCCTCGCAGGTCGCTTGCTCGCCTGGTTCGTACCAGCCCAATCCGGGAGCGACCAGTTGCATCTACGCTACGCCGGGACATTTCGTCGACCAAGCAGCGGCGACTTCGGAGCAGAGCTGCCAGCTCGGAGAGTACCAGCCCAGCACCGCTAGGCAGAGCTGCATGACTGCAGACATAGGGTACTACGTGGACTCGATCGGCTCTTCCGGCCAGACGAAGTGTCTGCCGGGCAAGTACAACCCCGACGAGGGGGCCATGACGGTCGATGCATGCATAGATGCCGCGCCCGGATTCCACGTCCCGACGACCACAACTGGTGTGGGCAGCCAGACCCCATGCTCGGCTGGGACTTACCAAGCCGCCTATGGGATGACGGAATGCACCGAAGCCGAGGCGGGCTACTACGTAGACACGACTGAGGCCTCCTCCCCCACTCCCTGCTCCGCCGGTTCCTATCAACCAAGCACCGGACAAGTGAGCTGCCTTGACGCGGGTGATGGGCACTACGTTGCCGGGACGGGGCAGTCCGAACACACGCCGTGTCCGATTGGGACCTACCAGCCCGACGTGGGCAAAATTATCTGCGAGGACGCGGATCCGGGTTACTTCGTTGGAGAGGAGGGCTCCACCACTCAGACTGGCTGCCAGGCTGGGACCTACCAACCCGGCCAAGCACAGGAAAGCTGCATCTCTGCAGAGCCGGGGTATTACGTGACTGGGACGAAGGCCACAGAGAAAACCCCCTGCTCCCCTGGGAAATGGCAGAACCAGACCGGGATGACCACCTGCAACAGCGCAGAGCCCGGATTCCATGCACCAAACCCGGGAGCGGATGATCAGACTCCCTGTCCGAGTGGGACGTTCCAGTCAGAGTTCGATAGCATTGAGTGCGAGAGCGCCCAACCGGGATACGTCGTCAGCCTCGATGGCATGGCGGTTTCGAGCCCGTGTCCCACAGGATCATACCAGTCAGCAGGCGGTCAGACCAGTTGCACTGAGGCGTCTCCGGGGTACTACGTGGACTCCCTTGGTTCCACCGAGCAGATGCCATGCCAATCAGGGACGTGGCAAGACCTCGGGGGCAAGTCCGGATGCCAGGACGCGCAACCTGGTTACTACGCCGATACCGAGGCTTCGATTGAACAGTCTATCTGCTTAGAGGGGACGTACCAGCCGGAGGCCGGCCAATCGACATGCATTGCTGCTCCCACTGGGTACTTCGTCGAGTCCCCGGGCTCCTCGGTGCTGACAAAATGCCCCTCTGGCCAGCACCAGCCCATCGAGGGTAGCACCTCCTGCGTGGACAAGCCGATCGACCCGGCCCTGATAGGGGGCGGGGTTGCTGCCGTTGTCATCCTGCTAATTGTATCAGTGGTCGGATTCAGGGCCTACAAGAGGAAGCAAGAGGCCGAATTCGAGGCCATGATGTCAGAGGACACCGAGGGGGGAGACCCGTCGGACCAGGGAGACGAGGATCCAGCAGAAGTAGAGGATCTCGAGCCAATGGACTACGGCTCCATGACCGTGGCCCAACTCAAGGAACTGCTTCACGAGCGTGACTTGACGGTTGGAGGAGTCAAGACCGAGCTCGTTTCCAGGCTCGAGGAGGATGACATCCAGCTCGCGAAGTTCAAGGAGAGGCTTGGGCATGTGGAACAGGTCACGGATGTAGACGATGACGACGATGACCTGCTCGAGGACCTTGACCTAGAGGACGACGAGGACGATGATATCCTAGAGGAACCTGAGACAAATGTTGAGGTTGAGGACACCGAGGAGATCGGCGATGACGAGTTCGAGGAGATCGAAGAAGAGAGACCCGTGGTCGCGGAGGCACCCGTAGTCGCGGAGGCACCCGTGGTCGCGGAGGCACCCGTAGTCGCGGAGGCACCCGTAGTCGCGGAGGCACCCGTGGTCGCGGAGGAGATCAGCGATGACGAGTTCGAGGAGTTCGACGAGGCCGAGTTCGAGGAGTTCGACGAGGAGGTGTCCGAGGAGCCAGCAGTCACAGAGGCACCGGCCGAGGACACCGAGGAGATCAGCGATGACGAGTTCGAGGAGTTCGACGAGGAACTCAGTGGGGACGAGTTCGACGAGTTCGATGACTTCGAAGACGAATAGTCACTGGACTATCCTACGGGCTCCCCGCCCTCTCCCATGAATGCGAGCCTCCCCAGTGATCCCTCTTCCAACATATGGGAGACTACCGCGTCGGGGACCGAGGCCCCCATCACCGATCTTACTGCATCCTCGTCGTGGACTGTCGACAGCATCTGGGCAGTTGCCCTGACCCTCCAGCCCTCGTACGAGTCACGATGCTCTAGCTCGCCCAGTATCACAGGCCATCCCGATGACTCGTAGAGCTCTGCTGTCCCGACATCCGTGGTGAAGAGCGACCCGGGGCCTCCATGGTACCTCTCTGCGTGCGAGACCCAGTTGGGCGGGTCTTCGATGTCGGGGACAGCGACGACGTTTGCCTCGATCCCGACTGACTCCAGCCATGTCTCGAGCATCGCAACCCTCTCTTCCGAAGACCATGGGTTCCTGATCGAAGGGGGTTGGTTGGACGAACCAATGGCGATAATGAGTCCTTTGTTGCTTGCGTTTGCGGAACGCCAGTCCTCAGCAGCCCTGATCATCAGGGCATGCCCCTTGTGGACGGGTTGGAACCTCCCCAGGACTACCACACCCGATTCGGGAGGTTCTTCTGGGGGCTGTGGCTCCATTGGTTGAACGCTCAACTCTTCGACCCCCATGTCTCGGATAGCGTTGCGCGTCCGAGCATCCACTTCCCTGCCTCTAGGAATTCCCTACCGACCAACAATTGCATCTCTGACCTTCTGAGTGATTCCATGACGTTGAAGAGAGACTCGCTCAGTGTCCGGTGCGATTCCATCGTGGGCAGGATCATGGGATCCTCAGCAGGCTCCATCGTCTCGCCCATCCCCTCCCTCCTAGACATCCAATCCAATACCACCGACTCGGAGTAGGATGACCTGTCAGTCCTTGAAAGGGCTTCTGAGAATTGATCCCACACCTCTGGCAGGAGGAAGTCATCGGAGTCTGCAACGGGTCGCTCCAGTATCGGTTCAACATATAGGAAGAGGCGCGCGTCCCAGCATCTCCACTGGGCCGATGAACACCACTTGGCGAGGAGAAGGAAGAGTTCCATCGCCGCATCGTCGGTGACCTCCGAGAGAATTTCCTTCCTATCTAGTTCCGATGAACGGTCAATTAACTCGAGGACCTCTCCCTCCAAGTCAACATCGAAGTCGCGATGGAATCGCTGGTCTGTCTCTGGCCTCGAGGTTCTGAGAGATGACTCCTCCATCGCAAACGAGATATCTTCCACCGTCATTGCCATCAGCTCATCGAGCATCCCTCGGTCGACAAGATGCAGCATCACATCGACCATGCACCCGATGAACCGCTGGTGGCCAAATACCCTCGCTCGATGGATTCAGGTCCTAACTTTCCACCGAATTCAAGAATGTGGGGCCGCGCCACCATCAACAGGTAGATGCTAGGGGCGTGGTTATTGGATGGCAACTATTGACGAGCAAATCAAGTCCCTGGAAGACGAGATTACCAAGACGAAGTACAACAAAGCCACCCAGGGGCACATAGGGAAGCTCAAGGCCAAGATCGCTGCACTCAGGCAGAAACAGGAGAAGGCACAGGCCCATTCAAGGTCAAGCGGGGGCAACCAGGGATTCGAGGTGAAGAAGTCGGGTGATGCCTCAGTCGCTCTGGTGGGATTCCCCAGCGTAGGGAAGTCGAGCCTGATCTCTCAACTCACAGATGTCGATTCGGAAGCAGGCAACTTCGAATTCACGACCCTGACATGCATCCCAGGGGTAATGGAGCACAGAGGGGCGAAGATACAGATTCTGGATTTGCCGGGTCTGATCAAGGGCGCCTCAGAAGGTAAGGGCAGGGGGAAGGAGATCCTGAATGTCATCAGAGGCTCCGACATGGTTCTGTTCGTTATTGACCCATTCCAGAAGTCACACTTCAAAATCCTTGATCAGGAGTTGTGGAAGTCAGGGATGAGGTTGAATCAGAGCCCCCCACAAGTCTTCGTCACCAGGACTCGGAGAGGGGGGATAGAGGTGCGTTCGACTCTCGAGCAGACGAACATGAGCGATGAGGAGATTCAAGGGATCATCAGGGGATTCGGAATAGTCTCGGCAACGGTGACCCTCAGGACTGATGTCACGGACGATCACATCGTCGACACCTTGGCTGGAAATCGAGTCTACAGCAAATCGGTTGTCGTAGTCAACAAGATTGACCTAGCTAGCGATAGGGATCTGAAGAGAGCCTACAAGGAGCTTCCCGAGGATTGGCCGATACTCAACGTCTCAGCCAAGACAGGAGAGGGGATCGAGAAGATGAAGGACTTCATCTTCGACAACCTTGGCTTCATGTCGATTTTCCTCAAGCCACAGGGACAGGAGGCGGACATGATCGAGCCTTTGATTGTGAAAGACACATCCACCGTAAGGGACGTCTGTGCCAAGCTGCACCGAGACTTCCTCAGGAAGTTCCGATATGCGAAGGTCATGGGGCCAAGTGCCAAGTTCGATTGGCAGAGAGTGGGCCTGGATCATCGTCTGAAGGACGAGGACGTCCTGACCGTGATTCTCAGGAAGTCATAACCGACTATCGATGTATTCACCAATGTGATGCCTATCTGGGACATGGGCGAGGGGCTGCTGGAGCTGTTTGACAGTAGAGGCATGAGGCGCATGATTTCCCATCTTGACAAGAGGAGAAAGTTGTACCTGGGCGTTTTCGCCATTGGTTTCGTTGCCGGGTACCCGGTGGCAGAGATGATCATCGAATGGTTACTGGAGTCTGACGGATACATCCCCGAGGGAGTCGCGGTGATCATCCTGCATCCTCTCGAGGTGGTCTTGCTCCAGCTCAGAATAGCCGCCCAGATTGCCTTCGGACTGATGATTGCAACCACCATACTGGACCTGTCTTGGACTGGAAGTAGGACGTTTCCCGATGCCTCTGCTCGATTATCCAGTAGCACGGGAGCACTGAGGGCCGTCAAGGCGATGCTGGCGATATCTGCCCTGGGTGCGATGGGGTTGGCCTATGCCCACAACGTACTGATCCCATTCTTGTTGGAGTATCTAGCAGAGGACACCGCGGCATCTGGCCTGCAGTCGACATGGCAACTACAGTCATGGGTCGGTTTTGTCACGGGCCTGTACTTCTCGTCCATAATGGGATTCCAAGTCCCGGTGATAGCGGTCCTTCTACTGAGGACCGGTTTGGTGGAGAGGAACACGATTGTGGAGAACAGAGGCGTGATTTGGTTCGCTGCGCTTTTCCTGGGTGCACTGATCTCTCCTCCGGACCCAATCTCGCTATTCCTGGTGGGTGGACCGATGCTAGTCCTTCTCGAGATTGCGCTCCTGTACGAGGGCGCCACTCAAAGAGCATAACCAAGTCTCTGTTTCTATCGGATGGAACTGGAGGAGTCACTCTTCGACACCGGCTTCGACCTCTGGTGCGTCGCCTTCCGAGAACTCGGATATCGTCATCTGTTCATCGGGAGCCAGGGATGCGGCTAGCTCGGCGCTGGTGAGCCCGAGCTTGCTGGCCTCCGATCTGAACCAAGCACGGACCTTCCTGAACTCTACCTCTGGGCACCCGAAGTACTCGGCGAACCTCCGGGTGGTGGTGAGTCGTCGGGTGAGACCGTCCCTCCTCCTGTCGATGAGGCCCATCGAAGCTAGGTCCCGAACGTGGTCGTAGGCCTTCTGGCCAAGCATGTCCTTCAGCTGGGATTGCTGCATTGGCTGGTGGTAGGCGATCAGAGCTGCTGCTGGTAGCAGCCTTGGGGGTATGTCCGCTCTGAATGTCTCTGGGAGGAAGGAGGATAGCTCGGGCCTGACCTCGAATATCCACCTGCCTGAAACGTCCGTAAGCTGCAGGGCGCTGCCATCCCTCTGCTCGAAGCTCTTCCTCAGATTGGATAGCCCGACGTGGATGACCCCCTTCGGCTCCCCGAGCATCTCGGAGAGCTCCTCGAGGGACATCGAACGACCAGCTCCGAACAGGATTGCCTCGAGCACTGTGGTCAGTTGCGGCTCAGACATTCGAGACCTCCAACGAATCGGACTTCGGGTGTAGCTTCTGGGTCAGTTTCTCGTAGTCCTCCGATTCCCCCCAGAGGTCGCCGAGGACAATCCTGCCGTTGTAACCGTCCTCCTGGTCTAGTGAGATGTAGCCCCTGTTTGTTAGGAACAGGGTTGATACGAATGCGGTGACTTGCGATTCTGTCTTGGCCCCCTGATCGTTCAGTCCCGCTTGCGAGTTCCTGTTCAGTTCGTCTGCGACCTCTCCGAGTGCCACCGACTCGGATGGCCTCGCCCTAGATTTCAGGGCCTCCCACGTCCTCCTCAGGTCTCCTTCGAGATCCTCCACGTGGAGGCTCCCACTGAATCGTGCCCTTGCCCTGTCGTGTGCCTCCCTCCTCTCCTTGGCTATCCTCTCTCGGGTCCTCTGCTCCTCGGCAATCCTGCTCGCGTCCTTGAGGCCGAGGAGGAGCTCGCCGAGGGTGACTGGTCGGCCTTCATCCCGGTGTATGCGCCCCTCGAAGATCGAAGGTAGTGTCTCGTCGGCTGCTCCGGTCATGACGCCCACTGAGAAGTTGTAGTCGGCGTCATCAAATTCGGCCTCCCATCCGCCATCGAAGTCCCAATCGACTTCCTCCTCGAAATCCATGGCCCTCTCCTGGCGCTCTATCAGGGAGCTCGCCTGCCCGCGTAGGATGGACCATGCCATCCTGATCATGCGGCCGCACGATGGGAGGTCGATGTTCTCGGCCTTCTCGATTCGCTCGTTGAACATCTCGATGAAACTGGATAGGTCGACGTCCCATGGGTCTAGGTCGCTCGATTGGAACATCTGGAACACCAAGGCAACCGAACGGTCGAATGGGTCGATGAGGAACTGGTGCTCCGCCTCTTCCAGGGTAGACAGCTCCATCAGCCTGTCCAGGAACTTACTGGTCTCTAGGTTGGGCTGGCCCTCTAGCAGGCGGAGGACAACGTCATCCCTCATCTGCTCTCCGAAGATCACGATGCGTCCTCCCTGTTTTCGATCCCTGGGGCTGGAGGGGTTTCCTCCTGCTCCTCGGTTTCCGCTGCTTCTAACTCCTCGATGTCCTCGGTGACCTCCTCGGTGCGCCCTCTGAGACTCTGGAGGCCCTCTCCCTCGGGTTCGGGAATTCCGTCTTCTGGCACGTCGACCCCTGCCCTGTCGGCTAGCCCACCGAGGCTCGAGGGGGCTGGCAGTGGTTCTGGAGTCTTTGGCATGTCCGCGGGGGATGGTAGCTCCGGCATCGTTTCCTTCTCCATCTCGGAGGCGGCCCTCGCCTTCTCCTCGGCCTCAATCTCCTCGCTGAGGTCCAATGCGGCAGCCCTGTCGAAGTCGGTTATCCTCTGGCTGCACCCGTTGCCTGCGTGGGTGATTCCTATGTGGTGGTCGGCCAGTGTGAGGCTGACCTTCCTCAGTGTGACCATGATGAACTGTGCCATGCCGCTCCTCATCCTGCAGAGGGCTGCGATCTTCTCGGAGTTGAATGGGTCGAGGTTCTGGTCCACCTCGTCGAAGTAGTAGAAGGGGCTGGGTTCGTAATCCTGAATCGCGAAAATCAGTGCGAGCGCTGCCATCGACTTCTCGCCGCCGGATAGCGCGGTCCTCCGGGTGTTCTGGCTCTTGCCCGGTGGGACACATGCCATCTCCAGGCCTCCGTCGAAGGGGCTGTCCATGTTCTCGAGCTTCAGTTCTCCCCTGCCTGTGGGCTGCAGTATCTCGTAAACTCTCCGGAAGTTATTGTTGACATGCTCAAAGACGTTGAGCAGCCGCGTCTTTCGCTCGTCCTCCAGTTGGTCTGCTATGATGGAGAGCTCGTCCCTGCGCTTCCTCAGGAGTTTGCCGTCTGCGATCAGGTCCGTGATGCGCGCGGCGGCGGCGTCGTACTGCTCTATGGCGAGCATGTTGACGTCCCCGAGGGCGCGGAGGCGGTGCTCGAGCCCCTGCACGCTCCGCTCCGCCTCCACGACTGTTGGCAGTTGCGCATCTTCTGGCGGGATCGGTATACCAGCGGCCCCTAGTTCGGCCACGATCTCGTCCAGCGCCTCGCGCCTCTGCTTGATTTGTACGCTAAGTTCCTCCAATCGCCCGGATATGCTCTGCTTCTCCTGGGAGATCCTCTCCAGGTGGGCCCTTAGGCTGGCCCTCTCCTCGACGATCTCGTCCCTCTTGTCGTTCAGGAGCTTCTGCTCCTCGTCGAACTGGGAAGCCTGCTCCCTGAGTTCGAGGAGCTCCGACTCGGATTCTCCTATGCTCGAATTGAGCTCGCCGATCCCCTTCTCTGCCCTGGATATCGAGTCGATCTGGGACTTGACCTGCCTGTCCAGCTCTGACACCCTGTCCACCAGGATCTTCAGCTGCTGGGTCGATGTCTCGATTGATGCCTCGGACATAACGCGGGTCCTCTCTGCCTCGGTTCTGACCCTCTCTGCCTCCCTGAGTTTGTCAGAAAGGTGGTCGGGAGTGTGGTTCTGGAGGTCCTCTGCGGCCTTGGCCCGTGTGGCGGTCGCCTCCTCGAGGTTGACTCTAGCATTCTCGCATATCGCTGAGAGTCGCGACTTCTCGGACTCGCATTCGTCGAGCTCCTTGTTGGCTGCTTTGAGCTTGGTCCTGATCTCGCTGACCGCCTTCTCGGCCCTGTCCATGTCGGCTTTCCAGTTCCGGACCCTGACCGAGTGGTCGTCGTTGTCGAGGCCGTGTATCCTGTCTCGAAGCTCCTGCTGGCTCCTGCGGAGCTCCCTCAGAGCGCCGTCGACAGTGGAGAACAGGAGGTCTGCCTCTTGGACGGCCATCTCCATCCTATCTATCCCGGAGCTACCAGCTCCCGAACCGTCGAATCTCGGACGGCCCTTCTTCGAGGAGGACCCGCCGGTCATGGCGCCTGAGCTCTCGATGACCGACCCGTCAAGGGTGACCATCCGCACACCACCCATGTTATCCCTCGCCACATCCATGGAGTCCACGACCAGCGTGTTCCTCCCTGCATAGCGGACTGCGGTCTCGACGCTTTGGTCGAATTCCAGCAGGTCGTGGACGAAACCTACCACCCCTGGGTTTCTCGCCACTAGGAGAGTCCTTCCCTGGGGACGGGAGACTGAGAGTTTGTTGAGTGGGAGGAATGTTGCCCTGCCGCCGCCGTTCTTGCGCAGCCACGCGATACACTTTGATGCTACGTGGTCGGAGGTCACGACGATGCTCCTGAGCCCTCCTCCGAAGGCGAAAGACAGAGCCTCCTCGTGAGATGGGTCCTTCGGGGTAGCCAGCTCCCCTAGAGTCCCGAGGATTCCGTGGATTTCCCCGCTTTCCCTGAGTCGGGATAGGGCTGCTAGGGTGTGTGCCGAACCCGGGGTGCTTGACCTGGCCTCCAATCTGGCCTTGGCCTTGGCGAGGCCAGTCTCCGCGTTCCTGAGCTTGGACTCGGCTCTGTCCCGATCATCGACGAGTGACCTCTCCTGCTTCTGCAGGCTCATCAGCTCCTTGGCCATAGACTCTCGGTTGGTGTCGGGACTGGAGTCCTCAAGGTCCTCCCCCATGAGCGCGTGGTCGTCCCTCTCGAGCTCGGCGGTCTCGAATGCCTGCTCTATGCCGGCCAGGTTCTCAGATGCTATCTGGGATCTCTGGTTCGCTCGGTCATAGTCGAGTTGGGCTTGTGAGTATGCTGTGCTGACGGACTGTTCGTCCTCGGTGGCCTTGCCTAGGAGCCTGTTGAGGTCGCGACCGAGCTTGTCTCCGGACTGGATGGCCTTCCTCGCCTCTTCCTCGTCCTCAGCGGCATTCTTCAGGGCCGTCTTGGAGTCTGAGACTCTTTGGCGCAGATCCGTGATGCTCTGCTCTGATTGCAATCGGGCTTTGTCGGCCCCTTCCCTCTCGCGCATCAGGATCTCGACCTCCTCCTCCGAGTTCTCGATGGTCCTCTTGTGGTCGCCGATGCGGTCAGAAGCGGTCTCCAGATCAATCTCGTGTTGCCGAATCTTGTCCATGATCTCCTTTGCATCCCCGCCCAGGGCCCCTTCGAGCTCCCTTCCGAGTTGCACTAGTTCCTTGTCGTATCCGTCCAGCCTCTGGCTCGATTCCAGCATCTCCTTGGAGAGGGTTTTCTCCTTTGTGACATAGTTGGACCTCTCCTCCGCAAGTAGTGATACCTCTCCCTGCCTGTTCCTGTGCCTGGATTGCTCCAGAGTCAGTCGGGCTAGGTCCGACTCCTCCTTCAGTTCCCTGAACTTCAGAGCCTGCTCTCTCTCCTTCTCGAGCTCCGTGAGTCGTCCCTTCTGATCGGCCTCGAAGATGTCGATCGTCTCTATGCTGTTCTCTACGTGCTTGCGCTGCGTGTTCGCCTTCCGTATCTCCTCGTCGTAGGCAGTCACCCCAGCGACCTGCTCCAGCACCCCCCTCCTCTTGTGGGGGGTCATGGTGGCTAGGTTGGTGACATCACCCTGCATCACTATGTTGTAGCCGTCACCCCTCAGCCCTGCCTCCGACAGGATCCTCCTCATCTCGGTGGCCGAGGATGGGTTGTCGTTGATCCTGAACGAGGAGACCGGGTCTCCCTTCCTGTTGAGTCTGACCGACCTCGTGAAGGAGACCTCGTCCGAGTCGGAGCGGAGCCTCCTCCTGCCTCCGACTTCTGGGGTGTTGCTGAAGACCAGGGTCGCTGACATGTGCTTTGCCGGGCTACCAGACTTTCCTCCGTTGAAGATGAGCTCTGAGACATTGGAGGCTCTGAGCGATCGCGTAGACTTGGGTCCGAGGACGAATCCGATGGCATCTCCGCAGTTTGATTTGCCGCTGCCATTGGGGCCGGTGATCGCAGTGAAGCCCTCCTCGAACGGGATAATCGACTCGCCGCCGAACGACTTGAAATTCTCGACCTCGATACTGACTAGATGCATCCCTTCACCTCAGTCGTCAGGAAATAAATCACCGACAACAACGCCAGACGTCCCATTTGGGGTTAAGAACATTGAGGCAGTAGGGCGATTCGGGACACGAATTAGAGGATGCCTCTGGAAAAGCCGTTGATGGGCTGCCCTCACATGTTCCTTCTGAACTTCCCACCGCTCTCGAAGAGGGCCTGTGTGACCTGCCCAACCGAGCAATGTTCCACTATGTGCATCATCACTTCGAAGAGATTGCCACCCTCGCGAGCAACTTGCTTTAGTCGATTCAGGCCTTCCTCGGACTCTGTCGAGTGCGCTTCCTTGAACTCCCTGTTCCTGCTGATCACCATCATCTTCTCCGACTCGTCGGATCTGGTCACTTCGATGTCGAACTCCTCCGCTGAGGGCGTGGACGAGTCGGGGTCGGTAAACGTGTTGACGCCCACGATCGGCATCTCGCCCGTGTGCTTGCGATGCTCGTACAGCATGCCCTCATCCTGAATTCGGTTGCGCTGATAGTTGACCTCCAGTGCACCGAGAACACCCCCTCTGCTATGCATCTCCTCGAAGATGCGCAGGACCTTCTCCTCGACCTCGTCCGTGAGGAAGTCCGCTACGAATGAGCCCTGCAGGGGGTTCTCGTTCCGCAGCCAACCATACTCTTTGGCGAGGATTAACTGGATTGCGACAGCGTCTCTGACAGTGTCCTCAGTGGGAGTTCCGAATGCCTCGTCACGGCTGTTGGTGTGGAGGCTGTTTGCATTGTCGGCAAGCGCGTAGAGGGCCTGCAGAGTGGTCCGGTAGTCGTTCCACGTGAATTCCTGGGAGTGGAGGGATCGCCCGCTGCTCTGGATGTGGTACTTGAGCTTCTGGCCCCTTTCCTCGACACCATAGAGGTCGCGCATCGTTATTGCCCAAATCCTCCTTGAGACTCTACCGATTACAGCGTACTCGGGATCCATCCCATTGGAGAAGAACCATGAGAAGTTCCTGAGGAACTTGTCGGGATCGAGGCCCCTGGACTTGAACAGCTCGACGTAGGTGAGGCCGTTTGAGAGCGTGAGTGCGGCTTGGGTGATTGGGTTCGCACCTGCCTCATCGATGTGGTAGCCGCTGATACTGACAAAGTAGTGGTTGCGGACCCCGTTGTTCACGTAGAACTCCGCGACGTCCCCCATCATCCTGAGCGCCGTGTCCAGATTGAACACCAGGGTGTTCTGGCCCATGGCTTCCTTCAGTTGATCGGCTTGGACCGTCCCCCTCACAGTGGAAAGGGTGTAGGTACGGATATCCTCGGATTCGTCCTCGGTGGGATCCCTCCCGTTCTCTTCCACGAACTTCCTGGTCTGCTGCCTTATTGCCACTCTGAAGAAGGCTGCTAGGTGCCACCAGTAGTTGCCGTTGATGGTCATGCTGACCGAGGTGTTCGGAGCGCATAGGTCGAAGCCGTCGAACAAGCGGTCCATCTCGTCCACCGTGCTGATGCTGACTCCAGACTCGCAGACCTTCCCGAAGATATCGAGCCTCTCCTGCGGGTCGTTCCCATACAGGCTAGGGGAGTCGAATGCGACTGAGAGCCTGTTGAACGGCTGGTCCTTTGACAGGAAGTGGTAGCGCTTGTTGGTCCTCTCTGCGCTGCCCTCTCCGGCGAACATCCTGACTGGGAGCTCGTCCTCCCTCCTGAATGGGAAGACTCCGCCCGTGTAGGGGAATGACCCCGGGACGTTCTCTTTGCGGATCCAAAGGAGCTTGTCCCCCCAGTCCTCGGTCGTGGGCAGGGCGACTCTCGGCACCCGAGTCCCCGATAGCGTCTCGTGGGTCGTCTTGACTGGGATTTCCTTCCCTCGCACCGTGTAACTCGCCTGGCCGGAGCGGTATGCCTCGGACTTCGAATCAAACTCGTCCAGAGAAGCCCATGCTGCTTCGGGTATTGAGCTCCTGATCTCGTTTGCCTCGTCGAGTAATTCCTGGTGAGTACCCCCCTTGCTGGAGGATTCCAGCAGTTTGGCCGATGCTTCGAGTTGCTGGACCTGCCGGACGGATCTCGCTACATCTTCTGCCCTCTTGTGGTAGTCCCTCACTGTTGAGGAGACCTCGGCGAGGTACCCCTGACGCTTAGGGGGGATCGGGGTATCGCGATTCGGCAGTCCGTCGGGATCCAAACGGGGTTCGTTGGCGGAGAAGTCAGTCCCAAACCTCTCGTTCAGCAGGGCTGACATCATCTCCCAGAGGCGATCCACGCCTGCATCGGCGAACTGGCTGGCTATTGTGGGCACAACTGGCATTGATTCAGGATTCTCGTCGAAGGCCTCTCGGTTCCTCAGGAACTGCTTGCGGATCTCGGTGAGTGCGTCCTCCGCACCTGGCCTGTCGAACTTGTTCAGCACCACGATGTCGGCGAAGTCCAGGGCAGCTAACTTCTCCAACTGGCTCGGTGCACCGTACTCCCTGGTTGTGACATAGATGGAGGTGTCTGCCACCTCGGTGATGGCATCGTTCCCCTGGCCGATGCCGCTCGTCTCGACAATGACCAAGTCGAAGCCAACTGCCTTGCAGACTTCGACGGCTCGATCGACGCACTCGGCTATCTCCCTACCGCTGTCCCTGCTCGCGAAGGAGCGCATGAACAGCTTATGGTCGGAAAGGGAGTTCATCCTTATTCTGTCCCCGAGTAAAGCCCCTCCCGTCTTCTTCCTAGTCGGGTCCGTGGCTAGCAGTGCCACTCGGGCATCCGGGTTGTCCCTGCGAATTCTGAGCATAACCTCGTCCATCAGGCTAGACTTGCCCGCCCCGCCCGTCCCAGTGATGCCGACCACGGGGCACTCTGATTCCGGGTCTCTGGAGCGGGCCTTGGAGAGTGCATCGTAGAACTCGTCTGGTTGGGAGTTCTCAGCCATCGTCAGGAGCAGGGAGACTATCCCATGGTCGTCGGCATCGACCGGCCCGGATATCGAGTCGAACCTGGATCCATCTAGGAGGTCTATTTCCGATGCCTGGTTCATTGCGTCCCGTACCATCCCGACTAGGCCAAGTTCCCTGCCATCGTCTGGTGAGTAGATCCGCGAGATACCATTGCCTCTGAGGTGCTCAATCTCATGTGGGAGGATGGTCCCCCCTCCCCCTCCGAACAAGAACACGTGGCCGAAGCCCTCCTCATTTAGGATCTCCTTAGTGTGGGTGAACATCTCAACGGCACCGCCTTGGTAGGAGGTGATTGCGACTGCGTGAGCGTCCTCCTGGACGGCCGCACGCGCGACCTCGTCGGCACCCCTGTCGTGCCCAAGGTGGATTACCTCGCAACCCTGGCTCTGGAGGATCCTCCTGAAGATGCCTATGGCCGCGTCGTGGCCATCGAAAATGGCGGCTGCGGTGATAACGCGAATGGGCATTTTTCCGCCTGAGGCCGTGATTGGGGCATCGGTTGCACCGCTCCCGGGGCTGTTTTCCACGCCAACCCGAAAACATGACTCCACAAGAATGCGTTGACTAAAGAAAACGGTGTCTTGGGCATTTCCGGGGCATGATTCAAGACTGGTGTGGAATTCCAGGATAAAGTGGAAGAGCGCCCTGAATCGATTGAAATATCCCCCGGAGATGGTGAAAGCCCATGGAGCGGGGACTCGGACGACACGGGGCCGGGAGGCACCGTTCTCAGCGGAAATGTCACTTCTTTCGGGGGCGAAGGGGAAAAATCCCCATATTGGACGGAGGCGAATCCCAACGAAGAGAGAAAGGGGCCGTCCAACGGAGGGTGGTTCGCAATTGGTTTGATTTTGGCCCCGGGTGCTATGTGGTTCGTTTCGTTCATCCTCATCATCATTGGGGATTTTATGTTCCAACCCGCAGACGAAATATTCTACACACTAGCTTGGCTTCTCTGGCCCGCTGGCCTGATTGGCGGATTGGTCTGGAGCTTCACGAAAGGAAGCAAGTACTTCGCTTACGGTCTCCTAACCGCTTTGGTAGTGATTCCAGCGGTATTTATCCTCGCAATGATTGTCATGGTAATCGTGTTCTTTGGGTTCTGAGCATCAGAAACCGTTCACTAGGATGTACGCGAAGAAAAACATCAGCAGCCCCATTGCCCCGTCGATGACGTGTGCCTTCGACCTCAGCATCTCGGCCCTATCCCCTGCAGTAAGAACCGTTGCTACGGTCACATACCACGTCCCATCGATGACCATTCCCAGCAGGCCCATCCCAAGGAGCGTCTCCAGGGAAGAGTCGGCTTCGATGAAGGGGGCGTACAGAGCCAGCATCCAAGCCATAATCTTGGGGTTGAGGAGGGCTATTGAGAAACCCTGAGCGAAGCCGGCTCTGTCCGAGGGCCCGTGCGAGTCATCGTAGCCCAAGTCCTTTTTCGGACCGGCCATGGCGTGACGCAGGAACGTGACCCCCAACCAGAGGAGGATCAACACCCCCCCTCCCTTGAGGAAAATCTCGATGTCCTCGTTGGCCGAAAGGGCGGTGGCTATTCCGAGCGCTGCGAGGACTGCGTAGATGCCGA
>Ga0315329_10000077_pt1 | contig 37005 bp, 37 predicted proteins | sample M150032315metaG_FD_203459 | JGI IMG/M metagenome (GOLD analysis project Ga0315329, IMG submission 203459) | Ammonia-oxidizing marine archaeal communities from Monterey Bay, California, United States - M1 500m 32315 | ecosystem: Environmental > Aquatic > Marine > Coastal | place: USA: California...
ATTGTTTCACTACCTACAACGAGAACCTTATTGGCACTTCCTGTTTTTATATATTGCTCTGCAGTTGTTAGTGCAAATACATATCCTGCACATACCGCTTGCAGATCGAATGCAGGACAGCTTGCACCTATCGCCTTTTGCAGAATCGTAGCAGTTGCAGGGAATATCTTGTCAGGTGTGGTTGTAGCAAATATTATTAAGTCAAGTTCAGAAGCATCAATACCGGCCATTTCCATGGCATTGACAGAGGCGACAGTAGCTAAATCACAATTACTTTCTTCTGTCACTATTCTGCGTTCCTTGATTCCGGTACGACTTGTTATCCATTCATCAGATGTGTCTAGAATTTTTTCTAAGTCTGCGTTAGTAACAACCTTGCTTGGAAGATATGACCCAGTACCAATTATTCTTGCAAATTTATTCATAGCTTTAATTAAGTTGATCCTTTTGAAGTTCTTCAGATACCTTGTCAGAAATTTTATCAGTAATATTAACTTGAGACTCTAGATAAGCCTCTCTAATAGCTTGTAAAAATGAAAAGGCATCTGCTCCGCCATGGCTTTTAATGACAATTCCTTTTAGACCTAAAAAGCTAGCACCATTGTACAAACCAGGATTAAGGCTGGACTTAAAGTCTTTTAATACAGGGTAAGCTATGATGGCAACAATTCTTGTGATCCAATTTTTGTTGAAAGATTTTTTGAGATAATGACTCATTAATTTAGCGACACCCTCACTAGCCTTTAAAGCTATGTTGCCTTCAAAGCCGTTACATACAACTAAATCAACTTTACCTTCATAAATATCGTTACCTTCAATAAACCCCACATAGTTCAAATTAGATTCTTTGAGTAGTTCGGAAGTTTTTTTGATATTTTCATTGCCCTTTATTTCTTCTTCACCAATATTTAACAGTCCGACGGTAGGGCGCGAGATATTCTCAGTGTACTGTACGGCGATAGAACCAAGAATTGCAAACTCTAGTAAAGATTGAGGACTGGAATCAATGTTAGCTCCAAGGTCTAGCATATGGGTATGTCCAGTTGTGGTGGGCATACGGCCCATAATTGCTGGCCTATCAACACCTTTAATTGTTTTTAAAACGAAACGAGAGATAGCCATCAGTGCGCCAGTATTTCCAGCGCTTATGCATGCATCAGCTTTGTTTTCATTTACTAAATTTATGGCTACTCGCATCGACGAGTCTTTCTTTTTACGTAATGCAGAGGATGGCGACTCGTGCATGTGTACAATCTCACTAGCATGGACAATGCTAATTCTAGATTTTACACTCTGGTCGAAACTAATTTTTTCAAGTTCTAAACTTATTGACTCTTTATCGCCAACGAATATGACATGCAAATCCAAGAACAAACCCAAGGCTTGAATACCGGCATTTACAGTTACTGGTATGCCTTTATCTCCCCCTGAGGCATCAATAGATACCCTGATTGTCATTTAATTTAAGCTTCAGCTTCAGTATCTTGAACTTCTTCTATTGCCGAATTTATTACTTTTTTACCTCGGTAGTAACCATCAGCAGTAATATGGTGACGTAGATGAACTTCACCTGTCTCTTGATCTTCCGAAAGTGCAGGGCTTGTAAGTGCGTTATGTGAACGCCTCATTCCTCTCTTGGAAGGCGTTTTTCTACTTTTTTGTACTGCCATTTTATTACTCCTATTTGTTTGTTTTTATATCTAAATTTTTAAGTATTGCAAAAGGGCTTTCGCGCTCTTGTTGTTCTATGGATTTAATATCTTTATACGTTAAACACTCATGACTATGCATGGGTATCATGGGAATGGATATCAATACTTCGTCCGTTATAAATTCAATTGTTGAAAATTCTTCATTACTGTTAAGAACTGTCTCGTAGCTAGAATCCAGTTCATTGCCTTGTTCTTCGTTTTGCAAAAAAGCTAGCTTAAATTGAGGGTTTAGACTGATCATTACATCCTCTAAACAGCGCTGACAAGTCATCGCAACCTTTAATTCAATTTCGCCAATGATGCAGGGTATGTTGCTTTTTTCAAGTTTAAAACTCAAATCAACACTAACAAGTTCATCTAAATTACTTACTAATTTGCCTATTCTAGGGAGGTCTCTCAATTGGTATTTTTGAGAAAAAATTAACTCCTTCGATGCAAATTTAAAAAGCTTTATCTGTTCTGGTATACCTTGTTTCATTAAATAATGCAAAAACCCGCTAATTTTACCAAAAAATCAAGTCGTTAGGCAAATAACTAAACATTATAGTTGCGTTGCCTGGTGACTTCAAAAAGAGCTATTCCAGTGGCAACAGAAACGTTTAGACTTTCAACATTGCCCTGCATTGGTATCGACGACAGTTGATCGCATGACTGTTTTGTAAGCCTCCTAAGGCCGGCACCCTCAGAGCCCATAACAATAGCATTCGAGGTGGTTAGATCAATATTGTATAACGAATAATCAGTACCCCCATCTAACCCAATAACCCAAATGTTTTGATTTTGAAGTTCTCTAATTGTTCTGGCAAGATTAGTTACCTGAAATATGTTAAGTTTATTAATAGCACCTGCAGATGCTTTATGTACAAGTGCATTTATTGGGGCCGAACCATCCTTGTTTATAACAACACAGTCAACCCCAGCAGCATTTGCACTGCGCAGGCATGCTCCTAAATTTCTTGGGTCTTGTATTGAGTCAAGAATAAGAATAGAGATATCTTTATTCAGTTTCTTTATGTGCTCAATTAGTTCGTTATGGTTGGGTAAAACTGGCATTACAACTTCAGCAACAATGCCTTGATGTTTTTGGTTATCAGATAGTTTATCTAATTGCTTTTTTGTGCAGGTTGTAAAATTTATAGTTAAATCATTTAATATCTTGATTAACGTAGACAGTCTCTCGTCATTCCTGCTGTCCATTATGTTTACTTTAACGAAGCATTCCGGATTCGAGTCGATTTGAGCTTTTATAGCATGGAAGCCATAAATATAAATGGATTTTGACATTGCAAGTATTAAAGTTTGTCTTCTAAGATGTCGATGTAGGCATCTTCCCTGAGGCTTTTAACCCAATTATTATAATATTTATCAGTATTTCTTTTGGTTAAATCGTTGAAAATTTTTGTCAAGTGTGGATCGATAGACCGTTCATCCGATATTTTTAAGATTCGCCAGTCTTTGTCTGTTTTAAATGGATCAGATATCTGATTAATAGTCAGGCTATCGAGTACGTCCTTAAAAATCTGGGGCAAAGAATTATAATCAAACCAATCTGATAAACCGCCATTCTTGTAAGATGGGACTTGTGAATGCAGCTTAGCAAGGTCAGAAAATGAAGAACCATTGCTAATATCATTTAAAATGCTAGATAATAAATTATTGAACAATTCATCATCCGAAAGTGAGCTCTCAGTTGAGTTAATGGAGCTCAGAACTATCTGTGATACTCTTATTTGTTTAGTAAGCTCTTTGGGGCTTGGATTTAATAACAATTCAATGTCAATTTCACTCTGTGTCGGGCTAACTTCTATGCCCTTAAGTGCGTAATCTCTGAGCGAATTAATAGAAATATTTTGAGACACTTTTGTAACTATTTCACCGTACTGTGAGAGTGATTTCAATTGGACAAAAGTTAGGCTGTTCTGTTTGGCGATGTTTATTAGCGCACTTTCCAGAGTGTCATTACTTGGCTCGAGTCCTATTTCAGCTATTTTTTGAATTTGTAAAGCTAAATCAATTTGTAAATTGACAAGTTTTAATTTTTCCTCTCTCGTTGATTCGGGTTCTATTTCACTACTTATTGCATTCCAAGTAATAACATCATCATTAACGATGGCGATAATACTGTTTGCGTGAGATTGCAGGGTGAGGGCTGACATGAATATGACAGCAATCGCAGTAATTTTATTATAGATCATCGAGTTTCGCTAAATAATTAGGTATTGAATCTTCCAGAAAGCCCTCTAAGCTTGATGAGGTAGATGAGAAACCTTTAAGTACAAGTTCGAGTTTGTTTGTTTGATTAAAAGTATTACTACCTAAATCTTTATTGTAATGCGCAAAACGCACAGCCCAACAACAGGATTCATATGCAATTCCGGTAGTTTTTTCAGTGTCCGTTGAGTTGGTAATAGAGCGCTCTATACCGCCAAAAATATGAACTTTAGGGGTAATAGGATACACAAAGTCAAGCTCTGCAGAGAGTGCACCATTATCGTCATGGTGAGATAGGGCTATAAATTTTCTATTATTAATGAGGTATGTAATAGAGCTATCGCGCTTACTAATTTTATTAATTTGAGGGTCATACAGAAATGAATTATTGATAGTGATGTCATCGAAATACATATCAGCAGAGGCATAAATGTCTGAATACTTTTTATTGTTTGTGAGTGAACCGTTAATGTTTAGTTCCTTATCGTCAAAGTGTATTGCTTGAGCAACTTTCAATTTTAGATAGGATTTATCAGTTTCTTTATTTACAAAATCAGACTCAAGCCCAATCGTTATAGTGTTGGCATTGCTTATACGGTCAGATCCAGTAAATTTTTGAGAGTTAAATAGAGCGTCATATGATCCCTCTATAGCCTCAGAATCAAAGTTTGGAAGCTGGCTTTGGTCTTTTTGAGGGGCATATTGGTAAGCTATTCTAGGTGTAATTTTTTGTACTAATTCAGTATTAAATAAGTTTATTTGGCTATCTAAAAAGAACTTTGAGTCTAATCCAAAACTTGCCATTGTCCTGCTCTGATTAGTTGTGTTATCAAGAGAATAGCTGGTGTGTGTTAACCTTATGGATGGCTCTAATGTGTGTGAGCCGTTATTTATTAATTTATTATAGCTCAAAACTGAATTTGTTCTAACCCCAGTAACTTTGCTATTATCGCTGTGTGCAAACTTTGTTGCTACTATAGATAAGTCAACATTTTGGTTTTCTGAAGCCTTAACTTGCTTTGATATGGCTATTTCTGGCTGCTTAAGGTAGGAGTTACTTGCAGTTATTGTTTGCTCCTTCTCCCCAGTAGCTGTAAATCTAAATTTATTATCGGGATTAAAATATGTTATTTTTGCTATAGACTTTAGTGTCTCTGGTATATCGCTCGAATATGGTATTTCTTTAAAATAATTAACATCTGAGACTCTTTTTATATCAAGGTTGATGATTGTTTTAGGGTTAAGGTTTAGTTCAATTTTTGAGTCTACTAGCCAGCGCTTTGATCCAGTTAATTTGTCACTCGATAGTAAGCGACCATCAATCTCAATTCTGCCTTTATCGAAGAGTGAGTTTTCTGCAAGCAGCTGTCTATAGTTCCCTTCTAAGGAGACACCTCTGCTTGTTCTATAATTAGAAGTCAACACCAGGTCCCTGTCTGGTGCAATATTAAAATAATAAGGAATCACTACTTGGTATCCAGTCATATTATTGTTAGCAGATTCATTGTAACTCTTAAGATGTGGTGATAGAAAACCAGAACCTCTTCCGCTCAGAACCCAGCTATGATAGGGTAGGTATATTAATGGCACACCCATAAACTCTATCAAAGCATCTTTAGCGGTTCCTCTTTTGGTCTCTGAGTTAAGTGTAATCTGGCTAGCCTTTAAGAGCCAATCGTTGTTACCTAGTGGGCATAGCGTATAGGTTGCCGAATCGAATATTTGCTCAATATCAGTGCCACTTACTTTTTCGGCTTGCCCGTTAATTTTGGATTTGGGAAAGTGGTAAATTACATCTTCAAGTTCTGTATTTAGTTTGCCATCTTTTATCTCTAAATTCGCTTTACTCCCTATAACCATTATGGATCTATCTTGAAACTCAAAATTCCCATCAGCTATAGCTGTTTTTGAAGACATCTGGACAGTTATTTTGTCGGCTCCAAGGTAATATTTATCAGATACAAGGGAAACATCGCCAGTTAGATAGTAATACTTATTTTCTGACATCTCACTATGATCAGCAATTATCTCTAAACTCCCAGATTCTGTGGATAGGTTTTGTTTGCTGAAAAGTAACTCATCCTGCTGGCAGCTTAAAGTGACATCTTGGGCCTGAATTGCAGTTGACAATAGAACAAGAGCAGAAAGAGAGAGATAATACTTCATGGATAATTGCAGTGTGTACAAATGGTGATATTTTAACATTATATAAATAGGATATAACGACTTATGAAAACCTAGTAACTATGATTATCTATATTAATATAATTATCTATTAAATAGACCCTATAAGTTACATTCACTCCGTGTCTTTTGGGTAAAATAACTTACGTTTTATTAATTTATGGAGTCTTATAGTGGCTTGGAACGACGACAACAATCAAAATCCTTGGGGCGGTAGCGGTCAAACTCCGCCAGAACTTGATGAGGTAATAAAGGACTTTAAAAATAAGTTTGACGGGTTCTTTGGAGGTAAACAATCATCAAACTCTGAAAAACAACAAAGCATGCCAACAGGGGGCTTTAAATATGTATTTATTCTAGTTGTTTTGGTTTGGTTGCTTTCAGGAATATACATTATTGATCCTGCTGAAAAGGGAGTTGTTTTGCGTTTTGGGGCTTTTCAAGAAGAGACTGGACAGGGGCCTCATTGGCATATACCTTTTCCGATTGAAGAGGTAAGCAGGGTGAACGTTGATCAAATAAGGACAGCAGAAATTGGATACCGCAATGCCGTGAGTGGTTCTAGAAATTTTGGTGGAAATGTATCTTCTGAGTCTTTGATGTTGACTAAAGATGAAAACATGATTGATGCAAAATTTGCGGTCCAATACAAAATTGACGTGGTGCAAGATTATTTATTTAATGTTGCGAGCCCAGATTTAACTCTACGCCATGTCCTTGAAAGCGCTATACGACAAGTTGTAGGTAAAAATACGATGGATTATGTTCTTACAGAAGGGCGTAGCGATATTGCAGATAAAATTAAAGATAAATCTCAGGAATTATTAAATCTGTACGAAACCGGACTAGTAATAACTACAGTTAACATGCAGGACGCTCAGCCGCCTGAACAGGTGCAGGCTGCATTTAGTGATGCTGTAAAAGCGCGTGAAGATAAACAGCGCTTGATAAATGAGGCGCAAACGTACTCTAACGATATTCTGCCTAAGTCTCGTGGTAAGGCTGCAAGAATACTAGAGGAGGCTAAAGCTTATAAGTCTCAGGTTATCTCTAAGTCTGTGGGTGAATCATCAAGGTTTGGACAAATTCTAGCGGAATATATCAAAGCACCAGAAGTAACAAGAGAAAGACTATATAGAGAGACTATGGAGTCGGTTCTTTCATCTACAAATAAGGTAGTTGTTGATTCAACAGCTAACAGTATGATGTACTTACCGCTCGATAAGCTTATCAATAGTAGGCAGCAAAATACTCAAATTGTTTTCAGGGATTCTCAACAACAAGGAAATGATTCAGGAAATGCTCAGAGTGTATTCCGTTCAAGGGAGGTGAGATGATGAAAAAGATAATATTTGCACTGGTTATCGTATTGTTTTTTGTAGTAGGATCGAGCCTTTACACTGTTAGTGAAACTCAGACCGCAATCAAGCTGCGTTTGGGTGAAATTGTTAGCGTTGAATATGAGCCAGGACTTAAATTCAAGATGCCATTTGTAAACAATGTGGTAAAGTTCGACAATAGAATTCAGACTCTGGATGCTCCTTCTGAGAGGTTTTTGACTGGTGAGAAGAAGAATGTAATAGTAGATTCTTATGTTAAATGGAGAATCACTGACGCTAAAAAATTCTATACATCAACGGGTGGCAATATAGCTAAGGCCAATAGCAACTTAACTCAAATCATTAAGACCGGCCTTAAGAGTGAGTTCTCGAAGCGTACGATCGTGGACGTTGTTTCTGGCGAACGTAGCGAGATCATGTCAAACATTGCAAAGATAGCAAAAAACGATGTAGCTGAGTTTGGGATAGAGGTTATTGATGTGAGGATTAAGAGGATTGATTTATCACAAGAGGTTAGCAACTCTGTGTATAGACGTATGCAGGCCGAAAGAGAGCGAGTGGCTAAAGAGTTTAGATCAAAGGGAGCAGAGGAGGCAGAGATTATCAGAGCTGCTGCCGACAGAGAGCGCACCATTATTCTTGCGAACGCTTACCGTGATTCTGAAGTGATTAGAGGTGAGGGTGATGCAACATCGGCTAATAATTATGCTAAGGCCTATAATGAGAATTCATCATTCTATTCTTTCTATAGATCTCTTGAGTCGTATAACAAATCATTCAACCAGAATAACGATATCTTAGTATTAAATCCTAATACAGAGTTTTTCCGCCACTTTAACCCTTCAATTGAGTAAATCCTAGTATGGGCGCTTGGCAGCTACCTGATGGTATTGATGAGCTCACAGGGGATCAGGCGCTAGCGTTTGAATCAATTCGTCGTGAGCTATTAGACTTGTATCAGTCAAAAGGGTTCGGTCTTGTTATTCCGCCTATGGTGGAGTACGTTGAATCGTTGCTACTTACCTCCGAATCTTTAGATTTAAAGACATTTAAATTTTTAGATTCTGCTAGTGGAAGGTTGCTTGGAGTTCATGCAGATATCACACCACAAATAGCTAGGATAGATGCGAAAAGGTCAAGTAAGGGTATTGAAAAATATTGCTATATTAATGCTATATTACAGACTCGGGCAGATGACTTTTATGCATCTAGATCGCCAATTCAAGCTGGTGCAGAGATGTATGGTTCAGATGATATATCTGCTGATATTGAGGTCATAGAGTTAATGTTAGAAAGTCTAAAACTATTATCAATCGAATCAATTACTCTAAGTATTGGCAGTGTCGGTGTTTTTAACGCTATCATTGAGCAAGAAAACTTGGACAATGAATTATCTTCAAAATTAAGGCAAATTTTTCAGAAGCGCTCAGTCCCAGATTTGAACATATTTTTGGAGAGTAATAATCTCATTAATGCAGATAAGTTTTCCAAATTAATGAACCTGGAGGGTGATTCGTCAGTCTTAACTGACGCGCTAAGCGAGTTCAAAGATATACCCAAAGCAAAGAATGCTATTGAGGATTTAATTGCGATTGATGAGGTGTTAGTAAAAAATAGAGTTAATGTTATTTATGACCTAGCTGAGCTACAGTCGTACGAGTATCACACCGGAGTAGTTTTTTCGGCATACAGCTTAGATTATTCAAAAGCTTTGGCTCAGGGCGGAAGATATCAAGGTCTTGGAGAATCTTTTGGAAAGTACAAAAATAGCAGATCAGCGACAGGTTTTTCATTTGATTTGAAGTACTTATCGCAATCAATTTAGAACATAATAATTAGGAATTAACATGTCAAAAAATGTGGTAATTATTGGTACACAGTGGGGTGACGAAGGTAAAGGCAAGGTTGTTGATCTAATCACAGATAAGGTGAGCAGTGTGGTTCGTTTTCAGGGGGGTCACAATGCAGGTCATACACTAGTAATAAACGGTAAAAAGACAGTTCTACATATTATTCCATCAGGCATATTGCGCGAAAATGTAGAATGTTTGATTGGTCATGGTGTTGTACTTTCAATGTCAGCCTTACTAAAAGAAATGAATGAGCTTGAGTCTGCTGGAGTCAAGGTTGCATCACGTTTAAAAGTGAGCCCTGGATGTCCACTAATACTTCCGCATCATATTGCGTTAGACAATGCAAGAGAAGCCAAACGTGGGAAGGCGGCAATTGGAACAACTGGGAACGGTATTGGTCCAGCATATGAAGATAAGGTTGCTCGTAGAGGGCTACGTGCAGGTGACCTGTTAAACCCTAACCTTTTCGCTGAAAAACTAAAAGGAGTGATGGAGTATCACAACTTCGCTCTTGAAAATTATTATGGCGTAGAGGCTGTTGATTATGAAGAGACATTGAGTCAGGCTCTTTCACAAGCTGAATCAATAAAACATATGATATCCGATGTAACTGAACAAATACATCAACACATGCATAATAATGAAAATATTTTGTTTGAGGGAGCTCAGGGGGCTTTATTGGACATTGACCAAGGCACATACCCATTCGTCACCTCTTCAAACACAACATCTGGTGGAGCTGTTACCGGTTCTGGAGTAGGGGTGACCGACATTGATTATGTTTTAGGTATTGTAAAGGCATACACAACTCGTGTAGGCGGGGGGCCATTTCCTACTGAACTAATATATGACATTTCCACTGATACTGGTGATGATATTGGAAAAGAGCTAGGCACTGTTGGCTGTGAATTTGGAGCAACGACTGGTCGTCAGCGTCGTTGTGGTTGGCTGGACTTAGTGACACTTAAAAGGTCATTCAATATAAACTCTGTCACTGGAATATGTTTAACCAAGTTAGATGTCATGGATAATCTGGATACTGTTAAAATTTGCGTCGCTTATGAGATCGATGGCACGGAGCAAATCACACCTCCTTATGACGCCGAGGGGTATGCAAAAGCTGAACCGGTTTATATTGAAATGCCTGGTTGGAAAACATCAACTATAGGAACTAGTTCATTCGCAAGCTTACCAATGGAAGCTCAAAACTATATTCGTAAAATAGAAGAACTATCAGGATTACCGGTCGATATACTCTCAACTGGCCCTGATAGGGATGAAACTTTGATATTGAATCACCCGTTCGAATAATATATTAATGAAATTTGACCCACATCAAGAAAGAGAATCCAAAAAATACGGCACAGCAATTCCTTCAAGGGAATACATTTTAAATTTTATTGAAAAGAAACCCAGATCAAAGCACCAATTGTTTGATCTTTTGGGTGTTGAAGATATTCAAAAAAAGCCCCTTTCGCATCGCCTAAAAGCTATGGTAAGGGATCAGCAATTGAGTTGCAATAAAAATGGTGTTTACCGTGTATTTTCAAATAGAGGCCTGCTAACTGGTACGGTTATATCGAACCCCAAAGGTTTTGGTTTTATTGCTCTAGACAAGGGAGGTAAAGATTTACGACTCTCGTCAAGGCAAATGCAGCTAGTATTCCATGGAGACAAAGTGAAGGCTAGACTATTAAACCAGCGTGGAGATGCCGAAATTGTTAAGGTGGTTGAAAGTGTAAAGACTCTAGTTGGTCGTCTACATACTGAGAAAAAAGAGGCCTATGTTGTGGTTGATGATAGGCGTATAAAGCACAATATTAGTATCCCTAAAATTTCAAAAAAATATAAAGACGAGCAAGTGGTAATAGTTGAGATACTCAAGTCACCCACCCTAGAGAGTTTAGCTACTGGAAAAATAATTGAAGTACTTGGTTCATATATGGATGAAGGCGTGGAAACAGATTCGGCACTTTATCGTCACAATATTCCGATTGATTTTTCAGATGAAGCCGTAGAACAAACAACTAAATTACCTACAAAAGTAACAGCAAAGGATAAAAAGGGAAGAGTTGACTTAACTAAGCTAAAGTTGATCACAATTGACGGCGAAGACTCGAGAGACTTTGATGATGCTGTTTATGCAGAACCTACAAACTCTGGGTGGAAGCTGTATGTTGCAATAGCTGATGTTTCATATTACGTTACCGAGGGGTCTGAACTTGACACTATAGCTACTGATAGAGGCAATTCTGTATATTTTCCTCGGCGAGTAGTACCAATGCTTCCAGAAAAATTATCCAACGGTCTGTGCTCACTAAACCCAAAGGTTGAGAGGCTCTGTATGACCTGTGAAATGAATATTGATGCTCAGGGAGAGCTGGTAGATTATAAATTTTATCCTGCAGTCATGTTTTCTCATGCACGACTAACGTACACAAAGGTCGGCAAAATATTAGAAGACAAAGACCCTCAGCTAATTAAAAAATATGCAGAAGTTATGGATAACCTGACTTCATTGTACGGTTTGTATAGAACACTTAAAATTGCAAGAACTAAGCGTGGAGTGATGGATTTTGATAGGATAGAGTCCCAAATTTTATTTAATAATCAAGGAAAAATTGACAACATTGTAGCCAGATCACGTAATGATGCCCACAAATTAATTGAGGAATGCATGTTGATTGCAAACCAGGCAACCGCAAAATTTCTGGCACACAACGATGAAGATTTTTTATATAGAATTCATCCAAAACCAACAGCAGAGAAGATTGAATCTACGCGCCAATTTTTAAAGGCACTAGGATTAACACTTGGTGGCGGTATGGAGCCTGAGTCAAGGGACTTTGCTAAAGTTCTACAGAGCGCAAAGGGTAGGGATGATGAGAATATTATAAAGACTGTAGTTCTCAGGACAATGAAGCAGGCAGTGTACACACCTGCAAATGAGGGGCACTTTGGCTTAGCGTTTGATGACTATACTCATTTTACATCGCCAATTCGTAGATACCCTGACCTACTAGTTCACCGCGCTATAAATAGAGTTATTAATAATAAAAGCAGAAAGCCAAGTAATAAAATGATAGAGGTTGGTGCACATTTATCGATGACTGAGAGGCGTGCCGATGATGCATCGCGGGATGTTGAACAGTGGCTAAAGTGTGAATACATGCGTGACAAAATTGGCGAAACATTTAATGGTGTTATCTCTGGAGTTGCAGGGTTTGGCATATTTATAGAGCTAACCGATGTGTTTGTAGAGGGCATGATTGCGATGCGAGATATGAAAGATGACTATTACATTTTTGATGATATCCATCATCAATTAAAAGGTCAGCGTACTGGCAAGGTTTATAGGTTAGGAGACAATATAAGCATTCAGGTAGCATCAGTCAGTCTTGATGATAGGCAGATGGTTTTTCTTCCATCGAGCTAATTAAACGAATAATTGTCGATAACTAGTCTCATGAATATTAAAGCAATAAAGGCGAACTACCTAAACGCAAACCACGAGCGTGATATACAGTTCCTTCTAGACTACTATGCTAGAGACGATATGGGTGGAGGAAAGCCTCTAGATGATAGTATTAAGAACGAAGTCGTAAATGAGCTTTCAAAGCTTAGGCATGCATTCAGTGTTTTGGTTTATGTAGATAGCGAGGTAGTCGGATTAGCTAATTGTTTTGAGCTGTTTTCTACTTTTATGTGTAAGCCACTAATAAATATCCATGACTTAGTTGTTGTAGATAGTCATAGAGGTAAAGGCATCAGTCAAGTTATACTGCAAAAGGTTGAAGAAATAGCAAAATCTAAGGGCTGCTGTAAAGTCACTTTAGAAGTACTCAGTAACAATAAGGTGGCAATGTCTGCATACACAAAGTTCGGTTTTTCAGATTATAGAATCAACTCTGATACTGGCGGTGCGCAGTATTGGCAAAAAATAATATAATACCAATTAACCAGTAACCGCACCCTCAGAGGCAGACTTTGCTAATTTAGCAAATTTAGCTAAAACACCCTTGGTGTAGTTTGGTTTAGGTTGAGACCATTCACCCATACGCTTATCAATAATTTCTTGTTCAACGTTCAGCTCTAATAAATTATTTTCAGCATCTATCAGGATCTCATCTCCATCCTCCACTATAGCCAATAATCCACCCTTGAATGCTTCAGGTGTTATATGGCCAACAACAAATCCATGAGTGCCTCCAGAAAAGCGACCATCAGTAATTAGTGCTACCTTGCCCCCTAAACCTTTCCCCATTACTGCCGATGTTGGAGCAAGCATTTCCCGCATACCAGGACCACCTGCAGGACCCTCGTATCTAATTACAATAACATCTCCGGCCACAATTTTGTTATTAAGTATGGCCTTTAGAGCGTCCTCCTCGCGACCGAAACATTTAGCGTTACCTTTAAAGCTTAGCCCCTCTTTACCAGTAATCTTAGCAACAGAACCATCAGGTGCCAGGTTGCCTCTAAGTATACTTAGGTGGGAGTTACTCTTAATTGGGTCAGACAATGCTCTAATGATTTGCTGTGTTTCTGCATAAGGCTTAACATTCTTCAGGTTGTCAGATAATGTTTGACCTGTTACGGTCATACAGTCACCATGAAGCATGCCCGCATCAAGTAGCATCTTCATTAATGGTAATGTTCCACCAATCTCAACCAGCTCACTCATCATATACTTACCGGAAGGTTTAAGGTCAGCCAGAACAGGCACATTTGCACCTATACGGGTAAAATCATCAATAGTTAGGTTTACCTCTGCAGCATCAGCCATAGCAATTAAGTGGAGCACAGCGTTGGTAGATCCCCCCAAGGTAATAATAACAGTGATAGCGTTTTCAAATGCTTTCATTGTCATAATATCGCGAGGCTTTATATCTCTTTCTAGCAGATTTAATACCGCCTCTCCGGCATTAAAGCAGTCATTATTTTTGTCATCAGATATGGCATCCTGAGAACTTGAATTTGGCAAACTCATCCCCAAAGCTTCTATAGCAGAGGCCATAGTATTTGCAGTATACATTCCACCACAAGACCCTGGGCCTGGGATAGCATTTTTTTCTATATTTTCTAGCTCTATATCATTTATTGCGTTGTTGGCATATTTACCTACAGCCTCGAACACGCTTACAACATCAGTATGATTTTTCCCAGGTTTAATTGTTCCGCCGTATACAAAGATACTGGGGCGGTTAAGTCTGGCAAGTCCAATCATACATCCTGGCATGTTCTTGTCGCAACCACCTATAGCAATTACACCATCAAACCCCTGACATCCGACTACAGTTTCAATAGAGTCCGCAATAACCTCCCTAGATACTAATGAATATTTCATACCTTCAGAACCCATTGATATTCCATCCGATATGGTTATAGTGTTAAAAACTACACCCTTTCCTCCGGCACTATTTATTCCTTTTTCAGTTTCGTTCGCTAGCTTGTCGATATGCATGTTACATGGAGTAACCATAGACCATGTGGAAGCAATACCGACCTGAGGTTTATTAAAATCTTCCTTTTTAAAGCCAACTGGATACAACATTGCACGGCTAGGAGCGCGCTCATAACCGTCAACAACTTCTGAAGAAAATTTTCTTGTATTAGACATAATTAATAGTACAGTTTATCAAAAATATACATTTTAGATTAAAATAGTCCGTTTTAAACAAGATTTCATTAAATGTGAATATTGCTGAACAAATATTAATTTTAATAGAGCCTTTCGTACAGGAGGGTAAGATATTGCCTAGAACTTACCATCAGATTGATAAAAACATTGATGATTTTGTGTTAATTAAGGAATCCAATGATATCATTGCATGTGCCGGTTTGAGAGACCTAAATGAATCCGATAGTGGTGAAATATATTGCATGGCCGTTAAACACAGATTTCAAAAAAAAGGCCAATCAGATGTATTATTAAAAATGTTAATTGATAAAGCTCGTGATAACAATTATTCCAAAATTTTTGCTTTATCTAAGCACAGCTCTCGCTGGTTTATTAAGAACGGTTTTAGTAAGGTAGGTATTAATACATTACCTCAACAGCGACGAGGCACCGTTGATATGAATAGAAATTCTTCAGTTTTTTTAAAGACTATTGATTTATGAAGATTAAAGACAGGATTAGAGGTTATCTTCCAGTAGTTATTGACATTGAAACGGCAGGGTTTAATGAAAACACTGACGCTATGTTGGAGATTTGTGCCATAACGATAGGTATAAATGATGACGATAAACTTTTTCCAAAGTTAACTCAACACTTTCACGTAGAACCATTCAAAGGAGCTAATATAGATCCTAGCGCAATCAAGTTCAATGGCATTGACATAAACAATCCTTTTAGGCTTGCAGTAGAAGAGAAGCAAGCATTGACAGAGATATTTAACAGTATCAAGATTGAGCTAAAAGTGGAAGAGTGCAGTAGGGCGATATTAGTTGGGCATAATGCATTTTTTGATCTAGGTTTTTTACATAGTGCTGCAAAAAGATCAAAACTAAAGAGCCCATTCCATAAATTCTCTACTATTGATACTGTTAGCCTTTCAGCGCTTTTTTTTGGTGAAACAGTTCTAGCGAAGGCAGTAAGTAGCGCAGGGATTGATTGGGATGATGCGAGCGCTCATTCAGCACTTTATGACACTGAGAAGACAGCAAAATTATTTTGTCAAATCTTTAATTCGTATAAAAATATATAAACCATCCTTTAGATTAGCTAGACAATCTTTTTGCCTGCATTTGTGTCCAGTCTTTAATTTGTTCTGTGGCCTCCGTCACAGACATTGAGCTGGGATCGATAGGTTTGCCAATAACAATATTAATAGTTCCGGGTTTCTTTACAAATACACCCTTTGGCCAGCACTTACCAGAATCGTGAAATACAGGTAATAGACTATTATTTGATTTTTTAGCTATAGCCGCACCTCCATTCTGGTAATTGCCTAGCTTACCGTAAGGTTGTCTTGTTCCTTCAGGAAACACAACTACAAATATACCTTTATTTAATCTGTCAGCTCCTTGTACTATAGATTTTTTCATAGCAGCTACCTTCTTTCCCCTATTTATAACTACAGGCTTTAGAAGAGCGATTGCCCAGCCAAAGATGGGTATTAGCAGTAATTCCTGTTTGAAGACCCATGTTTGTGGCGGGAAGATGGTTTGAAATGCTATAGTTTCTAGAGTAGATTGGTGGTTAGAAGTGATTACGCAAGAATTATTTGGAATGTTCTCCTTGCCTGTTATGTTTAGATTTATGTTTACTGTAATTTTTAGCCACCAAATACAGAAGTGAGCCCACCTAGAAGCAATATAATAGCGAGCCCTGAAAGGCATAAAGAACATTACCATGGTGGCAGGAGCTATAAACATAATTGCGACTGCAGTACCCAAAAAATATACAGTAGATCTTAAGAACAGCATAGGATTGTTATATGTAAATGTTATAATTTAAACAAATATGATTTTAATGATTTTTGTCAATGGAAATAATTAGTTTACTCGTCGGTATGTCAATTGGAGCAGTCATTGTTTTTGTTTGGCTAAACAGTAGGATACATTTGTCTAGACAAGAAAATAATCAACTAATAAATAATGCACAAGAGAAGGAGGCTTTGTATAAACAACAAATTGAACTTATAAGTGCAACCAAAGAGCAGATGAGTAAGGACTTTAAGGCAGTAGCAATCGATATTCTTGAGAAAGATAGAGAGAATCTGCAAACAAAAAACTCAGAATTACTAAGCCCCTTACAGATTCAACTTAAAGATTTCAGAAATAAAATTGAAACAATTACAACTGAACAAATCAAAGAGCGCACCGCTCTATCTCAACAAATTGAAAACCTTAAGAAGGCTAGCTATGATGCACAAGAAAGCACCCAAAATCTTACCAATGCATTGACCTATGATAATAAACAGCAGGGCGACTGGGGTGAGATGATTCTGAGCGGAATATTGTCCAGTTCTGGTTTACGAGAGGGCAGGGAATTTGACACCCAAAAACAACTCAAAAATAAAGAAGGTGAGGCTTTCAAACCAGACGTAGTTCTACACCTGCCTGAGGAAAAGGACATCATTATTGATTCAAAGGTTTCTTTAAAGTCTTACAAGGATTACATATCTAATCAGTCAGATAAATCTCTATTGAAGGAACATGTAAAGTCAATAGAGGCGCATATCAATGGGATTAGCATTAAGGAGTATGAAAACCTTGAAAATGTACTTACCTTGGATTTTATATTTGTTTTTATTCCAATAGAGTCAGCATTACTAGTAGCCCTGGACCAGAAGCCAGATTTATTTACTACTGCGCTTAAAAAGAATATAGTTTTAGTTTCACCATCGACCCTGATGATGAGCCTTAAAACAGTCCATCATATTTGGCAGACAGAGCGTCAAAATAAAAATTCAGAGGAGATAGCACGACAGGCAGGTGCAATGTACGACAAACTTTTTGGATTTGTTAAATCTTTGGACGATATTGAAAGGAACCTTGAAAAAGCTACTACTAGCTATAAAGATGCACGTAACAAGCTTAGTGATGGCAAAGGAAATCTTATCGGTCGTGCAGAAAAACTTAAAGACCTTGGCGTGCAATCTAAGAAGGAATTAAGTTAATGTTGATTTCTACAAAATATAATATTAACAAAAGTGAACTTAAAGGAAAAACAATACTTGTTACTGGGGCTAATCGTGGATTTGGAAAGGCAATAACTATGGACTTGGCAAGTGCTGGGGCTTGCGTTATTATGCTAGGTCGTGACTTAGGCTCACTTGAGACAGCCTATGACGATGTTGTTGGTTCTGGGTATGAGGAACCAATACTGTATCCTTTAGATCTAGAGGGTGCGAGCCCTGAAGATTATGAGAAGTTGCAGGATGATATTTTGACAAAACTAGGCAGTCTTGATGGTTTAATACATAACGCGGGAATTCTAGGCACAATGATGCCGATAGACCAATACGATATCAAGATTTGGTATTCTACTATGCAAATTAATGTCAACTCAGCATTTATGTTAACTCAGTTCATGATTCCTGCTCTAAAAAAATCTATAGATGCAAGGATATTGTTTCTTTCATCGTCTGTTGGAAGAGAGGCTAGAGCTTATTGGGGGGCATATGGTGTGAGTAAGTTCGCTATAGAGGGTCTTAGTAAAACGCTTTCAGAAGAACTAGAAACAACTAGCATTAAAGTTAATTCTGTTAATCCTGGCAACATGAGAACCGAGATGAGAAGGTCAGCATATCCTGCGGAAAATTCTGATAACAATCCAACACCTGAATCAAAAAGCCCAGCAATCGTGTACCTAATGAGTAGCCAATCATCTGGCTTAAATGGAGAACAAATAACGCTAGATCATTTGTAATATTCAGCGCTGTAAGTTCGTTGTTAGGTGTGGATGTATAGACTTAAGTAGTTCCTTGAATACAGTTTTGTTTCCTGCAACAACGTTGCCAGTCTCTAAGAAGTTTTCTCTACCGGAAAAGTCACCAATAAAGCCACCAGCCTCTTTAACTAGGAGTGTTCCTGCGGCTATATCCCAAATATTTAAACCTATTTCCCAGAACCCATCCATTCTCCCAGCTGCAACATAAGCCAGATCGAGGGCTGCAGATCCTGCACGCCTAATACCCGAAACTTTAGGGTGAATAGCTTTAAACATAGCAAGGTAGGCATCAAGGTGTTGTGGAGATTTAAATGGAAATCCCGTACCAATAAGTGCTTCATTAAGACCGTGAGTATCAGTGACCCTTATTCTTTGATCATTCAAATAAGCACCCTCTCCCTTTGAGGCAGTAAATAATTCCTCTTTAAATGGGTCATAAACTACAGCGTGGCAAGGTACATTCTTTTCAAATAATGCTATTGATACAGCATATTGTGGAAATCCATGCAGATAATTAGTTGTTCCATCAAGAGGGTCTATAATCCATTTAAAGTCTTTATCTCCAGATATTTCACCGTTCTCTTCCCCCATAATAGAATGATGCGGGAAGGCTTTTTTAATCTCGTCTATAATAGCATTTTCGGCGGCTTTATCAACCTCAGAGACAAAATCGTTAGCAGCTTTACTTTCTATGGTTAGCAGGTCTATTTGGTTATGATATCTAAGGATGATATCACCTGCCTTGCGAGCGGCTTTTGTTGCTATATTAACTGTAGGATGCATTATTTAATGAACTTGAAAGACAAAAATGAGAATTATACCTCCGTACGCATAGTTATGGTTAATACTACAGAGCCGGGTAATATAGGAGCTGCAGCAAGGGCAATGAAAAATATGAATCTGGATAAGCTATATTTAGTCAACCCAAAAGGGTTTCCATCTGCAGTTGCAACTGCTAGAGCTAGCGGTGCAGATGATGTGTTATCAAATGCAGTTATATGTGATTCTCTGGAGCATGCGCTACGAGGAGTGGATATTGTGATAGGCGCTAGTGCAAGGCAGAGAAATATAAAGTGGAAACAGATGGATGTTGTCGATGCCTGCTCCGAGATACATAATGTTATATCCTCAGGAAATAAACAGGCTGCTGTTGTTTTTGGCACGGAAAAATACGGCCTAACTAATGAGGAGTTGGATTTATGTCAAGTACTAATGACTATACCTGGAAACCCTAACTATTTTTCACTCAACGTCGCCTCTGCTGTGCAAGTGTTTGCTTATCAAAACCTGGTGTCTAGCACTCAGGTTGAGTTCGATAATGATAAAAAAGAGCTAGCAAATTTTAATGACTTAGAGAATTTTTATGATCATCTTGAGCAAGTACTTGAATATATTGAATACTTCGAAGAGAAGCGCCCTAGAGGTCTTTTAATGAGGCGTTTACGTCGTTTTATAACTAGATCAGCGCCTGAAAAAGATGAATTAGCAATACTTAGAGGAATACTAAGAAATATAAAGCCATATAAAAAATAAAAAGTGTTGACCAAATAATAAAAATCCCGCTATTTTGCGGGATTGTTATTATCAAAATATAATTTAGAAGTTATTTTATAAGCTTATTCATTCTCTTAACAAATGCAGCTGGGTCTTTTAGTTTTCCACCCTCACTTAGTACGGCCTGGTCAAATAATACTTGCACTAATCCCTTATCAACCTTACTCTTTAGTTTTTTAACTAGAGCGTGGTTCGGATTTATTTCAAGAATTGGCTTTGTCTCTGGAACATCTTGTCCAAGAGATTTCATAATTCTTTCCATATTACCGCCCATCTCATTTTCGTCTGCAACTAGGCAAGATGGCGACTCACTTAATCTAGAAGATACTTTAACTTCTTTGACCTGAGACTCCAATATCTTGCTAACTTTTTTAATTACACTTTCAAAATTTTTAGCAACTTTTTCTTTATCTTCCTTTTCCTCTTTAGAGTCTAGACTTCCAAGATCACCTTTGGATATAGATTTAAGGGATTTACCTTCGTACTCAGTAAAATTGTTTACCAGCCATTCATCTACACGGTCAGAAAGTAACAGAACTTCAATGTTCTTTTGTTTGAATATTTCTAAGTGAGGTGAGCCTTTGGCCGCGTGGTAAGTTTCGGCTGTAACATAATAGATCTCTTCTTGCTCTGCGGACATACGATCAACATAATCTTTTAGGGAAACTGTCTGTTTCTCATCATCAATATTTGTAGATGTAAATCTCAACAGGTCTGCTATTTTATCTTTGTTTGCAAAGTCCTCAACGACGCCTTCTTTTAGCACCATTCCAAATTCTTCCCAGAAGGAAGAGTAGTCTTCTGGTTTATTTTTTGCCATCTTTGATAGAGCATTCAGAATACGCTTCACGTTAGCTTTACGAATAGTATCAACTACCTTGTTTCCTTGCAATATTTCACGTGACACATTTAATGATAAGTCAGCAGTATCGATTACGCCCTTCACAAATCTAAGATACATTGGCATTAATTCATCACTATCCTCCATAATAAACACTCTTTTGGCATATAATTTTATTCCTCCCTTACGTTTAGGTTCCCACATATCGAAAGGAGCTTTTTTGGGTATAAATAAAAGTGATGTATAGTCCAGATTGCCTTCGACTCGGTTATGAAGCTGTGTCAGTGGTCCTTCAAAATCATAAGTTAATGATTTGTAAAATTCGTCGTAATCTTTTTGTTTTAGTTCGTTCTTGTCTTGCGTCCAGAATGCGTTAGCCTTATTGATAGTTTCATATTCAATTTCTTTGTCGTTCTCTGAGGCCTTAATCATCATGATTGGAACTGTAATATGGTCTGAGTATTTTGACACAATGCTACGCAGTCTGTGACTTTCTAAAAACTCTTTTTCCTCTTTTTTAAGGTGCAATGTTATTGATGTTCCAAAGTCAGGACAATCTACACTTTCAGTTGAATATTTTCCCTTACCTGTGGAGATCCATTTTGTGCCTTTCTTGCTCTTGCTCCCAGCTTTCCTGGTAACTAATGTGACCTTATCTGCAACTATGAAACTTGAATAAAAACCTACTCCAAATTGCCCAATTAAATTTGAGTCTTGGGCTTGATCCTTATCCAAACTTTTAAGGAATTTTTGTGTACCGGAGTTAGCAATTGTGCCGATGTTTTTGTTTACCTCTGATTCGCTCATGCCTATACCGTTGTCACTAATAGTGATAGTGCCAGCGCTCTTATCAATATCAATATGAATCTTAAGCTCTTCCATCCCTTCAACTAAGGTGTCGTTTGAGATTGATGCAAATTTAAGTTTATCTATAGCATCTGATGCATTTGAAATTAGCTCTCTAAGAAATATTTCCTTGTTGGAATATAAAGAATGAATCATCAAGTGCAGTAGTTGAGAAACTTCGGTTTGGAACGTGTGTGTCTGCTTAGTGCTCATATGTTGTCCTATTTATTTGGCGTAAAATAGATTAATAGGGTCAAACAACAATATTTCAAGTGCAATAATTGATTTGAATTAGTACAAATAGATATCTAACAACTATAATAGCTCTAAATATATCCAAAAAGTTTCGTTTAATAGAGTCTTTAATAACAACTATTACTAACATCATGAATAAACAAATCGTTGCATTTATTCAATATTTAAAGGTTGAACGTAACTATGCGCACAATACCCAACAAGCTTACAGTCGTGACCTAAATAGATTATTAGTATTTCTTCAAAAAGAGGGTGTAGATACTTGGGATCATCTTCAGACAGACCATCTTAATCTTTTTGTTATGAATATGAGGCATAAAGAGATCAGTGGCCGTACAATTAGACGCCACCTATCATCTATACGTAGTTTTTTAACCTATCTTGTTGACCGTGATTTGTTGAAAAGTAATTGCGCAATCTCTGCCCATACCCCCAAAATTGACAAAAACCTACCAAAAACTTTAGATTACGAGCAGATACTACAAATGATTGCTCCTACTTCCGATAAGTGGTCAGAGTTGAGAGATGTTGCTATACTTGAAGTTATTTATTCTTGCGGTTTGAGAGTCTCAGAATTAGTAAACCTTGATTCCAATGATATCGATATGAATGAAGGATTTATATCAGTTACGGGGAAGGGCTCTAAAATGCGTCATACTCCTATTGGAGATTCAGCTAAAAAATCAATAGCTTTATATTTACAAAAAATAGCGAGAAATAATGCCCTTTTTATAAACAAGAATAATGGGCGCATTAGCGCGAGATCAGTACAAAATATGATAAAAAAACGTGCCAACAATGTTGGAATTAAAATAAATGTATATCCACATATGCTTAGACATGCAGCCGCTACTCACTTTCTTCAATCTAGTCACGATTTGCGCTCGGTTCAGGAATTTTTAGGTCATAAAAGTATTAAATCTACACAGGTATACACTCACCTTGATTTTCTAGAGTTATCTAAGGTTTATGATAAATGTCACCCCAGGGCAAAAAAAACATCATCATGACGTTTAGAGCTAGAATGGCAATAAAGAGCTTGTTAAGTGGTGGAGTAATCTCTCACCCAACTGATACTATACAAAGTATTGGATGTCTTCCGCAATTCACAGACACAATTGAGAGGTTAATTAATTTAAAGGGAAGAAGTATTAACAAGGGTTTAATACTTCTCACATCTAATATTGGATATGCTCTGCCTTATATTGATGTAGGAGCTCTAGCGCCATCTGATTTTGATACACTGATTGAATCAGGCGATGTGCCAACAACATATATATTACCATCAAGCGACATAGCGCCCTATTATTTGACTGGTGGCAGGGGTACTATTGCTTTACGTGTTACATCTAACCAATTAGTTAAATATATATGTGACAATACACAATCAGCTTTAGTGTCCACTAGTGCAAATATTTCGTCACTTAGTGTGGCAAAAACAGTATTAAAATTACGTGTTTATTTTAATGATGCCTTAGATGTAATTTTGCCTCCAAAAGAAAGCAACAAACATCCATCAATAATTATTGATTTACTTACCGGAGAGAGGTTCAGATGATAGACCAGGTTAAAAAATATTTGTTAGATCTTCAAAATGATATATGCAGTCAACTTGAACAAGTTGATAGCAGAGCTAAGTTTATTGAAGACTCTTGGGAAAAGGAGGGCAACACTGGAAATGGACTTACACGAGTATTAAGAGCCGGAAAAGTGTTCGAGCAGGCCGGAGTTAATTTTTCTATAGTACATGGCGATGATCTGCCTGTTTCAGCAACCGCATTGAGACCAGAACTTGCTGGCCGAAGCTTTACAGCCTTAGGTGTATCTTTAGTGATACATCCTCATAACCCATATGCACCAACATCACACGCCAATGTTCGTTTTTTTATTGCTGAAAAGGATGGCTTTGATCCGATATGGTGGTTTGGTGGAGGATTCGATTTAACCCCATATTATGGATTCGATGAGGATGCCATCTTTTGGCACAAAATAGCAAAGGAGGCGTGCGACCCTTTTGGTAAAGATGTTTACTATAAATATAAAAAATGGTGCGATGAATACTTCTATCTTAAGCATAGAGATGAACAGCGTGGTATAGGCGGATTATTCTTTGATGATTTAAATGAAGGCAGCTTTGATGAGTGTTTCTCTTTTATGAGGAGTGTTGGTAGCCATTATATAAAGGCTTATCGCCCTATAATTGAGAAGAGAATGGGTACCCCTTTTTCAGAACACGAGAGGCAATTTCAGCTATACAGGCGTGGACGCTATGTAGAGTTTAATTTGGTTTACGACAGGGGTACTCTGTTCGGCTTACAAACTGGGGGTCGTACTGAATCAATACTTATGTCACTACCACCACTTGTTCGTTGGGAGTATAACTATGAAATTAAAAAGGGCAGCGAGGAGGAGAGACTGTATGAACGTTTTCTTAAACCACAGAAATGGATACTCGAAACTGAATGAATCATAAAATCGATGTCAGAAGATTACTATGTCCCTTGCCTGTTATTCGTCTAGGTGAGGCAATCAATGTTGCCATTATTGGCGACACTATTGAAATGAGAGCTACTGACAAGGGCGTACTCCACGATATACCTGCCTGGTCCAGAGTGCATGGGCATGAGGTTATTAGTACCGAAGAAAAAACAGATGAAATTATCTTGATTGTTAAGAAGATAGTGTAAAATCAGTGGCTGTTTTGGGTTTTTTGTACTTTTTTTTGTTCTCACATAAACCATTAACAACAAATTTTGCTTGTAACGGCGCAAGCTCATCGACAATGTCTGTCATCGAAAATAATTAATTAAATTTAAGGAGTAGATATGTCTGCTAAAGATGTAATAAAGATGATGAAAGATAACGAAGCTAAATTCGTTGACTTTCGTTTTACCGACACTAAAGGTAAAGAGCAGCACGTAAGTGTTCCAGCTCATCAAGTTGATGCTGATAAATTTGAAGAAGGTCAAATGTTTGATGGTTCTTCGATTGCTGGATGGAAGGATATTAATGAATCAGATATGATCCTTCAACCAGACCTAGATGCATGTGTTATGGACCCATTCACTGAAGAGTCTACTTTGATAGTTCGTTGTGACATTATTGAGCCTAATGATATGAAGGGTTATGAAAAAGACCCAAGATCTATTGCAAAGAGGGCAGAAGCATTTATGAATGAATCTGGTATCGGAGATACTGCATATTTCGGAAATGAACCAGAATTTTTTGTATTCGATCAAGTTAAGTATAACAACACTATGGGTTCTTGTAGTTATTCTGTGCATTCTGAGGAAGCTGCATGGGAGAGTGGTAGTGATTTTGATGGTGGAAATACAGGGCACCGTCCAGGAGTTAAGGGTGGATACTTCCCTGTACCTCCAGTTGACTCACTTATGGACCTGCGCGCACAAATGTGTCTTGCAATTGAGGAGATGGGAGTCACTACAGAAGTACACCATCACGAAGTTGGTACTGCTGGTCAGAACGAGATCGGTGCACTATTCAATACCCTAGTTAAAAAAGCAGACGAGACACAGATCTTAAAGTACTGTGTTCAGAATGTGGCACACGTGTACGGTAAAACTGCAACCTTCATGCCAAAGCCTATTGTTGGCGATAACGGTAGTGGTATGCATGTACATCAATCTATTACTAAGGATGGTGTTAACTTATTTTATGATCCAGAAGGCTATGGCAACTTAAGTGAAACTGCACTTTTTTATATTGGCGGAATAATCAAACACGCTAGAGCTTTAAATGCATTCTGTAATGCATCTACAAACTCTTACAAGCGCCTAGTTCCTGGCTTTGAGGCTCCTGAAATTCTTACATATTCTGCAAGAAATCGTTCTGCTGCTATTCGTATTCCTTGGGTTTCCAATCCTAAGGGCACACGTGTCGAGGTACGCTTCCCAGACCCTACTGCGAACCCTTACCTTGCATTTGCTGCAATGCTTATGGCAGGTATCGACGGCATTAAAAATAAGATACACCCTGGAGAGCCCGCTACAGAAGATTTATATGAATTATCTGAAGCAGATAAGGCAAAAATACCTACAGTAGCATCTTCACTCGATCAAGCCCTAGAGGCGCTAGATGCGGACCGTGAATTCCTCACACAAGGAGGAGTTTTTACTGATGACATGATTGATTCATATATTGAACTTAAGATGGAAGAAGTTACTGCACTTCGTTGCGCAACTCATCCTATCGAGTTTGAAATGTATTACAGTTTGTAATATTTGATTCAGATAATGAAAAGCCGTGTTGATGCACGGCTTTTTTAATGCTTTATTATTAATCATTGAGTTAAAATGAGTATCAAACAAAGGACTGCATAAATTATCATGACTAAAATAAGAAATGACTGGGAGCTTGGTGAGATAGAGGAGTTATTTTCTATGCCACTAAATGATTTGTTGTTTAAGGCGCACACCATACATAGAGATAACTTTGATCCCAACAAGGTGCAGGTAAGTTCACTGTTAAATATAAAGACTGGCGCTTGCCCAGAGGATTGCTCTTATTGTTCACAAAGTTCAAAATATGATACGGGTTTGGAGCGTGAAAAGCTCTTAGAAATAGAAACTGTCCTTGATCAGGCAATGCTAGCTAAAAACCAGGGGGCATCACGTTTTTGTATGGGGGCAGCGTGGAGAAATCCTACCGACAAAAGCCTAGAGAAGGTTATTCCAATGATTAAGGGTGTTAAGGCCATGGGTATGGAGACATGCGTTACTTTGGGTATGCTCACTCAAGATCAAGCCTTCACTCTAAAGGATGCAGGTCTGGATTATTACAACCACAATATAGACACTTCAAAAGAAAATTATTCTAATGTCATAACTACTCGTAATTTCCAGGACAGGCTAGACACATTAGAGGCAGTGCAAAATGCAGATATAAATGTTTGCAGTGGAGGAATATTGGGCCTTGGTGAAACGCAAACTGATAGAGCATCAATGCTTCAAACCTTGTGCAACCTTGAGGCTCACCCTGACAGCGTTCCTATTAACTTGTTAGTTCCAATCCCTGGCACTCCATTCGAAAATGTAGCGCCTCCGTCAGAGAGTGAGTTTGTTCGTACTATAGCTGTTGCACGCATTTTAATGCCAAAATCAGTAGTAAGGCTTTCAGCAGGACGTACTGAAATGGGAGAAGCTATGCAAGCTATGTGTTTCTTCGCGGGTGCAAACTCAATTTTCTATGGAGAACAATTGTTAACAACAGACAATCCTACTGTCAAAGGGGATCAAGATTTATTCGAAAGGCTGGGCATTAATAGATAGTCAGTAATTAATTTGACCGAATCGATATTTTCAATACTCTGAAGACGTGTTGTCATGTCTTTAAGGTCAATGTTTTCAATAATTTTATCTAGCATGTTAGGGTTAAGTTTATCTTCTTTAATCAAAATAGCAGCACCAAGGTCAGACAATATCATAGCATTTTTTGTTTGGTGATCATTAATTGCGTAAGGGAATGGAACCAGTATTGCCACACTTTTGGTAGCTATTAATTCTGATATTGTCATAGCTCCTGATCTGCAAATAACTATATCTGCCCAAGCATAGGCCTCCGCCATATCCTCTATGAATGGCTCTATTTTTAGTGTAGATTTTTGATTGTCTGATTGTGCATACATAGACCTAACATGCTGGATATGATTTTCTCCAGTTTGGTGCCAAATATTCATGTCAATACTAAGCTTTGGTATAGTTTCATTAATACTATTTGCTCCCAAAGAGCCCCCCAAAACTAACAAATTTAACTTAGAATGAGATCCTTCTTTGTCTACAACATGAAATGCTATAGGGTTGCCACAAGTTATTGCATTAATTCTAGTATCAAAAGTGTTATCGAATGCTTGGAAGGTTTGACTGGCAATTTTGGATAAAATTCTGTTTGTAGTGCCTGGTATGGCGTTTTGTTCATGAATAACTAAGGGTATAGACATCATCTTCGATACAATACCGCCAATTCCGGATACAAAGCCACCCATTCCAATAACCATGTCGGGCTTAACTTTTAAAATAATTTTAAAAGTTTGAAGTATTGCGAATGATAAAAAAAATGGTGCCATTATTAATTTCTTTAGGCTTTTGCCGCGTAATCCAACCGCATGGACATCGTGTAGCTTGATTCCATTTTTTGGGACTATAATATTTTCCATACCGTCGGTTGAGCCTAGCCATTCTATATCAATTGAGTGCCTTTTTAGCTCTCTAGCTATAGCTAATGCTGGAAAAATATGTCCTCCAGTTCCACCAGCCACAATCAAAATTTTTGAAATATCAGACATACTGCTTTTGCCTATAGTATTCGGCCCTATTCTCCATATCTATTCTTAATAATATTGCTAGTGCAATTATTGAAAAAATCATACTCGTGCCGCCATAGCTTATTAGTGGTAATGTAAAACCCTTCGGCGGTATTAGCCCTAAGTTCATAGATATATTAACACTTATCTGCATACTGAACCAAGAGCATATACCGAATGCAACATATGAACTATATTTACGTTTATTTTTAAGAGAATGCTTGGCTATATTAAACCCCTTACCTATGATATATGCAAATGCGAATAAAACCACCAGCATCCCTATAATGCCTAGTTCTTCACCTATAACAGAGAATATCATATCTGTATGTGGTTCAGGTAGTTTGCTATATTTTTGGATACCAGCACCTAGACCCGTTCCAGTCCAGTCCCCTCTGGCAATTCCAATCAGCGCTTGCTTTGTTTGGTAAACACTTGCACTAGTATTAGTCCATAGATCTTCCTGCCAAAAGTCAAACATTCTTTTACTACGAACATCATCTAAATATACAAACACTCCTGCTGCGCTAAAAAGCGTTGCACCAACATATATTAGTTGTCTGAGGTATGATCCAGCAGCAAAAAGCATACTAAGTGCTGTCAGTGTTATTATTATGGTCGCACCTAAATCTTGCTCATTAATAATAAGAACTGCTGCGGCTCCTACCACTATCAAAGTTTTAAACAGGACGAGCCAAGGATCTTTCAAGTATTTTTCTTGCCTTGTGAGAAATCCAGCCATAAACAACACCATAACAATTTTCATCATTTCAGATGGTTGAAAATTATAGAAATATAGATTAATCCAACGTGTAGAGCCTTTTATAGTCCTACCTATAGGTTCAGGTAAATAAACAGCAGCCAACAGGACAAGGGTTAATATATAGAAGGCAGGGGAGTATTTTTTGAGTAAATATGTTGGTGTATTCAATAGCACTAAGCCAGCACCAAGACCTATAAATATAGCTAGAGATTGTTTAAGTACAAATGAATAACTATTGAAGTGGCCCAGGGAAGCAGAGAATGACATTAACCAACCCAGCACAATCAAAATAAGTATGGTTATAAGTAAATGGGAGTCGGGCGATTGACCAGTTTTCATTTCTAAATTATTTAGTATTAAAACTACATTTTATGCTCAAATTAAAAGACAAAATAATTAGTCTAATTTGTGACTATGATTTTGAATTTAGGCGCTCAGTGAGTATAATACTCATTTTTTTTGTGAATTAAAATTTATTCCTTATGATTTCTACAGCTAACATCACCATGCAGTTTGGTGAAAAACCATTATTTGAAAATATATCTACTAAGTTTCAAGGCGGTAACCGCTACGGATTGATTGGTGCCAATGGATGTGGTAAGTCAACCTTTATGAAAATTCTCACTGGAGAATTAACTCCAACACATGGTACTGTTAGTATTAGTGAAGGCGAACGTCTTGGGGTTCTACGACAGGATCAATTTGCTTTTGAAGATTTTCGTGTGGTTGATACTGTAATCATGGGTCATGAAAAGCTTTGGGAAATTAAAAAAGAAAGGGACCGCATCTATGCCTTACCTGAAATGAGTGAAGAAGATGGAACCAAGGTTGCTGAACTTGAAATGGAGTTCGCTGAGATGGATGGATATATGGCTGAATCTTCTGCGAGCGAGTTGTTGTTAGGGTTAGACATCCCTGAAGATCAACATTACGGTCTTATGAGTGAAATTGCACCTGGATGGAAGCTTCGCGTGTTATTGGCACAGGCTCTGTTTTCTGACCCAGAAATATTATTATTAGATGAGCCTACAAATAACCTAGATATAAACTCAATTCGATGGTTGGAGAGTGTGCTGAATGATCGCAAAGCCACTATGGTTATTATTTCTCACGATAGACACTTTTTAAATGGCGTTTGCACGCATATGTCTGATCTGGATTATGGAGCACTAAAAACATTTCCGGGTAATTATGACGACTTCATGATTGCAGCAACTGCAATTCAAGAGAAAATGCAGTCTGATAATGCTAAGAAAGAAGCCAAAATTAAAGAGCTAAAACATTTTGTATCAAGGTTCTCTGCTAACGCATCTAAATCTAAGCAGGCTACTTCACGTTTAAAACAGATAGATAAGATTGTTTTAGATGATATGAGGCCCTCTTCTAGAGTGAGCCCTTACATTACATTCAAACAAGAAAAAGAGTTACATAGGAACGTACTCGAGGTCGATGGGTTACATAAAGGTTTCGATGATTTACAGGTTTTGAAAGACATTAACTTCATATTTGAAGTGGGTGAACGTGTTGCTATTATTGGGCAAAACGGTATTGGCAAAACTACTTTGTTGCGCACTCTGGTTAATCAATTAAATGCAGACAAGGGTAAAATTAAGTGGAGCGAAAATGTTAATATTGGTTATTACGCACAGGACAATAGTGCCGACTTTGAACAAGACATGAAGGTGCTAGATTGGATGGCTCAGTTCAAAAAACCTAACCAAGAAATACAAGACATGCGCGCGGTGCTTGGAAAAATGCTTTTTGGAAAAAATGACATTACTAAGAGTGTTAAATCTCTGTCTGGCGGTGAAAAGGGCAGAATGCTTTTCGGTAAACTGATGTTGCAAAATCCAAATGTATTAGTGATGGATGAGCCAACCAACCACTTAGACATGGAGTCAATTGAGGCACTTAACTTAGCACTCGACAACTATGAAGGAACATTAATTTTTGTCAGTCACGATAGAGAGTTTGTTTCTTCACTATCAACCAAAGTGTTGGAACTTAAAGAAGACGGTATGCATTATTATTCTGGTAACTATGAGGACTACCTTAAATCACAAAGCTAGTTAGCAATATTTGCTTCAAGTTGATTTATGGTGCATTGTCTACAGTTATGCTGGCAATGCTGTGGGTTTATCTGGCATGGACAATTGTCCTGTTGGGTGCTAGTTTTTGTTATTACTGTGAAAACAAATACTTAATAAATAACAACAATTAGAGTAAAATTCACTCCCTTTAACACGCTCATTCAATCTTATGTTTACTGGCATCATTCAAGCCCTTGGAAAAATCGAGTCTAGGTTAGATTCTGAACACGGCTCAGTTTATGTATTCAAATGTACAGAGATAGACCTTTCTGACACTGGAATTGGTGACAGTGTTGCAGTGAATGGAGTATGCTTAACCGTAATTGAGGTTGGTGATGATTTTTTTAAGGCTGACGTTTCTCTCGAGACACTTAATTGTACAATTTTGAGAGATATGGATGTTGGATATCAGGTTAATCTTGAAAAGGCTCTCAGAATAAATCAAGGAATTGATGGACACTTGGTCAGTGGACACGTGGATGGAGTTGCTGAAGTTGTAAGTGTATTAAAGCAAGGAGAGTCAACCGGTTTCAAAATTAAATCTCCGAAGAGTTTGGTAAAATACATTGCTAGAAAAGGTTCGGTATGCATTAACGGTGTAAGTTTGACAGTAAATTCTATTGAATCAGATATCTTTGATATTAATATAGTGCCACACACTTTGAGTGCAACTAATTTGAAGCACCTAGCCTTGACTGATAAAGTTAATATTGAAGTTGATATTATTGCTAGGCATTTGGAACAACTATTAAATAATTAAGACTAATAAAGAGCAATCATGAAAGCAACTATTGAAGAAATATTGAGCGACTATAAGCAAGGAAAAATGATAATTCTGATGGACGATGAGGGTCGTGAGAATGAAGGCGATTTAATAGTTCCTGCGTCAACAGTTACCAAGGAAGATATTAACTTTATGGCAACTCATGGTAGGGGGCTTATATGCTTAACTCTTACTCAGGAGCGTTGTAAGCAGCTCAACTTACCTTTGATGGTAAGTAATAATAATGACACTAACGGCACCAACTTTACAGTGTCCATTGAGGCTACTAAGGGCGTCACTACGGGAATATCTGCAGCTGACAGGGCAAAAACAGTTTTAGATGCTGTAGCAAAAAATGCCACCCCATTAGATATTGTACAACCTGGACACATTTTCCCGCTAATGTCACAACCCGGAGGGGTTTTAATCAGAGCTGGACACACAGAGGCTGGATGTGATCTAGCACGCCTTGCAGGCTATGAAGCGGCATCGGTTATTGTGGAAATATTAAATGAAGACGGAAGCATGGCTCGGCGTGACGACTTAGAAATTTTTTCAGATAAGCATGATATAAAATGGGGAACTATTGAGGACCTGATAAGTTATAGAATTAAAAATGAAAAAACTATAGAGAGAATTGGTGAACGCGAATTTAAGACAAACTACGCCACATTCAGGTTAGTTTCATTTTTAGATACGATACATAATGAAACTCATCTAGCACTAGTTAAGGGAAAGATTGATAGTGACACCGAGGTTCGCGTTAGGGTGCATATGGAGGATACCTTTAAAGATGTTTTGCATGAAAATAGCAATAGCTTCAGTGTGGAAGATGCGTTAAAAAATATTGCTGACTCTGATTCTGGAGTTTTTTTGTTATTGAGAATGCAGACTGATTTAACGATTTTAGAGAACATAGATTCACCAGAAAGTGGTCATGGTGATGATATTAAAACTTATGGTATAGGTGCTCAAATATTGTCAGATTTGGGTGTAAAGAACATGAAAATATTAGGAACACCAAGAAAACTTACCGCCCTGAAGGGTTTCGGTCTTGAGGTCAGTGACTACGTTAACACGAAAAGTTAATCTAATATAGGAATATAATTTATGGCCAGTTACATATTTGACAGAACACAGAACAAATCTTTTTTGAGTGATTCTAAAGTTGCCATTATTGTTGCTTATTACTACAAAGATATTGGTGATAGCCTTCTAGGAGGGGCTATTGACACTCTCAATAGATATGGAATCGACAGAAACAATGTAAATATTTTTTACGTTCCTGGTGCATTTGAGGTCCCATTGATGGCTAAAAAGTTAGCACAACAAACAGTTGTTGGAACAAATCTATATGACGGAATTGTTACCTTGGGTGCGGTTATACAGGGAGAAACGCCGCATTTTGATTTTGTTTGTAATGAGTGCTCAAGGGGCGTTGCTGATGTGGGATATCATTATGAAATTCCAGTATCTTTTGGAGTGCTAACTACTAATAGCATGGAACAAACACTTAACAGGTCAGGTGGCAACAAGGGAAACAAGGGTGAGGAGGCTGCAATGGCCATGATAGAGATGATGTATTTACTTCATCAAGCTGATTGTCAAGATTTTAACTGATAGTGAATATGAAAACCTCAAAGCAGCGCTCAAGAGAGCGTGTTGTGCAAGCTTTATACCAGTGGCTAACGTCTGGTGGAGAGATGTATCAAATTGAACAACAATTTTTAAATCAAAAGGAAGGCAAGATTTCTAAATCATTCTTTTCCAGTCTACTAATAAATATTCACAAAAATATATCTTTGTTAGACGAACTCATTACTCCAACTATTGACAGGGAGACAGAAGAACTTGGCTCAGTAGAACATGCAATACTGTACCTAGGCGTTTATGAATTAAAATTTCACCCTGAGGTACCATATAGGGTAGTTATTAATGAGGCTGTACAGATATCAAAACTTTACGGCGCAGAGGGGTCTTATAAGTTGATCAATGCATCACTAGACAAGCTCTCTAATAGTCTACGCAGTGTTGAGATAAAATCAAATATTTGAAATACAAAATGCTCACAAAATACGTTATGCTACCGAGTATAACAATTAATATTTATCATTCGTATATTTTAAATTAGCTTTATAAAATGAAACACGATGAGGGGCACTTAAAAACAAACAACAAAGATAATATTTACTACCAATTCTGGCTCCCAGAAAAAGAAATTAAGGCCGTACTGTTAATAGTTCATGGACTAGCGGAGCATAGCGGCAGGTACGAAAATATTATTAATTGGTTTGTACCTTTGGGCTATGCTGTGTATGCTTTAGACCATATTGGTCACGGTAAATCCTCAGGTCAGAGGGGGTATGTTGATAATTTTAGTGATTACACTTACACCTTAAAAATATACCTAGATAAAGTTCAAAATTGGCAAAAGAATAAGCCAATATTCTTGTTTGGTCATAGTATGGGTGGCCTGATAAGTGCATCTTTTTTGCTGAGTTATAAAACCCAACTAGCTGGAGCAATATTTTCATCTCCAAGCATAAAGTCACCAAAAAAAGTTTCATCAATACTTGTGATGATCGGCACACTGTTATCTAAATTGTTGCCAACAATTGGGTTAATTAAACTAACATCAGAAGGTGTCAGTTCAGATAAAACTGTTGTTGATAATTATCTAGTAGATCCTCTAGTTTATACTGGAAAAACTACTGCCAGGCTGGCTTCTGAATTGTACAAAGCAATGCAGATTGTTTTTTTAGAGGCTTCCAATATTAGCCTCCCAATTATTATATTTCAGGGAGGGCAAGATCAGTTAGTTCATCCAGATGGCGCACAAATACTGTTTGATATGGTTAGTTCTGCCGATAAAACACTGAAGATTTATGAACAAATGCAGCACGAAGTGTTCAATGAACCAGGAAATGAAAGGGTGTTGGATGATATGCAAGATTGGCTTGATAGGCGCAATGATTACAATTTAGGTTAGTATATACTTTTAAAATGGAGTTTACTTTGAGTAATGCAATTGTTGTTGATTTTGATTCTAAATATAGCAAAAAAATTACATCTATTAGAAATGCTGTTTTTACCCAAGAGCAGAATATAGACCACAAAATTGACTTTGATGGTCAGGACATCACAGCCATACATGTTCTAGTTCAGAAGGGCAGTAACTATATTGCTACTGGAAGAATGCTTAGTGATGGACATATTGGTAGAATAGCAGTCCTAAAAGAATTCAGAGGTAAGGGTATAGGATCCAAGGTAGTAATTGCACTCATAGAAAAGGCAAAATGCTTGGGTATAAGTAGAGTGTATTTAGGCTCTCAATTGCATGCCACTGATTTTTATTTAAAATTAGATTTTTTGCCATACGGTGAGCAATACGTTGAGGCAAATATTGAGCACATATCTATGGAAATACTGCTACATTAGTGAGATTAATTTATATATCGCTAGAATATAGCATCTTTATTTATTTGTTGTTTATTTAATTACTTTTTTTTGTTCTAAAAACATTAGTATGTTATAATATTAATCTTATTTAATATCTATATGGAGATAAAACAAGATGAAGAAAATATTTGCAGTTGCATTATTAGCATTCGCATTAAGTGCGAACGCATTCTGGAATAACAATAATGGCCCTTGGGGCAACAATGGTTGGGGCAACAATAGTCCGTGGGGCGGCAATAACAATGGTCCTTGGGGATATAGTGATAACGGCATATTTGGTTTTAATCCATATGAATTCTGGGATCCAAGATGGTACATGGAAGAGATGGGAAATATGATGGACGAAATGGACAGCAATAATGGCCCTTGGAGTAACAACGGTTGGGGTAACAACGGCTGGGGTAACAATGGTCGAGGTAACAACGGCTGGGGTAACAATGGTTGGGGTAACAATGGTTGGGGTAACAATAACCCGTACATGAATAATCCAGCAAACTTTGGCTACAATCAGCCAATTTCTCCTTCTGCAGAGTCTGCAGAGGTGGCTGCTCAATAATTATCTTTTTACAGCATAATTAAAAAAGGCCAGCTAATATGCTGGCCTTTTTTTTACGCTATCAAATGTAGTTAAGGCTTGGGTTAGGAAGTGTAGTATTTTCAACGCTAAACCATTTACGCTCCAGAGTAGCGTACACATCCCTATAGTCAACTTTATAAATCAAATTATCCTTGTGTGTATTTGAAAGGTTTAATTCCCCACCAAAAGTGCCACCATTTACCTTGCCGCCGGTACAAAACATACATGAAGCTTCGCCATGGTCTGTACCGTTATTGCCGTTTTCTGAAATTCTTCTGCCAAACTCAGAATAAGTCATTATTAGGGTGTTATTCCATAAATTATTGGCCTTTAAAGATTTGGTAATAGATGAAACTGAATTGTTAAGTTCGTTCAGCAACTCATAGTGCGCGTCAGGCTGATCAGCGTGCGTATCAAAGCCACCTATTGCCACCTTAAAGACTGGTATATCGATGTTCGCGCTTATTAGTTCATATACCTGGGAAAGTTGCCTATCTAATGGCGTCTTGTTTGCTAGTGAGCCCCATTTTTGGTTGGATAGCTCTTTGGCAACCTTTTTTATTAAATTATTAGAGTTGGCAAGGTATTGTTGATTTTTGTTTTTGGCATCACCAATCGTAGCCCTATTACTAAGTAATTTCGCCTCCTTGATGAAAGATGAGATGGTTTTTGTTTTTATATAGTTAGATTTCGGACCCCTAAAAAGTCCAGTCGAACCAGAAAAAACAATAGAGTCAATCAGTCTGTCGGTGCTGTTCTTATCAAATAGTTCGTAAAGCCAGCCATTAGACCTTTTGCTTCTTGAGGCGCGCTCCCATATATCTATGCTAGCAAAATG
>Ga0315329_10000080_pt1 | contig 36697 bp, 43 predicted proteins | sample M150032315metaG_FD_203459 | JGI IMG/M metagenome (GOLD analysis project Ga0315329, IMG submission 203459) | Ammonia-oxidizing marine archaeal communities from Monterey Bay, California, United States - M1 500m 32315 | ecosystem: Environmental > Aquatic > Marine > Coastal | place: USA: California...
TTTACCTTGTGGATGAACCAGTTCTTCGTAATGACACTGAAATATGAAAAGGCTTTGGAACCTTTTGCTGGCTTGAACTTATCCAGGACTGTTATCAGCCAGACTTTGCATTCTTCTCGAAGTTCATCGCAGTTGGGTAATAATGTGAATTTGTATGTGAAAACGATCTTATCAACCAGTTCACTGAGAACTGGGACAATAAACTCTTTGCAAAGCTGTTGTCGTTCTATCGGGCATTGCGTTTGTGTGTATCTTACTATTGCGTCTTCATGTTCTTGTCTGAAATAGTGGTTGCCACCTTTTCTTCTTCTACGGCGGCGCTTCTTTGGTTTTGGCTTCTCAATGGCCTCAGTCATCTTGTTCCTCTATTTCTTCTTCATCTTCTTCGTCTTCATAAGAAAACATAACAGAGTTTGACAGCCCTGCTAAATATTCACTAAGCTCTTTGGAGTGTTGAATCATTCCTTGGAGGGTTTCATCACCATAGAACATTTCTAGTTCATGAATCTTTTCAACGTGTTCTTTAAAAGAGTCTATTCTTTCGAAAGCGGTGTTATGCACTTCTTGGAGCATATAAAGCTTCAGGAGAACTTTACGGACATACCAAACCATAACAATTGATAAAAATGTCGTAAAGAACAATCCAATTGTCATCCAAATTTCTGTTGTCATCTTTTAAGTTCCTTCTTGCTTGCTATTTCTTTATCTTTTTTTATTTCTTCTTTGGCCTCTTCGATATGTTTCTTGACAAGTGTTCCAACTTTTGGATCTTTGTCAGAGGCTTTTATCAAGTTAAAGAACGGCACTCTAAATAGAGAATTGTCTTTTTTACATTGAGGACAGTCTTCCAACTTTTCCTTAATAGAGTGCCATTCTTCGAACTCGTGATCGCACTCAGCACACTGATAGTAATACTGAGGCATACCCTATTCCTCTGAGCCGTCTAAGACAGCTACAGGGGCTTTTACAGTTGGTGGATTGTTTACGATGAGTTCGCCTTTACCGCCCCATTTCTTTACATCTGGAGCTTTATCAAATTCCAATCCCTTTAATACAGGGACGATATCAGATTGCTCCATCAAACTTTTTTGAAGGGCCATCATAATGGCGCCCAGTGCTTGATCAGATAATTTCATTTTAATATCTCCTTAATAGATTTTACCATTTTTTTGCACTGTTGTTTAGTAGTATATTTTTTTCTAATGGTTTCTTTTAGTTTATTAGCATTTTCTTTATGAGTCTCGGGGTTACTATGCAGTTCTCGCATTTGAGAGCGTACATTTGCCAAGTTCACAAAGCACCATTCGCTGCCCTTTTCAATCACGCCATCCCAAACCGCTTGGTCTTGAACTTCACGAAGCTCATAATCAACATCAAGAATTTGTGACTTACCTTTCTTCATCGTGAAGTCGGTATAACCACTCCAGTTTGGAGCAATCACTGGAAGTCCATATGCACAGGCTTCAAAGATTGGAAGTCCAAACCCTTCGCCATGACTTGTGCTGAGATATCCGTTGATGGAGTTGTCAGTATAAAGACCTGCAATTTGTTCTTCAGACATGCTTCCATGAAGAAGATATACTTTGCATTTTCTATCTGGGTAACTATCCAGGAGGCTCTTGATTGAGCTTTCCGTATGCCTTCTGTCAATCAGACAATTATTTTTAATATTCACCTTGATGACATATCCAACATCTTCCTCATTTTGAAACTCCTCAAGGAAAGCAAGAAGCGATGCTTCAATGTTTTTCCGTGGGGAGATTTGAGCAACGGTGAGAAAATTAAAACTTGTCGCAAGATTAAGTTTTAAGTCCTCCGGCTCAATGTTTCGGAAAGGATAAGACACAACATCAATTGGTGTTTCACAAGTGATTTCAATTGTCTTCTCACCATCAGGGCTAGTTAATTCTTTCTTGTTGTTCAGAAAGCTGTCTTTTGCATGTGTTGACGGGACAATAATCTTATCAACTGCTCTTGCGCTTTGCAGCCAAGCGTCGGAGATTTTATTTGTCTCAATACCGGCGGTGACACCAATATTCTTGTCAGCCATTCGTTGCCATTCATTTGGAATTGTCACCTGAAGGGAGAGGTCGAACTTCGCTTCCTGCCCTGCTTCAAGCGTCTTCATAAGAAGGCTATCAATCCACTCTCTCTCTTCGTTATCCTCGTGAAGCCAGCTTGAGGCGCCCCACGGGGTGTTTAATAGGTACACATCAAAATCCTTATTGTCTTTCATTGAACGCAGAAGGAATCGTGTGTGTTCTCCATATCCAGAACAAGAAAGTGCCGGACCTCTTACAATTACTTTTTTCATATTGCTTTAATCTCCCAAGATTTATAATTCTTTCTAGTGTCCCAAGAGCCATTTTCGTCGTGAAGCTCTGTGAAGAACTTATCCCAACTCTTACAATATTTCTCAAGACTATAGTTATTCATAACATGTTCTCGACCAAGATTTCCAAGATTCTTTCGGTCGTCCCTGTTCATGTTATAAATTTTATGAAGTGCAGCCAAGAAATCTTTCTTGGAGATTCGGTCTTCATAAATGTACGGAACAAGCTGCGAACCAACAATTGCTTTTGACGAAGGTTCAATCGCCACACCAAAAGTATTCTTTCCATCAGTTACTTGTTCCTGGAGTCCACCAGTCATGTTTGCAATGATTGGGGTTCCGCAGGATAGTGACTCAAGAGTTGACAATCCAAAACCTTCTGCATCGGAGATGTTGATTGTGCAGTCTGCCATATTGTAGATTGCAGCAAGCTGCTCTGCTGGATACTTCGTGGTTGAAAGCATAATCTCTCCACCAGTTGCATCAAGATCATGAAGAATTACTGCCAAGTCAGAGCCAGCAGAATCCTCTGGATCTGTGTGCATGATCAGACAAGCATTGTCTTTACCAACTTCATCAAGGAATTCTTTAAACCAGAACATAACGGATGAAGCTTGCTTGCGCTTTGCATTTCTGTTATTCCAAAAGTAAACAACTTTATCTTCAGTACCCTCGCCCAAAGAATTCTTTCTGAATTCCATAATTTCTTCGGCAGTAAGTGGTTTGTAAATATCATTATCAACTGCGTGTGGAATATAAACCTCTGGGGTTTCTGGTGCAACTGTCTTTACAATGTCACTTGTTACTTTGGAGATAGTTACAACAGCATCATTCGAATTATAATAGTCCTTGTTGAATTTTGGTGCTGGATAGTTATCCCAAACATGATAATATACAAGCGGAGCATTAGGTCGAATCTCATCTTCTAATTGCCACAGCCAACGATACCAATGAGGATCTGTCATGCACCAAACAACATCTGGCTTTTCAGTTCTCATTACTGAACGAACAATCTCCGGTGTTCCAAAGATGTTTCCGTTCTTTTCATCTCCACCAACAGGAAATACTTTCCAATCATCGCCCCACTTCTCCGTAACAATCGGAGTTGTGTCTTGATGTTTGATTGCTCCCGCAAGGCTTACGACAGAATATTTTCCTGTCTTTAATAGGCCCTCAACCATATTCTTGGTTTGAATACCGACGCCAGATGGCGAGAATGGATGATCTCCTAATGTTAATAGTTTAATTTTTTTCATGTTTTATTTCTCACAGTGTTTTGTATTATAAAATTCACAGGTTCCATATCTTCCATGACATGCAACTCTGTTCTTGATATAATTTTTTTTATTAATATTTGTTAATGCATTACTAAGCATTTTTGTTGCGTTCTCTGTTTTCTTTGGACCGCTCGTGACTCTAAAGATTTCGACATGGTTACTCTTCGCAGTTCTTTTGAGAAGCGCAAAGTGTGTCTCGATCTCTTTTAAATCGATATCATGCTTCTGTGCATAATATTTTTTATAGAAAGTAAGCTGATACGTTGTCATCGGCTCTGCTTTTTTTCGATTATCCCAACCCCAAGAGCAGGTCTTCCAATCGAGAATATGAACTTTATTATCTGGGGTCTTTACAACTAAATCGATAAATCCCTTAAAGTCGTAATCTGCAATCGTGAAGTCCTGAATTGGAACCATCAAGTTTTCTTCTGTAGCGAGAACCTCGTATCCATCTGGAAAGTATTCGTCAAGAGCGGGAATGACCAGCGGTGAGAGTGTCTTACCAGAGATTCTCATATTGTCAACCATTACGCCATCGAGATCCTCAATAACCTTTTCTGGTAGCTTCTTTAATTCCTCCAGGAACGAAACATCAAACAGGTCTTGCTCATTGAGTGATTCATCGAGGAGCTTGTTTTCGCAGACAGTGTGCATGGCGTTACCAAACGCAGTATAGGCATTTCCTTGGAAAGATCTAATTTTATCTATATTGACAAGTTTGTGATAAAATGGGCAGGTGTCCCAATTTTTTAATTCAGAAAATGAGATGTGGGGCATTACTTATTGCCTTTCTTTTTTTCTCTCTTTGCAAAAAATCCAGAAGAGGATTCTTCTTCTTTAATTTCTTCTTTGACGGGAGTTTTAACTACGGTTTCTTTTTTAGGTTCAGTTGATTTAGCCTTCTTCACAGGAGGTTTTTTCATAGTAGAGGTGATTTTAAATATCCAAGTGCCTGATGCCTCGCCATATCTATTATTTATTTCGCAGCCCTCGATGATTTCGATAACTTCTGCGCCGGCTTCAATTACCAGCGGAATAACATGATTGGTATAAATCTTACTTCTAATTTTATCAAGGCTTCTTGGATAAATTGTAATATTCACAGTAGCGGTTCCGGCTGTTTTATCAATGAGAACCTCTTTGTGTTTAATTATCTTCGGGTCTATAGCCATAATCCGTTCCTTTATTCAGGATCAATTAGTTGGCCTAGCTTCTGATACAGGAGTGGTGAGACTTCTTTAAGACTCTTCCTGTCCCCGTATAAATATTCCGAGAATCCGATTGCAAAGTATTCCTTTGCGGAGGTCGCAGAATATGCAGTAGGAAATAGACCAACTGTTAATAGACTAAGTTTATCATATCCTACGGTTTTGTATAGGAAAAAATCAAAGTTTTTTGAGTATTCTGTGTCCAAAAAGTCTATTAATTGCACATCGTAATCAAGACTCTTTAAAATAGTGAATAGTTTCTTACGTTTAGCTACAAACTCACGTTCGATCGCACCATCACCATAAATTTCAACTCCAGCCCAATTCTCAACAGAGTGTCCGATTTCGTGGACAATATCGTCAAATATGTCCTCGTCGTCCTCTTGGTCGTTGGTTAAATAGATTGTGCCTTTGTCATAGACTGCATCAACCTCTCTGGAAATTAATTCTTCGAACTGTCCAATGAAGACTGAATCCACTTCTTGTGTAAGATGTTCTGGGATTGTGTCTTCAACTCTTTGCAGGATTAAGGAGAGATTCACATGTTCTGGGAGGGGATCTTTTATATAAACATAAATCCTATTGAACAGGTGATATTCTTTTCTCTCGTTTAAAGCTTTTTCTGAAGAGTGTTGAACATATTCACGCAAGCTCATTTTATGTCTCGCTTGGAGTCTCAGCATCGGCGAGGGCTTGACCCTCTTCAACGTCAGCGATTCCTTGACGATAGCCACGAATCCAATTCTCTTCTGCTAGAGCCAATAGGAATTCTGGAAACTCTTCGGCCATTGTTTCAACGACCATCTCAACAGTTACTTGTCCATCTTCTGGGGTATGCTTGTCTCCCACATAATCGACAAGCCATTCCTTCATTGGGTTTTCTGATTCAACTTGTTGTTTTAATTCTGATTGCTCTTCGAATGACGATGCGTCAATGTTTGGCAGTTCTGGTTCTTTTTTGCTCATGATTAATCCTTCTATAAAATCTTAGCAGCAAGCGTTGCAACTCTTGAACGCTCACCTTTTTGGAGTGTTACATGCCCAGAGAGATCATATTCTTTAAATCTCTCGACAGCATAAGTTAAACCATTTGAAGTCTCATCGATATACATATTATCGATTTGCTCAATGTCACCAGTTAAGATGATTTTGGTTCCTTCTCCTACTCTTGTAATTATAGTCTTTAATTCATGTTTTGTTAAGTTTTGAGCCTCGTCAACGATGATAAAAGCGTTGGCAATTGATCGTCCACGAATATATGTCAGTGCTTCGACCTCAATTGTCCCGTCGCTCATATACATTTCAAGCGTGGTTCTGTCATCTCCAAGGAGATATTGAAGATTGTCTTGAATAGGCATCAACCATGGAGCCATTTTCTCTTCCATTGTTCCTGGTAGATAACCAATATCTTTTCCAAGGGGCTGGACAGGTCTGGTTACAATAAGTCTGCTGTAAATCCCTTCTCTATCTTCGCCTCTCTTGCCTGGCTTCAATAATTGCTCAAGTCCTGCTGCGAGAGCGCAGAGTGTTTTACCTGAACCAGCTTTTCCGATTAGGGAAACAACTTCTATTTTTGGGTCCATCAACACTTCGAAAGCAAATTGTTGTTCTTTGTTTCTTGGTATTACACCCCAAATCCCATCTCTCCAATCTCCATTCATTCTTTTCAGTGGAGAATCATAATCATAGAATCTGGCGAGTGCTGTTTTCTTTTCATTTGAATTGGATACAAGCATCACGAACTGGTTTGCAAACAAAGTTACATCTTGTTCGTCTAGCATTATATCGTCCCCCTCATAAAACCTGTCAATGACTTCATCATCAACAAGGTGTGAGGATGTTCCTGTAAACAATTCTGAGGCTGTTTGGACTATTTTCCCGACATTATAATCTTCAGTGAGAAGCCCAAGTGAGTCACATTTGACTCGCATGTTAATATCACGAGAGACAAGAATAACCTTTCTCGGAGAGCGTTGTTGCTCAGTCAGTGCCGTTGCAATAATTTGGTTATCTGGATCAGAAGGTTTGAATTCTTCTGGGAGTAGTGAGGAATCATATCCTCGGACATATAAGACGCCCTTTCCCTTACCAATACGAACTCCGTTTTGGAGGCTTCCTCTGGTTCTTAATTCATCAAAGATTCGAATAATTCGTCTGGCATTGGAGCCAACAGCATCTTGTCTTTTCTTGTGTTTATCAACCTCTTCTAATACTTTAAATGGAACTACGATATCATTGTTCTTGAAGGAGTTGATTGAGTTGAAATCTGTTAAATATACGTTAGTATCTAAAACATAAGTTTTTTTTCTTGACATTAAATCTCGTTTCTTTAGGTTACAGTTGCCCAGTCAGCTTGATCATGCACTGCTAATTGCCCTGATTCTACATTTGTAAGTTCTGCGACAATGCTTACAACAGCGCCCGAACCTGGCGTCAGTGTTAAGTTTTTACACTTTACTTCAAATCGATATATCTCACCATATTTTATGGTGAATAGTGTTGGTTCGGGATCGGTGCTATCTCCAAAATGAATTGTAGAGTCCGCCACAGTACACTGTACGGTTATTGCTCTAGTGACATATTTAAAATTAATAGTTTCAGCAACTCCTGTATCTGTCTCGCCAATATATGGTGTTCCCGATATTTGGAAGCTTGCTGAGTTTCCTATGCTTGCTTTTGGTAATGCCATTATTTTGTCTCCTTCGAAATAAATAGTTTGCTTTGGGCAATAAAGCTGTTTTTAAAATAGATTAAGTATATGGCACTGTTGGCACTGTATAAGCCCCAGCACCAGTACCAGTGTATCGCACATCCTTAGAAATCAGGAACTCGTCCATGTAACCTTCATATCGATAGGAACCTGAATAAGAATTACCAAAATAATGCCCGATGACCCAATCAACGCCGTCAAAGTCCATGTCGAAATTTCCTGTAACTGATATATCAAGAGTATCGGTACAGTCCCCGTCCTCATACAAACGGAATTGTTCTGCGGTGGTGTCTCGAACGACGGCGATGTGTCTCCAAGTATTTAGAGACTTGGCTGTGCTACCAATTAAAGACTGAGTGACGCCGCCCTCTTTTATATCAAAGAGTAATTTGGCGCCGGTGTGGACGTACAATCTAAAACTACCATTGCCGAGGGTGTTGGTGTCATTAGGGGCGGACACAATTGTTGTATAGAATTGCGTTGAAGGTTTGATCCAACACTCAATTGTAAAATCTCCTGTGCCAATACCAGGTTCTGAAAAAGTGACATTATCGGCTGAGATAGCGAAGCGGGCGGCCCTCCCAAAAGTGCTCGGGTCATAATTATCGTTATCTACATATTGAGTGACCCTGTTGCCACCGTCTTGGGTGACTTCGCCCCCTTCCTCATCCAAATTATCTTCAAAATGGTATAATACGGTATATGGACTTGCGTATTGGCAGAGGTCTGGATTATGGATGACGCCTGGATCACTATTAGTATTGCTCGCTAAAGGATCTGTACAGCCATAAATTGTTACATAATTGCCCTGAACAATGGTCGTTGCTTGCCAAGCTTCAACGCTTGTAAGCTCTGCGACAATATCAACAGTTCCAGCAGCCCATGTAATTTTTAATTGCTTACACTTTACCTTAAGTTTATATATTTTATTTTGAATAAGGGTTAATTGATTTGTACCACCATCAAAACTAATTTTATTACCGACACCAGTAGACTGGATAGTAATTGCCCTCGTTACATATTTGAAATCGATTGTTTTGGTTGCTGTAGCGCTATACACATAGGGCGTACCTGATATTTGGAAGCTTGCTGAGTTTGCTATGCTTGCTTTTGGTAGTGTCATGTCTTCTCCCGACTATACATAAATAGCTGTAAGAGAACAAAAAAGAATTATTTATCATATCCGCTTTTAACTTTTTTATTTTCTATTTATTTCAGTGCCACAGCGCTGCGAGGACAAAAATGTGAAATTAATTAAAAAACTGGGAATGTTGCTAGTGATGATATCAATATCACTCACTTCAAGCTGCTCTGCTTTGAGACTATCACCAGTTAATAAAAGACACGACACGACACCAAGAGAAGCCTTTGTGTTGTTAAAGAGAGAAACTATTTACGAAGTATGTGTAGACAACCACAGGATGTACGACGACTTAATAAGACAATTTCCAGATGCTGTGAATGATTTGAAGAAAGAAGACTTGGAAAAAGAAGAGTGCAGAGAGTTTCAATCAGGAGCATTAGCTTCTGGGGTTCACTTGGAAAGATATGTAGATCCAGTTCATCAAGAGCCATCATCTTTGGTATTAACTGCTGGCCACTTTTGCAAAGAACCTGAAGGGAGTATCCCACCAGAGGTTAGTCAAAGCGTTATTCCATACGTTGTTTCTGCTCAAGTTAAATGGAAATATGTAGCATATGACTTTATGGGAAATGAAGTTGGTGTACATAAGTTAATAGCACATTCAATGGATGCAGACTTATGTTTATTAGAGACTGATGAGATTCCTCTCAAGCCAATCAGAATTGCAACTGAAAGACCAGTGTATGGCGACAGGGTTGCAAATATCAGCACACCATATGGATTATACTTTCCACCAAATATTCTTATCGATGAAGGATACTATATTGGAATGACCGATGAGGATGCAATTATGTTAAGTGATATGTCTGTTGGTCCTGGATCATCTGGCTCAATGTTAATTATTGAGAGATGGAATGGATGGGAGCTTGTTGGGATGTTACACTCAGTAATCTTTATTCAACAGAGTCCGGTTGGAAACCGACAGATGGGTGTTGGTGAGCCAATGATAACATTGGGAGCATCACTGGGTCAGATTAAGGATTTCATTGAAGAGCATTTTATTATAGGCTATTTAGGACGTTAAATAATCTCGTCAATCAAGCCGTATTTCAAGCAGGTTTCAGCATCCCACCACAAGTCGTGTTTTAGAATCTTAGATAATTCCTTCTTGGGGATGGTGGTGTGTTCTTCATAAATATTTATTATGGTCTTCATAAAATTATCACAGTTCTCCATATCATCTTTTAAATCTTCATACTTCCCCCACATTCCTGACGAAAGCTGGTGGATAAGCATATAAGCATGTTTGTGCATTAACCTTCTCTTACCAACGACACTCATGAGAGTGGCAGCGGAAGCCGCACAACCCTCGATGACAGTAGTCACTGGGACTTTGCAATTAAGAATATAATCTACTGAAGACAAACCTGCAAATACACTACCTCCATATGAATTAATATGAAGATACAGTTCCGCTGGGGGAGTGTTTAAGTTAATAGCAACTGCTTGATAGTAATTTGCTAATTCAGTGATGGATTTATTCAATGCTAGATTCTTCCCTCTTGTAACCTCTGAATAAAAATAAATTCTATTATCTTTAAAAGTTACCTGGTTCTTATCATCGGATGCAGCATTCTCTCCTCCACAAACTTCATATTCCTTTGCGGAATTACTAATCCAGTCTAAATCTTTTTTCATTTCTTTACCTTTGTTTTAGTTTTCTTCTGTGCAGGTTCTTTGATTAGTCTCTTAACAACCTTAAACATCCTCTGTCCATAGCCACATCTTTTGATCTTGGTAGCATATTCTGGGGAGTTCTCATTAATAGAATCTCTACGAGCCACTGCTGATTCATAGCTTTCATACATACCGTCCTTTGTCCATGGCTTCCCTTGTTTAAGTTCTTCCCCTTTGGGTTCTTCACTCTCATCAATGTTATATCTGGTTGCAAGAGTCTTTTTAAGTTTTTTGTTGTCAGTCATTATACTTCCTTTGTTTTGTTGTTATTCTTTAGATCGGGACATAATCTTTACACCCCAGTCGATATCACCAGCGACAATATCAAATTCAAGATCTGGGTTGTCCCTGTTCAAGAGTTTTGTCAGCGGACCTGCTCCAATAAGGTGATCACATGTGGTATGTAAAGACCATCCCTCCGCAAGCAGTTGTTCTTCAGTTTTTAATTTAGCTTTTATTTTTTCCCAATCAGTCATTATATATTCTCCTTTACGTCTTCACTATCTTCAAAATAGTTATCAACTTTATACTTCTTAAATAGATCTCTAAAATACAAAGGAGTCAAACCAAGCAAACGTGCAGCTTCGCCCTTTGTCCTGGTCGCAGAAATAGCATATTTAATGACAGCTTCTTGCACAATGTTTTTTAGGGAATACCATATTGGCAATCCATAGAGTGAATTACCTGCCGCTTTGGATGCTAATTCTAACTTAATTCCAATCACTTCCTCTAAAGATAATTGATTAAACATTATCTCTAATTCATTAGTTATTTTATTTTCTTTTTTTAATTTTCTAATAAGTGAGTAATTTTCTGTCTGACCTTTGTAAATTCTTTTTCTTTTTATCCAAGTCATTTTTTAATCTCTTAAGTTATTATTGCTTAATATAATATCATGGTATCACATTAATTTCTGGATGTTAAGTAAAAGTGCAAGATCGAGTGATCTTTTTTATAGTCCGAGATCTTCTTCACCTGAATCGAGTTGAGAGTCTTTCTCTTGCTCATATTCTGGGGTGGTAGGTTCTGGGAGTGCTGTTAAGATCTCATCCTCGAACTTATCAAAATAAAGCTTGATATTCGTGATAAGATAATCATAGAATAGATTTCTATCATCGTCATCAGAGAGGATGTTGTATGAATCCACAACTGCTTGCTCAATTCTTTCAAATGCTCGGAAAGCGACATTACGACCAGTTTCGTCTTTACCGTCAATATTGAAGTCTTGCTCTTTCTCTTCTTCTTCAGAAGGCTCTTCAACTTCACCATCAATATCAATGAACTCTTCTTCTGCTTCTGGTCCAGGTGCTTCAAGATCTGATTCAAACTCATCACCCACCTCTACTTCAATATCATCTTCTTCGTTGAAATAGGATAACCCTTCTTTGATACTCATGATGGCGTAATTAGAATTCTTTACAATAAGGTTATCAATCTCTTCTCTAGTATATTTATCTTTTTTATTATCGTATACTTCCCAGCTTGATTTTGAAAGCTTAAAAGTATTATCATTTTGTTTTAAAACCTTAATAATCAATCCACTTTCAAATCTAATATAGAGAGGTTCCATTATTCCAAGTTGTTCAACTCTATTATTCCAATCAGCGACACCTTTCCCTTGAGGTGCATGTTCACCACCACTTTTAGCAAAAGCAGTGGGGAAATCTTGGGCTTCTTCCAAGCCAATATCAATAGCTTGTTCAGCTTCTTCTTCACTTCCAGCTTTATCTGAAACTTTGACAGGTGCAAGGGAATTTTGAATAGCATTAACAATATGAGATCTAAAAGAAGCTCTTTGATCGGGAGTAGTCGTAAGCTTCTTGTATTCAATTTCAATTTGAGGGATAATTTTCTTAAGCAGATCTTCTAATACATTGATCCCAGTGGATCTGTGAGGTGCAGCGACATTTGAGTCAGCTTCCATCAATCTACTAATAACTGATCGTAATTTATTCTCATCATTAAGAATCTTTGATTTTTTCCCCTCGTTGATCTTTTTAATAGCTTTGCGAATATAGTTTCGAAGCTTCTCTTCCTCAATTAATTGTTTTCTATCAATTTGCATTGTTTATCTTTCCCTTAAGTTTTTCAATCACCATATTGGTAATTTCTTCTATTTCATTATAATTATCGACTTCTTCCTCGAAAGTCCTCTTTTTATTCTTCTTTTTAGGTTTTCGTTTCTTGGGCGCACCAATAGGTGCAGCAAACCCTCCGACGCCTCCTCCGCTAACAGCATTTTCGTTATTCATTTGCTCATGAATCATTCTGTCAATCATTTCTGTTGTTGATTCTTTCGGCTTTAACTTCTTTAATATCATGCCCGCCTCTTTCTTTAGATTATCAGGAAGGAATTTGCTTAGTATATCAGCATTGTCGGCTTCAATAGCATTTCTCAAATCAGTTGCGCTTAAATCTCTCCCATCATCACCAATAACAGGCTTCATTCCAGATCCTCCGCCCATAATCTCGACAGAAACATCTTCTCTGGCGTGATCTTGCAATGAAGACTTGAATCTACTTGGATCAGATCCTTTTCCACCAACACCAGCTAAAATAGTAATTTGTTCGCCGTCTTTATGGAAGCCTGGATCCTCAACGAAGTCATATGCCATTGAGACAGGAGATCCTCTCACCACTCTCAATTCAACATTATCATAACCATCGAGTAAATATAACTCCCAGAGCCACTTGGCCATTTGCCAAGTCATAAGCTTTCCACTTTCAAATTTTCTTGAAGTATCTGACATGAGAATAATAACTTTATTAGCTTGATTAGCCAATTCATTAACGAGAGCAAGATGCCCTCGATGTGGTGGTTTGAAAGCTCCAGGAAAGATTGCAACATCGTATTTGCCGACTTCCTCTTTCATCACAGTTACGTCATCGTCTGCTTTGCTCCCTCTTCCGTATTTTGCAATTCCAATGATCTGATTTGCAGGGGCAAAGTTTCCAGTAAATTTATAAGTCACTCCTTCAAAGTCAAAAACAAAACCTTCAGCGGCAGTGGCAAAGTTTTCAATCTTCTTAATCTTCTTCATTTGCCTCATTAATATTTCGATTGCTTCCGGTCCTCTTCGACCGCTTTCGATTTCTTCTTTCGCTGCATTTAGTTCTTTTTGCAGTCGATCAACTTCTTTTCCATTGTCGAGAATAAAAGCACTTTCCAGCCCTCGAAGCATTTCCACAGAAAAGTCATGAACAATATCTTCCAAAGGAGCAATTGCTTGTTTTAAAATTACTTTCTTGTTGCCCTTCAGTAATTCACTGACTCTGGCTCTGTCTTCTTTCTCGAAACTATCTTTTACTTGATTGAGTGTTGTGCCTCCACCAAGAATCCAAGAGACTGCATCTTTTTGAACCTCTTGATCAATATCATAGTCGGTTAAACCACCATCGAACAGAGAAGCCACCAGAGGCGCTACACGGGCCACCATAAACTGTGTGATAGTTGTATCATCCCCGATGCCTGTGTCGCTCTGAAGGCGACTGAGGGCTTCTAGTGCGATGTTCAATGCCTTGTCGTCCTCCAACGCTTCCAAAGCACGAATTGCGTTGACATGAACGGTATAATCATCTTTATCTGTTGCTTGTTGCATAGCTGGAAGTGCTGCATCAAGAGCTTTTGCATATATTGAAACATCACGATCAGTTTTCGCTCCGGTTACTTTATCAAACTCTCCATGACCTGCTCTGTGAATAACAAGCGACTTGGTATCGTACTCGACAACATTTGGTGTTCGAGAATCCATAACTTCTGCGTTATACCAGATATTGCTGTCTGGACCAAAGATTTCAACTTGTGTTTTTGTTGGAAGTGCCTTGACAGATTTTTCAAAGGTTGCAAGAGCTTCAGAGAACGCTTTGGACAGATCCTTTCCAGGATGTGCTGCTTCAAAAAAATCATAAAGCTCTTTGGGATTCAATCCACCTGCTTTGACATGACCTTTGTTTCTTGAACCTTTTGCTGCGCCACGAAGACCTCGTTTTGCAGAATAAGAAATAAACAGGTTCTGTCCATCTGTTTTTTCTGTTCCTTCGAGTTCGCCGTTTGAAGCGGCATTGAGAATTTCTTTAAGTTTGGCGAAGGTTAGATCTTGGTTGTCATAAAGGTGCGACATGTGACCTGCGATACCACCTTCTGTTAAAAGTAGCTTCGTTGACATTATTCTTGACTATCCTTGTTCTCCTCCAAGAGACTTAGCTTTTCATGGAGGTGTTTGTTTTCTTCTTCGAGTCGTCTTGCATAAAGATTAATTTCTCTTAAATGGCTCTTTGCGATCTCAATTCTTCGACTCTCGGTTTTTGTTTTCGGAGATAAGCTATAAACAATTTCTTTCAGTGATTGAATGTAACTTGCAAGACTTGGAGCTTCTCTGCCTTCATCCAATACGAATTGACTTGTTGAACGATTAAATTTGAACATGATAATGGGTTCCTTAAAATTATACTATAAATAGTTCGTTTAAGGCAATAAAGCTGTTTTTAAATACTCATTTAAAGATTATGAGCAGGTGCTTGGTGCAGGGCTTATTATAAAAGAGGTTGAACTAAAGTCTGCATCCCATAAACAAACGCCCTTGTGGATTCTTAACTCATCAATCTGGCCATCGAAATCAAGACCAGCCCAATGCCCAATCGACCCAAACTGAAACGTGTGAAGATCAAAAGTAGAGGTGTCGGTGAATCCAGCGTCACTGTCTCCGTTCCCCGCCACCGCCGCCGCTGGTACACCTGCGCCATCCAGAAATAATCTAACAATGTTACTACTATCACGGGTTATTGCAATGTGGTGCCACCCAGTGAGTTGGCTTCCACCTAGATCATAAAAATTCTGGGTGTTGCCAAACTGACTCGTCGCTCCTGGGGAGAGAAACTGAAGTGTATATGTGGGTAATCCAAAGGCCGGAGGTGGTTCCAAGTAGCCAAGAGTGAAGGCCGGAGTGCTGCCTTGATTGTTGGACTGAAACATTCCTGTTGTAACTCCAGGGTGATTTCCCAAATAAGCATTGGGGGTCCGAGTATTATTTGCAAACTCCACCCAAAAATCAAAGGTGAATTCACCATCCAAGCATAGATCACTGCTTCCACACGCTGGGTTTGATCCAGCAAAAGCAAGTTCTAACAGTGAACCTGTATTGTAAACACCATCAAACTGCAAGGCATTGCCAAAACCAGACTGACCTGTTACATATGAACCGCCGCCGAGAGTTAATGTCATCGTTGCAGTACCAGCACAAGCATTATTTACATTTCCATCAAGGTGGAATAAGTAATCGGCGGTAGCAGGAGGAGCATATGTACAAGAACCATCATCAACATTTGCGCTTGCATTGTAATTGCTCGCTGAAGAATCCATGCAGCCATAAATCCACTGATAGTTACTCTGAACAATAGTTACCATTTGACCAGCTTCAATACTTGTAAGTTCTGCGACAACACTGACAGTTCCAGCAGCACATGTAATTATTAATTGCTTGCACTTCACATCAAGCCTGTAGACTTTATTCTGAACGAGGGTCATTTCATTCGATCCACCATCAAAACTAATTTTATTGGCAGTGCCTGTTGACTGGACAGTGATTGCCCTCGTCACATATTTGAAATCGATTGTTTTATTTGCTGATGCAGTGTAGACATAAGGTGTTCCAGCGATTTGAAAGCTTGCTGAATTTCCGATACTTGCTTTTGGTAATGCCATGTTTTCTCCGAGATGGTGTTTATATTAAATAGTTGTCTTGGGGCAATAAAGCTGTTTTAAAAACAGATTAGCAGTTATCATCATCTACGAGAGCGAGAACACTTGGGTTAAGACCTCTTGTTACTGTATATGCTCCACATCGTTTTCTCAAAGACGGAGCGCCTTTGCTATTCAGCATAAATGGGACTTGTGTGAGCGTAGCAATCTTTTTTCTGATTCCATAAGTGTCTTGCTGTGTTGTTACAAATTCCAATTTTGAATTGCAGATAATATAATCATAATCTATACAATCTGATGGTGGGAGAACTGTAATTGTAAACTGCCCAGTATTTGATGTATTGCTGCAAGAATCTGTTGCTGTCCAATCAACAACAACATCGCCATAATACTTATTATCCGGCTTGAGGTCAAAAGTTCCTGTGGATGAATCAAAGTTTTCAATTGTGCCACTACCAGAAGATATTGATGCACTGTAGGATACAATATCGTTATTCGAATCATCAGCAAGAAGCTTCAATCCAGTCTTAGTCTTTTCGAAGTCAGTCTCGTCTTCTTGGTTACGAGCCACTGGCGCTGTATTGCAGCAATATATCTGTGTGGGATTATAAGCTGTTGCTTGACTAGCTGGTTCATCACCCTCACGACCAGTTTCATCAACGGATCTGACAAAATAATCATACCAAATAGAATCACACCCAACACACCCATCTGGATTATCAATAAATTCATGAGTAAGTGTTGTTCCAGAACTGGCCTCGTAAGAATCCCCTATCAATTCCCAATCGTCGGTCATATTGCCATTCGCAGGGAATGGACCTCTTCGATAAACATTGTATGCGTCATAGCCACTCACATCTGGCCAAGTAATAGCCACTTTTCCAGTTGGGTTTCCTGCTCCAGTGTTGTCACAATATCCTGATTGAGTTATGGTTAAGGTTGGATTTGTGATATCTGCACAACAAGGAATCCATACATCGATAATTGATCCCACACCCTCTAGTTCTAAATTATTCTGTTTGGTGATTGCAGTTACTTTATATGTTTCTTTTCGAGTTGGTTCCTCAGTGCCTGTCTCGGCACATGTGCTAATAAAAGAAGCCCAATCATGAGGAATTATCGCAGCAGACTCGTAGCTGTTTTTATTTGCAACTGCAAGTATGGTTTCCTTAAGAACATATACATATGCAGAGATATTATTGTCGTATTCGTACTCATAAACTTTATAAGAAGTAGCTCCCAAAACCTTATCCCACTTTAAAGTTATTTTAGCGTCTGGACAGTTTGAAATATTTGCATGAACATTGGGGTTTTTGGCAAGAACATGAACTGTAACAATTCCATCATCTTTGCACCACATTGCTGGCTCGTTTACTAAATCTGGATCCAATACTGTTGCGGTATATCTAAAAGTATCTTTCCCAACAAAGCCTTTCTTTGGCTTATAAGAAAATCCTAACTCATTGGAACCAGCAGCACCTGCGTTGCTTGGTCTACTACCTTTCGTTGCAATTCTTCCGCCTTTATCAGATGTTCCAATATTGCCATCACCACTGTTTTGTGAATAAACCCAAACTGGATAATTTGCAAAACTACCAGACACCGCTGCGGCTCCAATCGGAGGAATTGCAAATGGATGAGATACATCGAATGTTCCATCATATTGTTGATCTTGCTCAATAACAAAATTTATATTATTTGAAGTTGGCAATCTTCTACAATTTACAACACCCTTCGTTCTCTCTACAGATTTTGAAGTTTCGCATCTTCGCACAGCTTCAACCCAATATTTAAAATCTTCAGCTTTTGTTTCCTCGGCAGCAGGAGCTTCACATTTATTTTTCAATACCGGCGGAAAGTCAATCCACATGGTTGGCATAATTTCAATAGGTTCTTTAACTCCGCCAACAGGCCGAGGAGCAAAACTGTTAAGATTGCCAGCATTACCAGGAGCAGAAGCAATAATCTGAACTGCCTCTTCATCTGGGGATTGTCGATACACTGTATAATAATCAGCGCCAGTCACTGCTTCCCAATAAAGTATCACACCGCCTGTATAATTAAAGTTCGAGAAACAACCAAGTTGATTTGTTGTTGCATCGGCAACTATGTCGATATTTCTAGTATTTGCACCACGAACAACATCCAAGGTTGTTCCCACAGCAGCACTATAATCAAATGCGGTTAATAGAGGCGCAGGAAGATCGGGTTGTGGACATGCGAGGCTTGGTGCTGAGTTTTCCCATTTTGATTCAGAAGTATTCTCCACGGCACTGAATCTACTTGCATTAACAATGTGATTTATTGCCTGAACATCAAGAATGTCGATCTTGCCGTCCTGATTTGCATCAAATCTTACCTCATAGCCATTTGTTGCAGCGAGGTTTAAAGCATAATCTAAATCTAGGTTGGTGATATTACCATCGACATTTGCATCTCCTGTGAAGTTTGTTAATTCTACTGCTCCGCCGTATGCAGCGGATTCAGGAGTGAATACGGTTTCCGCATTTGTCCCTGCACTTATAACCCCATCTCCTAGCGAGGTTGAATTGGCTGCATCAATTGCAGCATATACGGCAGTTCCCTTAGTGATCCTTAACTCATCGAACCAAGCTTCAGTGGGATTGCCAAACAGACTGGAAGCAGAAGCGCTACCAAACGTCGTTGTCGTGGCAGGGAGATGCCCTATAGCAATTCCACCTGCATCAAAACCCTTGTAATTCACACCGCCGTTTTGGGCAATATAGCCACTAATATCCTCTACCCCTATTCTACGTCCATTCATATAGATATGAAGGTGGCCCCCCTTTTTTTCAAGTGCAAAGTGGTGCCAATTATTATAGAAGGCATTGTATTCATCAGTTGTCGAAAGATCATCGAATGTTTCGGTACTACCAGGTTCCTTGGGGGCGAGCTTCCAGGTTGCGTGAACTATGTTAACGTGTTTGATAGTGCCGTCGGAGTGGATTCCATATGCGGTTGTCCCACTGCTCGGAGACCAGGTGGCCATACTATGTTTCCACACAAACCGATCCATCTCCACCGATGGCACTCCCGGCGCCCCGTAATCTACCTTTCTAAGCGAAAAAAACCACTGACCGAATGAGTTGGCACCAATAACGACTGGATCTCCTGACCCTATTAGGAAATAGTCTGTTCCGGGATGACCAGCCGCAGCGTTTCCGGCGTCGTCCAAGTTCATCCACCAATCAATTGTAAAGTCTTCAGAAGAGCCTGGTGTCGATCCATCCCATCCTAAATCAGTTGCGCCCGCTGTATCGGGAATGTGAATACCAGAAGTTCCGTCAGTGGAAAGTGATCCTGCGCCAAAATGGTTTTCTGAGATGTCGATGGTTGGTGTACCGGTTCCAATAGTCCCGATTGTTGGTGACGGGTTGTTCGAACTGCCTGAATTTGTTTGATAATTTGTGTCATAATGATATAGCAGTGGCGCCCCAGTATAGACGGTGGTTTGGGGCATAATCAATGTATCACCCATTGGCAAAAGCGACATATCTGACGAATCATAAGACCTGTTATAACTAATCTTTGGATCGCATATGCGAACACCAAACTTTTCGTATATCATAAGCTCATCAGTGTGATGAGATTTAAATCGAATATTTGCCATTGGATATGAAACACCCTGACCAGCTTCCTCTTCCAAGAATCCCAACATGGGATTTGAATCGACCTTTAATATTTTATTCGTTTTTGTATATCCGTCTTTCAGTCTCTTCTTGATCCATTCATCTTGATCTGGCAATGAGTCTGGTGATACTTTCAGATATGTGAGAACACCTTTGCCCTTTGAAATGTATTCTGCATTGGAGGAGAAAGAGAAATACATATCGTTTGTCACAGTGTCTGATGATAAGATACGCTCATCCCATGATTTAGCTTTTATTGAGGTTGCATCAACTTGATCTATTTCACCAGTTCCATTTTCAGTTCCAGCAATACCAACTCCTGTCAAGCCTTCAACTTTGAATTGAACGCCGGAGAAATCTTCTATTGTATCCGTTCGTGTTAAGCTTTCGGTTATAACAGTCTCCACTGAATAATCAAGAGAATATGATACTTCAAATAAATAATTATCTGGGTTTCCTTCTTCATCTCGAAGAACAATCATATCGGATATCCAAAGCTTTGAGAAGCAATCTGGATCTTTGATGCAGAATGTTGAGCAGCTATCTGCTGTGAGGATATCTGCCTCGAAATCATAAAGTGTGCAAGTTCTATTTGGAACGATTGTTAATTTGCTATCGGTTACTTGATCGACTGTTACAGGATATTCTCCAAGCGCAGTCCAAACATTTCGGAGGGCAACAACGTCTGTGATATCAATCTTTCCAGAGTTGTTAACATCGATTCCTGGCCACACCTGCTCTCCGGTTAATTTATCTCTAAAAGCAAAATCGTTTGTTGAAGTATTTGTGATAGTTGAATACTTGATGCCTGTCAAGTCCAGTGATTTTAAATTATAATAGTCTTTAACAGTTCTGTATTGGCCGCTTGTATTTTTTGCAGCAAGTGGTAGTTTAACAACACTCTCAATATTTGTTTCACTGAGGTCTACAGTTGTAGTGCCAGCAGAACCGTTTGGCTCAACAACAAGCATGGTCGTTGTGAGCAAGTCTCGAATATCAATGCTGTCGTCAACATCTGCTTTATATGAGTTGCCTGACCACTTTGGCAATCCTTCAGAATGGATTATATCGGTTGTTCTTTCGTTGGATACGAATTTGGTATTTGTAATTGCCCGTCCAGCACCCACCGCACCGGTGAGTTCGCTTTCAAATACACTTGAAACAAGGGAGCTATATAATATCCAATAAAATCCATTCTCACTAAAATTCTTATATCCTAGCGGATCTAGACAATCATCTTCTGCGAAAAAATTATCAAATCTGCTATGAGTTGCGTCTATTGCAATAGTCGTCAGAACTGGAGTATGTAATTGTGTAATGTCTGTCCTAAGATATGATTTCTGTGGACCGACCTTTTCTGATGATATATCGCCGCCATAAACACAAATATATTTTCCGGTATTTTTACTAAAAGCTTGAATATAGTTATTATTTCTTGCATCTCCACCCCACGACTCTGCTTCCAATATACTACTAAGCCAATCATGGGAAGGAACCCCATGACTCTTAAGCAGGGATAGATCAATCTCAACACCAGATATAGAATTAAGTGGAAAGTTATATAATATATCAATATAAATCCTTCTAGCTCCTGAAGCTCCATCACATCTAAACCCAAAATCAATTCCATTATATGTGCAAGCCTTTTTTGGATCTAGCCAATAATCATTCTCTGTCACATGGAGATTCTTCGCAAAGAAATCAAATTGAGATTTAAGTTCTGGAAATGAATCTAATAGTGATAACCAATATGAATAGAGAATTCTAAAGTTGTGTGCAGTTTCGATTGCACTATTTCTAGTTCCATCGTCAGCAGTATAATCCTCATCTGTTGAATGTGATTCAATCACTGCCTCAAATGCGTCTGCAAGATAATGAACCATCTGCTTATATCGTTTATCTATTTTATCAGCGATTAAATGAAGGTCTGCTAAAAATGCGCTGCCATCTTGCCATCCGTCTACAATATTATTTGTACTTGAAGAAAATACTGATCCATAGCCATCGTTATAGTAAAATTCTGGGGTTTGGTAATCATTTGGAAGAACTCCCCCTGCGTTTTTGGAATCTCTCAACCTCTTCATTTGTGGTGAATCTAGCTTGGAGATATACTCATCAATATTATCATACAAATTTCCAACCTTCATGAAAAGGGGGAACATACAGACTTTTGCTTTAGGATCTGAGTGGTGTTTCTGAATTACGTTATTATCGAGATATAATCGAAGCAGTGTTGAATATCCACTATTTGAAATTACTTCTTCGCCGTGTCCATATATAATTGAGAAGCCAGGACAAATGTTTTTAACTTTTACTTCCCAACCATGATCAATTGCATCACCAAATTCTCTGTCAACGGCGGATATACCAGTTTTGAAATCTGTCGTGATACAAGCAATAACAAAAGTATCAATATTATCTCTTGTTAAACAATATTCCACATCGACTGTATTATTATCGAATGGTTTTGGCTTGAAGTAATAATCTCCGTAGCCCATTTCAACTTCGTCTGTGCATGTCGATAAACAAGGCCCAGTTTGCCATTTTGGAACGCCGCCAGCATTGCGATCTTTTGCCAAGTTTCCTGAATAATCGTAAGTTGTTGAAGTTGCAGCAGGCGCTGCATGTGTTGAGGAACTCATATGTACAACTTCTAATCTAGTATTACCAGTATCAAAACAAACTCTTCCTTCGCCAAGGGGCTTATCAATGTAAACTGTCCCAAATGTTCCATGGGAAGGTGGAAGAAGTCTTGTATTTTCTATATCAAAGCAAGAGAGTGTCCCTTGTGCTGGAGTAAAATTGAATGCCATTTGCCACATTGTCCCTGGAATCCATAAATCCTCTCCCTTGGTGATTCTAAATTCATCAATGGCGCCGACAAAAGATACGGTATCAGTTATATTTGGAGTTAAAATTCCAACACCGTCTTTTTTACCTATTGTTATTTTTCCACCATTAGAAACACTCACTGTGCTAGAAGCAGTAAAAGATGATGCTACGGTTGCTGTCATTTCCTGTCCATCGATCCAAAATCCAATATTTGAATTCTGCCTAACTAACGCAATATGATGCCAATTTCCTGCCAACACCTTCTCCCCGACCGTCCACATATGTTGTGTGGTTGTGGTGCCGTCAGAGAGAGTTAATCTGAAATTTTGTACAGATAAAATAGTCCCACCCATCGGAGAGCCAGAAGTTATACTGAGCAACAACTCAAAGTGCTTGGCCGTATTCTCACCTGGACTTAATATTGATATTGGAGCTGCGGATCCTTGGGCATCTAATTGATCCGAGTCATCAGCGAAGTTGATCCAAAAATCTACCGTAAATTCACCAGTTCCCCAATTCAGTTCGCCACTGCCAGAAGTCCACTCATTAACTGAAATAAAACCTCCAGTGTTGGCTGGGTCGTGGTTAATTTTTAAGCTTGAATCTCCAAATTTCTTATTAACAACATCTCGTTCGATAATAGGGTTTGATGCGGTCGGTGGAACGAAGAAGACATCACCAGTTGTTAAGGAATTTGGATTAGCGTGATTTTTAATTATCCTTTGAGTTCCATTGATAATTGGTTCTTGATTAAATTTTATTAAATGTGTAATATTTGAACAGTCAATGCCAACTGGATTTTCTTCTTTATAATAATCCACATCGCCCATATGGGCAACTTCAAGCTTCCACCTATCTGGATATTTTCCATTATCTGAAGCTTCTGAAAACGTACAATCTGAAGAGTTTAAAATGGGATTTGAATTAAAGTCTACAATGCTTGCATCGCTGGGAAGATTAAAATATATACTAGCATCGGCAATACCAAAAGCACACTTATCATTTAAACAATACTTAAGATCAAATGAAGCTTTTCCTGTAAGTGGGTTTTCAAAATATCCATCCATCCAAATACTAAGTCTGGATTCTTCACTGTCCCAACATAAGTCCCCGCATAAATCTGTGCAAGTTTTATTAAAATAGTTTGGCAATATTATGTCGTCGTCGGTTGGCAGTGCAAGGGTGCCACACTCACTACAATCATCATCGTCATCATCTGCTGGGATTGCCCATGGGATAGAACTTCTTATCCTAAAATGATCCATATAACCATTAAAGCTATCATATCCAGATTTGCTGCTTCCAATTTCAAATCCATCATCGCCATTCGATATATTAATAATACCACCGGTGGCCTCGGTCCTAGAGTCTGTGTGCTGCTGTGCGCTCCCAATCTGAACTCCGTTGACAAACATCCTCACATACCCATCAGCCGCTCTAGTTGTCGCAACATGAGTCCATGTTTTCGACTCTATTGGTGTTGTTAGATCAAAATCATATTCAGAAGTTGCGCTGGTGCCGCTTATTATCGATGGGTTTGTGCTTTCACCAAGTTCAAGTTTAAAATATTTTTGCGATACGTTTGTAGATAGTGTCAATCGCACACCGCTTTTAGTTTCTCGAAAATTTGCTGATTGGAATATTGTTTGCCACCCAGTGCTTGCTGCTTGTGCAACATTTAAATTTATCCAAAAGTCAATAGAAAAGGCACCTGTTCCCAAATCCAAACTGGGATGTGATGGAATAGTAACATAATCATTGCCGCCATTTAATTTTAGAGCAGCAGCCCCTGACGGGAGAGTGCCAGAATATGGACCAGTGCTTGCTATTGGACCATAAGGATCCAACGAAGCCTTTCCCCTCAGCTTTCCATGATTATGATTTGAAGACTCATCATAGACATACGGAGATTTCCCTGTATTAAATTTCAATAAGAGTTCTAACTCATCTGGAGAGTCACATTGATTCCAGTCAGTCGCCTCATCGCAATCGCTTAGGCATTGTGCTATTGTGGCAGGAACCGCTGATGCTGAGTAGTTGCCACCGCCGCCAGTAATAACAGTTCCGTCTGGAAGTGTTTGATCGTCCCAAATTATTTTAAACACATAGGAAAATGTTTCATTGGTGATTGAAGGTGGTATTGCAAGACCAGTATCTGTCCACTCTCCAGTAAAGGGAGATTCAAATCCTGTTTTTAGATAATTCTCGTCGAGATTTGTTGTTTTAGGACTTGTAAAATATGTATTGCTGCCGTCAGCAGTTCTTACAATTTCAATTTTATCAATTTTATACCCATCAGGATTTGTGATGGTCCATTGAAATTTTACTGTTCCGTATTCACTTGTAAAGCATGAACCGATTGTACTGCTGTTTAGTGTTATAGTAGGAGTTGCCACTTATTCTATCCCTTGTTCTTCAGGCTTTCGTTCAAATATAAATAGTTCACTTATGGTTTCTTACTAAAAAATGCCCCTATCAGTTCAAAAACAACCGATAAGGGCAAAGAATAAATTTTATTAATTGTAGTTTACTTGGAAGACCACTTAGTAAGCCTTTCATGTAGAAGTTTATTTCTCTTATCGAAGAGTCCTTCGTTGACTTTAACAACGATCTCAGCTTCCTCTTCCTCTTCCACTTCAGGTTCCAAGTCCACAATTTGTACATCTGCGGTATAATCTCCGCATCCTTCGTCGAAGAGGTGGTCGAATTCGTCACCGAAGTCTTTGTCGAAGCCAGTTGATTCTGGGAGTGTTGCAGTGTCGTCCATTGGCATTGGATCTTCTTCTTCGTCTTTAGGCTCTTTGGGACATTCTGCTGTTCCACCTTTTTCTCCACTAACGAGTCCTGTCTCTTTCATTGTTCCATCTGGACATTCAGCAGTGTCTACTGGATCTCCCTCTCCGGCTGGAGACTTTACTCTTTGAAGCTTTTCTTTTATCCAAGGATTAGTTTCCACCAGACTATTCATAAGACACTGTGTAACTTCTGGTTCGTCACCTGGACATTCATCGCCAAAGACAGCGTGAAGCTTATCCATCAACCCTTGGTTGTTTTCCAACTCCTCAAGAGTGTCATCCTCGTCACCAGCTTTATATCTTGCAACAATGTCAAGAAGGGTTACAAGTTCTTCAGCACTCAGCGTGACTGTCTCTTCGGCGTCCTTTGCAGCAGCACGTTGAGAGTCGGCAAAGTCCTTATCAGTCCGCTTTTCGTATTCGTTGCTATACCAATCATCACCTTCTGTCACAATGGTTTTATATCCGAATTTCTTCATGATACTTTCATTTAATTTCTTGTTGCGTTTTTCAAACATATTTAATTCCTCTTCTGGTGCTCCACCAGCCTCTCTATCAAAGATCATTTGTGCGACTTTAAGGCCAGTTGAACACTCCTGTGCTTTACACATCGTTTCTATTTCTTCAGCATTGCGAAGCTTATTGAGAAACTGGAGTCCATATCCAACTGTCTCAGGTTCATTAATGGGGATATCTAAGGACTCTGCCTCTTTATGAACCTCTCTCGCAATTCCTGCTTCTTCTTCTCGTGCAGGTTTGGCATCATCGCCAAAGAATTCCATGATAGATTCGTTTTGTGTTTTGATTGAATCTTCCCAATCACGGAAACAGAGATTGCCCTCTGTATAGGCTTCCGTTTCCATCTCTCTCAAATGATCGTCGGTCTGTGCATATCCTTCACCAACAGTAGTTACTTTGTCAAACTCGCCACGACCGTTCTGAGTGTGATGAACGAGTTCGTGCGAGATGGATCGCATGATATCTTTTGGGTGTCTTCCATCCACATAAACTGTAACAGCAGAACTTGAGGGGTCGTAGTATGCCGTCTTGCCCAACGGCTGCTGTGCGTTATCCTCGTCGCTCTCAAGGCGGATATCAGGTACGTTCTTGAACCCCATTCTCTCTTGTGCGAAGGGTAGAAATTTCTCAAGCATTGCTTGTATGGTTTCGTTATTTGACATTGTTTATTCTTCTTGTTTGTTCTCGTAAAAGGATTCCGGATCACGGCCTGTGATAGGGTCCGGTTCCCGTTGCCGAGCATCGTGTTGAAGTTTTTTCACCAATTCGGCATTATTAGGATCTTCCGCAAACTCCTTATACATTTCCCAACACCCCCCCTGAAGTTCACTCCGAGCTTTCCTAAGCGCCTTGACTCCACTAGTTGGTCCAACCCAAGCCTTCAACAACTCCTCACATCTATTTTTATAATTTTCTGGGCATTTTCTACTGTAATTTTTCGCAACCAACTCCATTGTCTCTCTTCTTTGTCTCGGTGCGGCACCTGGCCCAGTTTGCGCTACTGCTTCTTCAAAAGCCTCGGCCAATTCTTCACACTCTGCATCTGCTTCTATATTAATGCGTTCGGCCTCGGCCTCCCAGTCTTTACCTTTACCAAAGAGTTCCCTCAGTTCCTCTTCGGTGCTTTCTTTTTCGGCATATCCGAATTTCTTCATAAGTGCCTCATTTAATCTTTTGTTGCGTTTTTCAAACATGCTCAACTCCTTGTGTTTCTCTCTGTAATAATATTTAAAATATTTGAAGCAAGTTGGTGTTCTTGCTGTTCGGAAAATTTAATGCCACGCTTCTTAAGATAAGGAGCAAGGAATTGATGAACAATCCCAATGGCAGCTTTTCTAGTCTCCTCGTCTGGCTGTGGATCGATGGTTCCCAATTGTGCTCGGAGGGTACTAATTTTAATTGTTCCCTCTTCTGGCTCAAGCCCTCTCTTTAATGCTGCTTTCTCAGCATCAGATTGACTTGCAGAAGTCTCACCAGCACCAGTATCTGATTTTGATGGATCCCTTGCTTGCATCTTTTTATACAGTTCAGCTTTCTGCTCTGGAGTCATCTTAAAGAATTTGGATTGTTTATTCTTTGGCATCTTCAAGAATAGCGACTGGTCTTCTTTGGATAGTGCAGTCCACTCTTCTTGTGTTCCACCTTGAGTACGCCAAGAATATGGTGCGACACCTTCTGCTTTTCGCTTGCCCTGTGCTACAACTGGAGGTGCTGGCATCATCTTGTTATCTGTGCCATTCAACCAGGCATCAGCAGCTTCAGCCGCATTTTTAAGATTGTTGTTGTAACTCACTTGATGAAAAAACTTCTCCTCACCACTTGCCTTTTGTGCGTGAAATCCGCCCTGACCTTTGACTTTGATATTTTGTTTATTCTTTAAAGCAGTGGCCATAGTATTTTTTCTCTTTGACCTGCTTTTTCTACTTTCCTTTTCCACGAGAAGGTCAACAATTTTATTAATCACACCCTCTGTCATATCAACCTTATTCTTTTCAAGCTGTTTGACAATACTACGAATAATAGTATTAATTACATTTTGTGGAATGTCTGCATCTTTAACTTTAATGTCTGGGCATTTCTGAGGAGCAGCCAAGCAAGTTTGCAGGGGAGGAGTTCGTTTTCCTGTTTCTGGATCTTTCTCTTTTGGGTATTTGAGAATCGGAATACTGCCTCCGCCATCTTCAGCAGCATCTTCAATATCGCCAAGCAGGTCTTCTTTCTCTTCGTCGGTTTCTGCATCTTTCATTTTATCAAAAGCTGCATCTCTCTCTCTATCATCGAGAGCTTCTAAGTCTTTAATGGCATCACGAAGTCTTTGATTGTTTGTGGTGAATCCTTTAAAGAAACCTTTGAAGGCTTCTTCATCATCTGGAGTATCAAACCAGTTCTTGCTTTTATCTTTTTTAGAACTACCAATGCCAAAGATCTCATGAAGAGCATAATCGATATACTCTTCTGTTAATACTTCATGACCTGCGTTAACAAGCTCTTCATTAAGGGCTTCCCTAAATAATTTTAACTTATCATTCTCCACTGGTTCTTCTTCATTTAAAAAGTCATTCCAGTTTTCCATCAATTTCTTCATGTTGTATTGTTCCCTATTCGTTGTGATTCATTACGGCTGTTGCAAATGCGGTTTTTTCTTTTGAATCCAATCCGGCCTTTGTCAAAATACCCCCGAGCGCTTTTTTAATCTCTGGCTTCGAGAGCAGATCAAGCACAACATTTATAAGTTGTGCGAATTCGGTTGCATTGTCTATTGCTCTGAGCTTATCCATAACTTTCTGAACATCGGGTTTAATTTCTCCACCTCCAGCAGCTTCTTTGTCTCCGCCTTCACCGCCTTGAGCTTCTGCACAGCCCGCTTTATCATAAGCCTTTCGTGCATTTTCGGCATCAACAAACGCCCCTGTGTCGTTTTGGTTCATGGACGCCGCTTGTGAAGCATTGCTCAATTTCCTCTCTAACTCCGCACACTCACTTTCATCAGCCTCACCAAGAACAAATGCTTCCATTGCTGCTTCGATTTCTTCTGCGATCATATCATCAATTGCCTGATCGTGAGGGTCAATCTCTTCAACGACCTCTTCTTCACGGCTCGATTGCATAATATCATCCATTCGCTCTCCGGCATATTTCTCTTCGACGACCTCCGAGATGATTTGTTTTAGTCTTGATAGTTTGATTTGCATGATAATAGACACTCCTTCTTGCAATAAATAGTGGCTAGTTATCGTTATAACCTGTTTTTGAAAACAAAAAAGCCACCTTTCGGTGGCTTCTGCTAGAGTTCGTATTCTATATGAGCAACGCCTCGTTCGTCTGTCGCTTCTTCATCTTCTGGCTCTTTATAATATCGGTCGTCCAATGGTATTCTTAAATAAGGTCTTTCTTCTTGGTACTGCTCAACACGCTCATTCTCGTATCTGATAAGATCGTTAATCTCTTCCTCTGTAAACCCCTCAAGTATCGTTCGCCAAAATTCTACGATTTCCCAATCTTGTGCCATTTGAAATTTCCTCCAAGGTGTCAAGCGTGTCGCTTGTATTACCAATGTGATGCACGACGTATCCACCGCTCTCGTCAAACTTCTTAATGTTCTTTGTGAAGTCATCAATCAAAACGGTTTCTTCGCCAAAGTTACCAATAGCATATTCATACTTTTTGTGTGAAAATATAACTCTCACACCAGCAACCACATTAGTATGTAGTTTTAAATTATCCTTTACCCATCTTTCTTTCCCTCGATTAGAACCCTTCTTGCCTCGTTGGTCCATCGGCGTTGTCAATATAATTGGGAACTTGTCTATCCTGGAGATAACTTCCCAAAGCTTCTTGCCTTCTTCAAGCCATGGAAGGTTTGCCCACCACTCTTCATCGTCCTCCAAGAGTTCCTGCATGAGCTTTCGAATAGTATTCTGTGTTTCTTTGCCAATACTGTTTTTAAGATCTGCGAGGGTGATATACTCTCTGCCAAGATCACCCTTAATCTTGTCTGCCAATTCTTTCATCTCATCCGGCAGGTGATTATCTCTCAATGCCTGATTGATTCTTTCGACCGCTGGATTCTCGAAGTCCACAAGAACTCCGTCCATGTCACAATAGATTTGTCTGTCAAAGAATTTAAGGTTTGTAAGCTTCATGAGGTTGCTCTTGTTCTCTCCGGTCCTTGCCAATAGCTGTAAGTCCTGTGCTGCAATTCTTTTCGTTTTGCCGCTACCCTGCATCACGACCAATGCCATATAATGCTTTGGATCATATTCTATTACTATTCCAACCCTGCCCCATGTTTTTGCATAAGGTCCAGGTGGATCATATGGTTCGTAGGAGAATTCCCTACACTTTACTAAGTCGCCCTTTTGCATTTAAGTTTTTTACTATTGTTGGCGCTGCTCCACTGACCAATTCCAACTTCTCTCCATCTACATAATCCGTATAGCTTCGATTCCTCGATACGGGATAGGAGTCAGATGGTTGCCACAGGATTTTAAAATACAAACCCTTTTGATACGGCATGTCTTCCATTGAAATCTCTTCAAGGATAATGCCATATCTGTAAACCGTGTTATCTTCAACACTAAGTTTAAACATTTCTTGGCGGACCATTGAGCCAATTTGAAACCTTCTCATGATAACTCCTGTTTTAATTATCTGTCGTATCGAATTTCATACGGATCTGAGTAAGAATAAAAATCATAATCGCCACAGTCCTCCAACAATTTGTCCCACACCATCATAGTGCGTTCACAATCTGTCATAGCAGAGTGAGCCTTACCAGAAAAATTAATATCATAATGCTCGCAAAGATAATCCATTGAGCTTCGTTGGATCTTATTAGAACGACGAAGAACATCAGCCATCGCTTTGGTGTCGATGTAAGCTGGATAGTTTGGAGCCTCATGACCGTTCTTCTCGAAGGCATCCGAAACAAATCGGAGATCGAAGATAAGGTTCTGACCAATCATAACGTCAGACTCATCAATATATCTTTTAATGATCGGGAGGACGTTCGCAATGTCAGGAGCCGAAGCCCATTCAGATTCCTTGTAATGATTAATCTCCAAAGCTTTCGGAGAAGCTCGCTCAATGTGACGAGGCTTTACTTTTGTTGAAAAGCTTTTCGTAACATACCGATCGCCACCTTCGCTAATGACATAGCTAATGAGGGCAATCTCAATAATCTCATGACTGCTGTGTTTTAATCCAGTAGTCTCCGTATCCATAACTGTAATAATCATTCTTCAACCTTTCTAATATAACATGAATGTTCTGTTGTCGTTGCTCCATCAGCCCAATAAATCTCAAAGGTATGAAATATTGTGCCAGCAAGCACTGTCTTTTTCTTTTCTTCGAGTATGATACCTGGAGACTTATATCCAAAGGAATAATAATTGTTAAAGATCTTATCCCCTCTTTCTGTCCAAGTGACTAAATCACCCACCTTCATTTGTCTCTCCTCACTTCACTAATAACTTTAAATCGAGATTTGTCGAAGTCGCTATACGCACCCGAATGTTTACTCTTCAACCAATGAACTCGAACTGAATTTCTCACTTCGATCTCAACCAACCCAATGCTTCCAATGAATCCTGGATACCGCACGTTGCTTTCGCTGTCATCAACATACTCAATCAAGTCTCCGACTTTCATTGTCTACTCCTCATATTCTTCCGGTGAAATGACGCACTTGATATGTTCAAAGACACAGAAGCTGAATAGCTTATTGTATTTTTCATTATCGATATGATGCCCCATCTTACCCGACATTCTTCTTCCTCGTTTCCATGCCTCAACCTCTTCTGCTATGAGCGAGACTTTATATGCACTGCCCCTTCGCTTTCTGCCATCATCCAATATACCATCTTCTTGGGCATATAATGGCATGTCTTTTTTCCACTGCTTCGATCCGTCCGCTATCAAGATGTGACCACACTCATGCAGCAAACTATAATAGCGAGTCTCCGGCTTGCTCCTTGATTGGATGCATACGATCTTATCCCCTAAATAAACACAGTCTTCTACATCGTGTGCTACGCTTAAAGTATATCCTTTATCCAACAACCACACTTCCAAATCTTCAAACTGTTCTTCCCATTGACAATATTTTTTATTCTTTATTTTCATCTCGGCCACGTTTTCGGGTTAAAGTAATTCATGATATCGTATGGTGGCTCACCGTCCACCCATCCTTCTGGAGCGTCTTTGGCAAAAGACTCCGACACAGGGGAGACAAGTTCAACCCTCGTGTGAGGTGATACAAGCGGATGCTTGGGGAATTCCCACCTCGCTGGCCTTCCTGTATCAACCATCTTAACGTCGATCAGACGGGGCTTGAAAGCCCTCCTAAGCCTCATGGGGACGGCTGAATCCTTCATTGCACCCCAATAGTCATCGTCGTTTCGCAGCGCTGCTTGGCTCCCTGACTTCCAATCAAAGCCCACCACAAGCCCTATTTTGCCGTGTGTGGACACCAAAGACCCCACACCAAGGCCAAGGGCCTCAAAAGCCTTCAAAGCCTCTGAGCGCCATTCTCGGCACTCTGAGCGGGAGGCATTTATGTCGCTTTTAAGGGCCTCACAGGACTTCTTGTTGTGTCCTTCCTCCCTACAATACCTACAGGTGCGTATTTTGGATATTCTTTTTACCCTATCGTATGCCCTAACAGCGTATGAATCTGGGTGTTCCTTCCTTAAATTCTCGATATGCCCTTTGCGCTTCTCGCATCCAAGCTTATTGTGACCCTTGTTGTGGCAATAACTACAATAAACAGTCGCCATCTAAACCTCCATTCTTATTATATGACTTCGCTTAATCATATAATACCTCATCTGGGCTTAAAGATCAACCAAAATCGACACACTGGTTAACAAAATGGGATAAAATGGGGTAAAAAAGGGTAATAATACCAACAACTTGCAGAAAAACGATCGTTTTCTAAGTTATTGTAATCATTGAGGTTTTATTAATGTATAATATAGGATTAAATTCGTTATATTAAGCGCCACAATAATGACGCCTACAATATTGAAGACTTTATTTTGATCTAGCTTGGTTGGTTTTGCTTGTTTGGTTGATCGATCGACGCTGGAGAATTCAACTTCAACGACACTCGGCTGCTCATAGTTGGGCATGGTACACTCGATTTAAAAGGTTAGAGGCGGTACGCTCTTGCTTGTACCTTGCTAACCACCCTTTTACAACTGCCTTCATAATATGAAATATCTCCGAAAGCGTAGGTTCGTTGGTGGTGATGAACCCTTTATATAAAATATATAGAATTACCCCTAACCATTCTTAACTAGCCTTGTTTATAATAATCGTTATTGATTTTTCCACAAGAGTTACATTTAAAAACAGGAATAGGTACGACGGCATCTTCATTTGTTGGTGACATTGCCGCTGGAACCTTCTTCAGGGTCACGACTGTCTCGAAATAAGAATAGCCACAATCACAAGTAGAACTTTCAGCGTTCATAATATCAAAGTCAGGGGGCAGTTGCCAATTATTTTGTTCACTCATCTTTGTCTCCTTACTTTAATAATAGCATATGGAGAAGAGAGTGTTAAGAAGAAAGTTCAGTGAAGGGAAATAAATACATGGAAGGGATCTTAACTGTTCTGTCAAGGCCGACGGGAATGACATACCAAAACCTTGCGTCCCAAAGGCCGCATTCATCGTCAATCTCATAACCACTATCAGGCGCAGACCCAATAATCAAACCAAGGTTATCTTCAGAGAGAGGAAGACCATTGATAAAGATTTCAGGATCGATTCTTACTAAATCACCAGCTTTCATTCTTCACTCCATAGTTGTAAAAGTGGATACCAGTCTGATAAAAGATCTCTCCAATACGGAAGTGTGTCTGGTGGAACCATGACCAGTTCTCCTGATCCCAAGCTTCTTCACCATCAAACATATCCCACCATCGAAAAGACATCTCACAAAAGAGCCATCCTAGTTTCTCATACAAATTAATTTTCACTCTCTTCATCTACTAACTCCAAAAACTTTACTGAAGACCAAGCTATTCCAAGTCCTGTCCACAGAACTTCTGCGAAGTCTCCTGACTTTGAATAACTTATTAATATTCCGATGCCATACACATCGTTGGTTAACTTATTCCAAAAATTGTATCTTACTAAACTACCAGGCTTCACTAACCATTATATTTACTCAACGAATGCATTAGACCTTTATCAATTGTTGTTGCGTGAGCATCACCAAGAAGTTGGATTTTGTGATTCTCGATCCTCACTCCATCATCTCGGAGAATAATATCCTCCCCAAGATAAATAGCAATGCGCTCATTAAGCCTACAGGAATTATATATCCAATCAAACTTTATTAGATCACCAGCTTTAACTTCTTGCTTCACTTAACACCTCAAGTTGAGATTCGGGATAATAATATAATTCTGCCCTGTCTGTGAATTTAACTTTTATAATTTTATTTCTGTTGTTTCTGACTTCTGCAATGATGCCAACTTTACCAACTGGAACTCGGTTGTCCAGAAGGGCTACTTTTGTTTTGACTAGATCGCCAACTTTCACTTAAGACTCCTGCTTGTCTTCTTTTGATTTTTCTAACTCTTCATCTAGCTTCTTTTTAATCTCAGCAAGTCTATCACCAAAGAGTGATTCCGCTAAGGACAGTTCGAACATCATTCTTTTATAGTAATGTTCTATAGTTTCATTTTTATCTTTTGGCATATTATTCTCCTAGCACTTATCGTGCTTTCTAAAAATTACATCTGATTCGCCATACTTCTCAATAAAAGCGGAAGACACATATTGTGGATCGAAGTCATACTTATCGTACTCTACAAACCCCATCTCCGAATAAAGATTGCTCAACACTCCTGTATCGAAGTGGTCTAAGTAACATCCGCCATAAGCCAATGCTTTCTCCATGAGAAAATCTCCAACTCCACCAACTCCAGGCTCGTTGTTGTGGACAGCGACAATCTCTTGCATCTTGCCGTCCTTCTCTTTAATGGCAAAGCCCACGTTCATTCCTTCGATTTTATAAAGCTTCATCCTTGACAATTCGGAGGTTGGATATACTGTTGTCATCTCTGGATGCTTGTTGTAGCAAATATCTTTTTCTTGACTGTTACATGTGAGTGAGGCATAAAAAGAATCTGGTGATTGTTCTTCCCACTGCTCGTTCTTAACCTTATCAATCGCCTCTGCTGATTTCTTTTCGTCACCACCTTCCTGAAGCGTAAATAACTTTTCAGCCAAAGAAGTATTATACTCAATCTCTGTAAAGCGAGTTGAGCTTTCTTTGTACTTGTTCCATTTTTCGAATATTCTTTTCATCAGTATTCCTCCACTAATATTAATTAGTCTCTTCCTCGCTTATAAGCTCCAAATCTTCTCGGTACTCCCAAGTTGAATCATCGTTAGACCAGTAGACACACACATCGTGATTCTCTTTATCAAAGTCCATAATTATTCCAACGCCCATCTCCTCCAAGAGCTTTTGCTTAATAACTTCTCGGAGGTCTTTAGTGCCTTCGACATGAAAAAAGTTAAGAGGCTTAAGTAATACCATGTCACCGACTTTCACTTATCACCTCAAACAACGAGTCAAACAACCTCTTATCAATCCACCTGACACGACCATTGGGCCATGCAATCCTGCACTCATCGTGATCCAATATCTCTGGCTTTGGATATCTTGTATCAATAACCACGCCAATAGAATTCGCTGGACAGCCAATGATACGTTTTCTATTTATAACCAAGTCACCGACTTTCACTTATCACCTCTATAAATGCTGGGTTGATCCACTTTGCAATAGCTACACCATTCCACTTAACCATCGCAAGTGTTCTATCATAATCAACGATGATACCAACGCTTTTGGCAAGCTCGGCGTCGTTGAGTATACCGCCGCCTGTTCTTTTTACCAAGTCACCGACTTTCATTTACCAACTCCAAGTCTTTATCACTCTCCCACGTTTTCCACGAATCCGCAGACCATAATACAAAGTATATTCTGCCCCCAATATCTAATCTCTCTTCAAGGATAAGACCGACCCCATGTCGATGAAGCGACTCATCTTCATAGAGCAGAGCATCGTTGCGCCACTCTTGGGAGTATGTTACGAGATCACCGACTTGCACTTACCACCTCAAGTTTATCTATTGTGGTGAATGAATCAGGATCATCTTCCAGGAGATGAACCCAAACACCTTCGACAGAATCAACAGTCCAAAGCTTTACGTCGTCATCTCCCAGATCATCCCAGAAATATATTACCAGATCACCGACCTTCATTTATAACCTCCAACTCGTAATCGTATTCCCAAGTATCGTAATCCTGTTTACCGCTCCACAAGACGTTAGACTGTGAACGACCAAACGCACACTCCTCCATTCTATCAATCACAATACCAACGCCAATAAATTCTGCGCCATGAAATTTATGACCCTCCCACGCCTCTGAGGGCTTTACTAAATCACCGACTTTCACTGACAACCTCCAAGTTAGATAGGTTTGCAGTTATCTGTTCGTTAGTATCCATAAAGACGATTGTGCAATCATTGATCCACCCCATCTCAATAATGATAGCCATGCGACCACTGCCCCTGCACCGTTTATGAATCTTTACTAGATCACCGACTTGCATTACTAATCACCTCGATATCATTTCTACCAAACCACAACATCTCGCCTTCAATACAAACAAGATGCACAGCGTCTTTAGGATCTGTGTCGTTGTATTTATTGACACGCACGACAAGACCAAGACTGTCTCCAAGAGAGCTATTCATAATTCTCACTAGATCACCCACCTTCACTGATAACCTCCATAAGATTAGCTCTGATTAAACCGTGACAACT
>Ga0315329_10000082_pt1 | contig 36577 bp, 34 predicted proteins | sample M150032315metaG_FD_203459 | JGI IMG/M metagenome (GOLD analysis project Ga0315329, IMG submission 203459) | Ammonia-oxidizing marine archaeal communities from Monterey Bay, California, United States - M1 500m 32315 | ecosystem: Environmental > Aquatic > Marine > Coastal | place: USA: California...
CCTCCTCCATAAGGGACCGCCACATACTGATTCTCGTTACACCAATCCAATGTCGCGACGACTTCGTCTTCATTGCGTGGGTGCGCCACAACGTCGGGGGGGTTAGGAAATTCGAGGTTGAATGCCCGGACTCGTTCAGTGAAATGGGCCCCGTATGTGTAAGCGACACGTTCCTGAGTCGAACTAGAACACCAGGCGCTTACGGCCTCGGGAACCTTGATTCGTGATGCCCGTAATTCGGCGTCTCCGGCTTTGGGAACAGGGCGCGCCGTAATAGCGGTTCCGTACTTCTCAGAGAGCTCTTTAGCGAGTCGGGCTCTCTCGGCATCAGTCGGCTCTTCGGACTCCATGCACCACGCCCAGAACGATTTACGATCCGTCATTACCAGTCCCTTTACCTAAGCTCCGAATTGACCCTAGCTGAGGGCTTGAGTCGGAGTCTCGGTGCAGCGGCTCTTTGGGGCTTAACGCAACAAATCCCCAGGTTGATCGCCGCTAAGCATGTCGTTGTAGTCGACTTCTAAGTGTTGTTGGAGCAGTTCGTGGAAATGGCGGAGTTTGGTTTCTTGATAGTCAGCTAGGTGAACTCGTTGACTGGCAAGGTTTTTGAGTCCCTGCTGGACTTTATTGAGATTGTGGAAATCCTGATTGAAGACCTTGGCGAGAAGTCCTAATTGTGGAGCTTCTGTCCAATCTTCATCCGCTTCTAACCATTGGACGGGCGCTGGTGCTGGTCTGTCTTCTCCGTTGGGTGACGGCAAGAACAACATGCATTCAAAGATGCATTGATCTGGGTTGTCTCCCTGGGGTCTGAAACGGTACTGAATGGGATTGACGCAGCCCCACGGGTGCCAGTTGGGGAAGACGGAAAAGAAAATCGAGTCAATCATCTCCGCGTCGCAGATGGCATCTACGTCCACAACCTCGGCTTGTTCGCCTAGGAGACGCCGAAATTCTGACCGTTTTCGTTCCGCGAGTTGAGTTCGCTGTTCAGCGAGATTGGTGCGAGAAGTAGGTGGGGTTGGTACTTCTGTAAAATTGGGTAACTGTTTGCCGCCCACCCACAGGCAAAGATGCGGATCGGCGTGAGTTAATTCGCCCTCTATCCAGCGGCCGTCCGAATGGAATTTGCTTTCATTTCCAGCTGTATCGACTACTTGCACGAGGTCTTCGTCAATGCGTTCGTAGATATGTCCGTTAAGTGGATGGCGAAATCTCGTATAGAGCCGCCCATTTGGGTCGGGTTCCCAATCGACGACGTCGGCAAGGTGTGGGCTTGGTATCTCTGATGGTGAAATGGCCCGAGAGAAGTTGCCGTAAACGTCGTAACGGCTGTTTGCATCCCCTATTGATTCCAACAGGGTCGGATGGGTTGCTATGACGTGATACGACTCCATGAAAGCTTCTTGGCCCACCTTCCAGTTGCATTCAACGATTTTCGCGACGTGGACAGCCTTGTATCGCCGGTGGAGTGGGAGAGTTGTTTGGTGGTTGGGAAATTCACCCAGGTAATCACTCAACGGTTCGCATGAGGGATCCGGGTTGATAAAGACGAAACCGCCGTACCTCTCAACCTGAGCTTCAGGGAGATTTAGATTTTTTGGATCGAGGTGGGGAAAGTCCCATTGGCTGGGGATTTCTTTTATGGAACCGTCAAGATTCCAGCACCATCCGTGGAATGAGCAGCGAAGGTTTGGGAAGCATTTTCCGTTGATCTCTCGAAGTTTCCGTCCCCGGTGAAGGCACGAGTTTCGGTAGGCGCGAATGTCATCGGAATCAGTTCCGGTCCGAACAAGAAGGAATGACAGGTGAGCGATGTCATACACGACATGATCACCGACGTCTTGCAACTCGTCTTCGTGGCAGGCAAGTTGCCACACCTTGGACCACAGTTTTTCAACCTCAAGGTCATGGAAGGTTCTCGAATAGTAAACCCACGCCGGAATCTCAGACGGACCGGGCGGCATTGGTGACTCTTCACTCAAGAAGACGGGTACGGGTCGAGAGTCCAAGTGAAGAATTTCGGTGTAACTGATTCCCTCCGATCGGTTCGTTCCCGTCACGGTCTCAACCATGACCTACTACCTCTTTGGCAGTAACCGTCACATCTAAGCGCTTGAGCCCCCGCAGCACGAAGCTCGGTTGATAACGAAGCTGTTCCGCGGTCGTGACCTCAATACTTTGAAGTCTGCGACTCATCTCTTCAGCCACGATTCGCGTTTCGAGCCTCGCGAGTCCAGCACCGACACAAAAGTGCGGACCACGGCCAAAGCTAAGGTGGGCCGACTTGTTTGCGCGGCCAGGTCGGAAGACGTCAGGGTTTTCCCAAACATCCGGATCGCGATTGGCCGCTGCATACATCAGCACTATTCGCGAACCCGCCGGGATGAACTTCGAGCCAATAGTCATGTCCTCAGTAGCGATACGGAACATGCCTTGTGTCGGTGCGGCAAGACGCAATGCCTCCTCGGCGACGTCGCCGCTGCGCTCGGGATGAGACCTCAGGGACTCCCATTCGTTTTGGTTTTCGGCAAGCAGGCGAAACATTTCGCCGAGCAAGTGAGTTGTTGTCTGATTGCCAGCGACAAGTAACTGCTGGATGATGCTCAACATCTCGCTGACGTTGAGAGGTACTCCTTCAAGCTGGCTATCGGCATCGGAAGTGTCTTTTTCAACGGTGGCGTTCACCAACGCCGTCAAGATGTCATCTTGTGGTTCGAACCGTCGCTGATCGAGCTGATCCGCGAAATATTTTTGAAATTCGATCACCTCTCGTTGAGCATCCAATCGTTCTTCGATCGAGATGTTTGTGCCGATTCCAGCTACGGACGCATCGCTCCATCTCTTAAAGTCTGCTAGCCGATCGTCGGGAACGTTGAGTGCTTTGGCTATCGCTCGAACCGGCAGGGGTATAGCGAAAGCTTCGACGAAATCGACGGAAACGCCATCTGACGTTGTTTCGATGAGATTGTCCATTAACTCTGAAGTGAGTTCGCGGACCACCGGCTCCATGTTGGCGATCGCCCTAGGCGTGAAGGCTTGAGCTACCAAGCGTCGATAACGCGTATGGACGGGCGGGTCGACGGTAAGCATCGTTCCTATGGGCTCATACCCGCCCTCGTCCTCGTAAAGTTTCTTGAGACGCCGCGAGTATTCGGAGTCTCCATCCATAGACCCGGTGTCGAATCGCGATGAAAAGTGAGCGTGATCTAGGGCGGCTTCGGCAACATCTCCTTGTCGTGTGACTAAAAAGAGTGAGCCACCCATCGCCTGTGTCTCATATGCGGCTGTTTCTTCGCGCATTAGGGCGTAATACATGTGAGGGCATTGCTGTATTTCCGGGTCAAAAATGTTAAAGGCATCAAGGTGAGTGCCTTCAGAGTTATGGGAATCAGCCATGACTCGACCCGTCGCCGGAGAAGACGCGTATCCAAAGGGAGATTCCCAACATTTCATTTGGTGCCGTCGTAGGGGAGTCGGTCATAAAACGATCCTAATTTGTGTTTTGAAGGTGTCATAGAAGTATTTGTGGTGCATCCCCAACCGAGCAACTCCTCCCAGAATCACAAACAACATTCACGAAAATGCGCGAAATATGAAAGCGCGAGAAGAGTGTTGCTGGGAAAGGATGGAGTCGCCACTTAGGTGTGCCGTTTGTGGGATAAAATTTCCGCCTACAGTCAGATCTGACAGAAAGTACTGTTCTTCGGTCTGTCGCATGAAGTGAGGCAATGATGGCAGCTAAGCGGACCTTGAAGCGTCTCGGCAAAATCGCGGCAACGATCCTTACTGTCGGACTGGTTCTCGGTTTGCGAGACCTCCTTGGCGACAGGAGAAAGAAAGGTACCTCCCCTCCAGGTCGCTGAACGGAGTCTTAGATAACTGTCGTGTTGGCGAAACTGGCGGCCATCGCTCCCGCCTGCGAGCTGCCGGTTGAGATTGTCTGATTCGCGTCGTGTTACTAATGCAGCACTTACTATGGCCTATATAGGGTGCGGGTTCAGTCGCCGTTACAGGAAGCGGCGAAGAGGTATCCCCGGCGATGGGTTCTCATGCGTAGAGCCCGAAGGAGATCTTGGCTGGTTATGACTGAAATTGTCGGCGCCCATCTAGTGGGTAGTGCGCCTGTCACTGAGCCAAACCAATTATTTCAACTTGTCCATGATCATCTGAGCGACCACCTCCGACGGGTACCTGACGGGGAAGTGGGAGAACGCGATACATGGATTCGTTGGCAGTACGCCAAACTTGCCCAATGTCCTCAACTCGTCGCCGAGGAGCCCGATTCGAGTTACCTGGGTCGAGAAATCCAACAATTCATGCTTCGCGACGACGCTCGTCGGCTGGACATAGCCGACCTTGGGTATGCAGACGCGGCGCTGGCTTCGTGGGAACTGTTTCAACGTGCTCGCGACACGGGGACCATCGCCGCTCATCAGCGGTTCATGGTGGGTTTACCCTCACCTCTTAGCGTCGTCACCATGTACGTCGCCCCTGTCGCCCGGCCAGCTGTCCTTGAAGCCTGGACCGCTGTGATGGAGAAGGAAGTCTCCCGCATCGTTGACAGCATCCCGAATGATTCATTGGCAATCCAGTGGGAAGTAGTCATTGAGTTTGGGATCCTGGAGGGCATATGGACCTACCTCGACTCGGGGGAGAGCGGCATCGTCACTCGTTCCGAGATCGCCGAACACGTGTTACACCTAGGGGGTCTGATCCCCGATCTGGTGGAGCTTGGCTACCACTTTTGTTACGGGGACGCGGGTCATCAACACTTTACGGAGCCCTCCGACGCCAGCCATCTTGCTTGGGCGGCAGGCATCGTGCTTGAACGTCTTGGCCGCTCGGTGGAGTGGATTCATCTGCCGGTACCGCGCACTCGCGGCGACGTCGAATACTTTCAACCGCTAGCGGAGCTCAACGTTCCCGAGGCCACCGAACTCTATCTCGGCCTTGTTCACGAGACCGGAGGAGAAGAGGGCACCCGCCGCCGTATTGACGCCGCCTCTCAGGTGTTGACGCGATTTGGTGTGGCCACCGAGTGCGGCCTTGGACGTCGATCGCTCGACACCCTCGGTTCGTTGCTGGACCAACACGCCGCCGTCAGTTCGCCGCTTACTTAACTCACCTCTACCGAACGACTTAAGCCCCGTGGATCAGCCTCGATCGACTGACAGATCACTTCGAGCGAACGTCTTTGCGATCACCCCGACCGTTGGGTCATTACCAGATGTGGACATCTCGGAGCGATCGACGACCCGGGCCTGGTTGGGACTACTCGTCGCGTCGATGAGCTACGTCCTGGTTCTCGACGCGCTCGCCATCGCTGTTGCATTTCCAGAAATAGAAGATGCGTTTTCTAATAGCGCTCGGACGACGCTGGCCTGGATCACGACTGGTTTCACCATCGCCATTGCTGCTGTGATGTTGCTCGTAGGCCAACTCGCAGACCGAATCGGCTGGAGACGCACATTCATGACCGGGATGGGAGCCTTCGTTTGTTTCGCCCTCATTGGTGCGAGCGCACCAAACGTAGGTGTGCTCATCGGGGCACGTGTAGCGCAGGGGGTCTGCGCTGCTCTGTTCACGGTCACTGCGTTTCCGCTTGCCCTGCCCGCCTTTCCACTTGATCGTCGTGGAACAGCGGTGGGGTGGATAGGAGTGGGCGGCGCCACATCAGCGCTGCTGGGTCCAGTAGTCGGGGGCACACTGATCACCCTCACTAGCTGGAGAGCCGGGTTACTGCTCCCCATCCCACTTTGCATACTCGCAGCAGTTTTTGCTCCCAAAGTATTCGACGAGCGCAAGGGCGAAAAACGCCCTATCGATTTCCTCGGGTTCCTGCTTGGCGGCTCAGGAGCGTCCGCGTTGGCGTTGGTGATTCTGCAGCGTTGGTGGCTTGCAACTCCAGCGGCAGTGGTGCTGTTGCTTTTGTTCGGTGTTCGAGTAGCGCGACACCGATATCCGCTTATCCGCCCGGAACTGTTCGCTGATCAACGGTACCTCTGGGCGTTGATCAGCCAAACTGCAACCCAGACTGCCGTTTTTGCATGGTTTTTCTCGATGCCTCTCTTTCTTGCGAATATCTGGGGGTGGTCAACCATCGAAACTGGCTTAGCGATGGCTGTTCCCATGCTTTTCTCGTTCAATTCAGTGTTAGCCGGCCGTTATGCGGACCGTCACGGCTACCGAATGGTTCTCAGCACAGGTGGTTTGATCGCAGCAGCCGGTCTGGGATGGTGGATGATCGCTCTTGACAACGAACCCTCGTACCTAGCTCTAGCGGTTGGCCTTGTCGTCTTTGGCTGGGGAAGTGGCCAGGTCGGAGTCATTGGCATGGGCGCCGCTCTTAACTCCCTAAACGATGATCTTCTTGCAGAAGGCAACGCCGCTTTGCAAACCAACCGTCGACTCGTGCAGGGCCTCGGGGCGGCCACAGCGCTCGCCATCCTTGGTAACCGTGACGCATCTAGCTTCGCAGCGTTTCGGTGGGCTTGGGCCTTTGCCGCAGGAGGCTATTTGATCTCAGCGATCGTCATGTGGTGGTATCCAGCTGATGAAAAGCAGCCCACGTCGAAATGAAACCAAGCTGAAAACGGCCTTATGCGCCGCCGTTTAACCGACGCCGAAACCGTGCCCGTCATGAGAACGGCTGGACTCACACCGCTCGAGCCCTATCCGGGTGCCGATATCCCGTGGAGATGTAAATGTGATAGCTGCGGCCATGAAGTTACGCCGCTCTACACGTCTGTTAAGAGCGGAAGTGGATGCCGTTTCTGTGGCGTTGAACAAAGGTCATCTTCTCGTCGCTTCACTGACGTTGAAACGGTGCCGGTGATGCGAGCAGCGGGACTCCTACCTCTGGAACCTTACCCAGGGGCCAAGGCCGCGTGGCTGTGTAAATGCACGATCTGTGGAACGAGTTGTTCGCCCTCGTTTCACAATGTGAAAAGGAACGGTGGCGGTTGTCGAACCTGCGCCAACAAGAAACGTTCGATGTCTCGAAAGGTCAATGAAAAGGAAGCGAGAGAGTTGATGGTCGCGGCTGGCATGACACCCTTAGAGCCTTATCCAGGGTCGAAGATCTCGTGGCGATGCAGATGCGACGCTTGTGGACGCGAAGTAACACCGCGACATTCGTCAATAAAACAAGGACGAGGTGGATGCATCTATTGCGCAGGTAGGGGAGTGAAATGTTGAAACTCAACTTTTTGACATGTCCGACACGCCGAAACGACTTGATGGGAGGCGGGTAATTGTTACCGGTGGCGGAGCGATCCGCTGAGGGCAACAGTCACCACACGACGCCAGTCCCTGAGGGTGAGTGGCTGTCTCGTCAAAATATCAAAGACATTTATTCCTCGAATGAGTGACCCGGAGGAGCAGACGGCAGTCGTAGGGTACTTGTTGTCAGATAAAGCGCGTTCATGACAGGTGCCACTGCGATGGCCGATGGCGGTGGTACAGCGACCTGAACCCGGCAGCACGACAAGCTTAAATCTGGCGATCTCGCAGGGGCTAGTGGCGATAGGAGACCCTATTGGTCACTGATCTCCACTGGGGTTTCGCTTGAACCTAGTGAATAACGGAAGTCGCAGTGGTCGGCTCCTCCCATGATGGTTTGACTCCGTTCGAATTTAATGTCGGGATTAAATCCTTGGACCATTGTTCCGTCGCGGTTACACGAGAGCAGAGATCCGAGTTCCGCGATGTCAAGTTCGCGGTACATGTCGGCGTAACGACATCCGACAACGTCGAACGCGAACGTCGTTTCGGTTTGTTCACGCACTTCTATTTCAAGGGCGCCGCCTTTAGTCCAATTGGTCATGGAATTCGCGAACTCTGTGAGCCCGTTGCCACCCATCGCTTCAGCTAAAACGGCGCCTTGGTCTCGTGCGACATTAATTACGGTTTCTCTGGCGAGTTCTGTGACTCGTTCTTCTCCAAATTCTTGAGCGAAGCGTTCGATGAGCGGCGCCACAATTCGCGCCTCAACCTCGCGTCTTTTCAGCACACCGATGTCGTTGAGGGTGTCTGGCTTTGGGTCATCAGGTGAATTGTTCATTGCCAATAGAGTATTCCTTTCCCGCTTCCTCTTGTTCGCTGGGCGGGTCACAGGGGTGATATCCGCTATCTACATCGTGATGTCACTGGGGTCCGCTGAACGCACAGGACCAGATGCGAGTGAGCACAGCGTTTATCGGCCGTTGGGGTTAGTGCCACCTCAGTAGTCCGTTGAAATGTAATTTCAGGCAAAGAGTTCAACCTCCATCCTGAGATCCAGGGAGGTGACGTTCACATACCCGCAGGCTGTCCGGTTTGCCACTTTTGATACCGGGAACCAGCTGTTCGAGTTACGCGACTGAGCCTTCTTGACGCAAATTCTCAATTTCTTCTGGGCTGTAGCCAAGTTCGGCAAGGACAACATCAGTGTGTTCCCCGAAATTTGGTGCTCCTTCATTGAGGACCTCGGGGGTGCCACTAAGACGCCAAGCAGGGCGGGCGCTACGGATCCTGCCGATGACGGGATCTTGGTGCTCTGGAATAGAGTCGCGTGCGACGGCCTGAGGATGTCGGTGAACCTCAGACCGCGAAACGACTGGGCCGGCAGCGACGTCGTGCCTACTAAAGACGGCTAGGGCTTCCTTAGTGGTCCAATGACCGATTTGTTCGGCGAGTAGATCTTGAAATTGGTGTAAATTCTCAGATCCCAAGACAGCGAAACGAGGATCGGTCGCGAGTTCAGGGTGGCCGATCGCGGCACAGATACCGTCTAGCGGTCCCATGAGCGGCATCACCACTATTGCTCCGTCGCTAGTGGGATATACCCGGTAGTAATCACCGGGGTAGACGGTAGAGGCGTCGGGCTCTTCGATGAGACTGTGCTGCATCATCGAGTCCGGCCACATAAACGCCAGGCTTGCCTCATGCATGCTGACCTCGACATGTTGACCTCGGCGTTGTGGATCGCGTTCCCGGGCGAATAGAGCAGCAAGAATTGCTTCGAAGGTAGCGTGCGAGGTGACCTTGTCCGCCACAAAGTGACGCGTGAGTTCGGTAAGGCCGGTGGTTGGATCGCGTTGCACGTCGACCATGCCAGTAACAGCTTGAATCACGTAGTCGTACACCGGTTCTGAAACGCTGGGGCCGTCACTGCCGTAACCACTGATTGAGGCGTAGATCAATGACTGATTGCGAAGTAGACACTCATCGGGGTCAAGCCCAATACCCGCAGCCTTCCCCGGGCGCATGTTCTGCACCAAAACATCGGCTTGATCTGCAAGCTCTTGCAAGATTCGTTGACCCGCCGGCCGCCGCCCGTCGACAGCGATTGCTCGTTTCCCGCGATTGGTGTTGTAAAAGTAGGCAGTCATCGCATTGTGGGCGTCACCGGTGCCTCGAGTGAAATCCGGGGTCGCTGGCGGCTCCACTTTGATGACATCAGCACCCAGGTCAGCGAGCAACATCGACGCCAGCGGACCTGACAACACACTAGAAACATCGAGTACGCGAATCCCCGCTAGCGGCGCCAACTTACTCATGTGTCATCGTTAAATGCCGCTTCGACTAGCGCGGCGCTAGCGAGAAGATCACTGTCGCGCCACGATCTCCCAGTCAACTGAACCCCTACGGGAAGTTCTGCAGGGCTCATTCCCAGCGGAAGGTGAATAGCCGGCACCCCAAGTGCTGTCCAAACCCTATTGAAAACCGGATCGCCAGTGGTCTCGATACCAGGTGCTTCACCAGGAGCGCTTGGCGTCAAAAGGGCGTCGAGCGAGTTGACTTCCATGAATTCGCGGTGTTTAGTGCGCGCTGTAATGAGTGTCAAATGAGCTTCAACATATTGCTCATGGCTGATGTCATCGGCTTTCGCTAGCGTTTTGCGCACCAGATCGCCGATCAGTTGGTAGTGGTGGGTGCGCTCCCACGCGAACACCCTGGCAGTCTCGTAACTAAGGATGGTGCTGGCAGCCTGAGCAACCCGTTCGAGGTGTGCGAGAGGATCGACCTCCACTATTTGAGAGCCGCCTTCAATGAGGGCGGTACACGCGGAATCCATAACATTGACTGTCTCTGGGGTTGCCGCCTCCCATTGGTGCGAGCGGTAGTGACCAATCCGCAGCGGCTGTTCGGCTGTTAATACTGCTGTGCCAGTGAGCGCTGAAAACATTGTGGCTGAATCGTCCACACCTTGGGTGAACCACCCAACGGTGTCGAATGCGTGAGACAAAGTTGCAACGCCAGTCAGTGGTACCAACTGATGCGTGGGTTTGAAACCCACCACGCCGCAATAGGCAGCTGGTCGAACCACCGATCCCACCGTCTGGGTCCCAAACGCCGCACGAACCTGTCCGTCGGCGACCGCTGCGGCCGATCCACTTGAGCTGCCACCCGGAGTGTGTACGGGATTGTGAGGATTCGTCGTGACGTTGGGCGTGAAGAAAGCAAACTCCGTAGTCACCGTCTTGCCAATGACAACAGCCCCCGCCTCACGAGCTAAAGCCACACAGGCAGCATCATTCAACGTGGTGCGACCGGCGTAAATAGGAGAGCCGCGTTCAGTGGGGAGATCAAAAGTATCAATGACATCTTTCACTCCGAGCGTCCAGCCCGAGAGCGGCCCCCTCGGAGCGGTTGCTAGCGCACCCAATATTGCGTCGTCGTCATGGCGATGAACCCAAGCCCTTACGGTCCCGTCTCGCTCTGATATGCGATCTAGTTGTTGTTTTACGTGACGATGAGTGCTCACCTCCTCATCATGGCTCACTCTGACGCGTCACTGCTCATTAACAAACGAGAGGCAGTATCGCGTCGACGCGATCAACTGAAGTTCGTGCCGCCATTGACTTGAAGGGTCTGGCCGGTGATGTGCCGAGATAGATCGGAGCTAAGGAATACAGCGACGTCGGCGACCTCATCTGGGGTGGCCATCGCACCGAGCGGTACAAGAGCGCTCGCGGCGGCAATTTGTTGCTCGGTCATCCCGTCACGAGGTTGGGCTGTGTCGACTAGTCCAGGAGCGATCGCGTTCACCCGAATTCCATGTGGCGCAAGTTCAGTGGATACTGCTCGGGTAAATCCGATAATTGCTCCTTTGCTTGCCGCGTAGTGAGCACCTCGAGCTGAATTACGAAAAAAGGCGACAGACGAAAGGTTGACAGCCGTTCCCTGGCGTCCGTCTGTGATTAGGTCGCGCGCCATTAACTGCAAACAACGAAATCCCCCTACGACGTTCACGTTCTGAACGTTGTTCCAATCATCGTCAGTCATATCTACGAATGAGCGGCGTGGAAAGATCCCAGCATTGTTGACGAGTAAATTGACGCCGCCTAGTTCTCTTCCTGCATGCAGAGCAGCCTCGCAGTCCCCTCGGACCCCAACATCGCCCTGTACAACGACAGCGTCTGGCCCGTGAGAACGAACTAACGCAGCGACCTCATTGGCAGCGTCGATGTCGTCGAAATACTGCACCACCACTGACGCACCTTCACGCCCCATCGCTTCAGCAACGGCCTTGCCGATTCCTTGCTGTGCACCCGTGACCAACGCGACTCGTCCTTCAAGCATCATCATGGCGCCAGATTAGTTACGACTACGACCTGAACTCGCTTGATTGATGTTCACACTGATTCATTGTCATCCGATGGTGGATAATGGAACACATGGATCTAGTCATCAAGCACGGCACCGTCGCAACAGCTAGTGGTGCTTCTGTCACAGATATAGGCATCGATGGTGGTCGAATCGTGCAACTCGGCGGGATCATGTCTGGTAAGCGAGAGATCGATGCCGAAGGAATGTTCGTTCTGCCAGGCGGGGTCGATGCCCATGTCCATCTTTCCTCGCCCCGAACGGGCCCAGGTATCCACAGTTGGACTGACGATTTTGAGATCGGTAGCCGGGCAGCGTTGGCAGGCGGTGTAACAACGGTGGGAAACATGTCCTTTCCCCGTAAGGGCGAACAGATGGCTGAAGGCCTACGCCGTGACATCGACGACGCGCAAGCCAACTCCCTCGCGGACTTCTTCCAGCATCCGGTTCTGTTGGACCCTGACGAAACGGCAATGGCTCAGATCCCCGAGCTAGCTGCATCAGGACACCCCAGTATCAAAATTTTTCTTTCTTTTAAACGTTTCGATCGCAATGTTGATGGATTCCTTCGGGCAATGCGCATAGCTGCAGATGTGGGATCAGTGGTGCTCTTGCATTGCGAGGATGCGGCCCTCATGGGTTGTTGCGGGGAATTAGTACGCGAAGCGGGACTAACCGAACATCGGCATTATCCCGAGACGCGGCCAGTGGTAGCGGAACGAATAGCAACTGAACGGGCGGTTGGATTCTGTGAAATTAGTGGCGCAGCCACCTACATCGTTCACCTATCAAGCCAAGCCGCGCTTGACACCTGCCGAGGCGGCCGGGCACGGGGACTTCCGCTGTACGTTGAGACACGACCGATCTACCTTCACCTTGAACGGTCTCGTTTCGATGAACCCGACGGCGCTAAATACGCGGGCGCGCCACCATTGAGAGAAGAACAAGACCGCGATGCTTTGTGGGCAGGGGTCGCTGACGGGACCGTAAGCACGGTCGCTACTGATCACGCCCCTTGGACCTTGGAGCAAAAGCTGGATCCGAGTTTGGGTCCCGCAGAGTTGCGTCAGGGTATGGCTGAACTAGAAACCAGCATGCCGATGCTCTGGTCCTTGGGTGTGGCGCGTCACCGTATTTCACTAGCAAGATTCGTTGAAGTGACGAGCAGCAACCCGGCCAAGCTGTTTGGTATGTACCCACAAAAAGGGTGCATAGCGCCGGGCTCCGACGCCGATTTGGTCGTTTTGGACCCCACCGAAACGCGCGTCATCGACGGCGCCAACATGCATTCGGCTTCGGGGTACTCGCCCTACGACGGCTGGGAAATTACAGGTTGGCCCAAATTCACCATTAGTAGGGGAGACGTTGTCGCTGAAGGATCGTCAGTGGAAGGCGCCCCAGGGCGCGGCCTCTTAGTTCCTAGACGACCATTCGAAAGACCCTGACTCGTCTTATTTGCCCTGATTGTCAGGTTGGGGGCACCATTATTGGTTCTTGCCACGATTGCACAGTTAAGACGTCACCCAATGCGAGGGTCGCTCCGGTGGGACCAATGCGACAGCCCATGCCGAACACTCCGTTACCTTCCATCATTGAGCGCACGTTTCCCTCAAGGGTGGGAGCTTCACTGCACCAGCGATAGGCGCGAAGTGCCACAGCGGGCTCACGATGCCGTTCGCCGGAGTCTTGATCGATTTGAGGAATCGCGCAGCGCGGCCATGGAATCTCAGCAGTCATGGTCGCTGAACCGATGCTCATATCGCGCCAAGTGTCTTCGACCCATGGATCACCTGCATCAACAATCACATTGGCGCGGAACCGGTCCATCCCGAACGGCTCGACCGCTCGCTCCTGGAGCCAGCGCAGCGATGCAGCGTTGGTCAGAAGAATGGGCGCAAGGTCAACGAAAGTCAGCGGCTGCTCAAAGAGGTCAATAGAAGAAGGTGCATGGTGGTTTGATTCATCGGTAACGGCCGCGAAACGGTGTTCATCGCCGAGAAAATCTGAGATCCATGTTGCAGCCTCGTCCCCCGCATCGACGCAATTGACAGGTCGTCTCCCCACCAGTGGCAACACGGTTACAGGTAGGGCCCCATCTCGACTCAAGGTCGTCGAATCGCGCCCTGGTGCCGACAAAACGACCGTGTCACCATCCAAGGCCGTCTCGATCGTTGCTAAGGATGCGTATTTACGCTGAGTCACGCAAGCGCCCTCGGCGTCGACTATCTGCCACTCACGATCGTGAGCTAACCCAGTCGCCACGATTTCGATTTCGTCTACTTCGATGCGGCGACACGACTTCACTGGGTGAATGTGAATTTCCTCAACCCGTATTTCACTCATGGTCAAACGGTAGCAAGCCACCGACCCCGCTAGCACACGCAGCATTTTGATGGCAAGTGAAGAGGCATCATCATCGCCATTAAATGTGGGCTTCACTTCGCGTAGATACTTGCAGGTTGACTGCCAACTGGTAACACGAACTCGAATGGAGATCTAGGATTTGTCCTCGGTGAAAGACTGGAGCCGGCCGGAGGCCTGGGCAAACATTCGCGAAGACGTGGCCAATTCGACCACGTTGCCACCTGAGGCGTACACGGACCCTGATTACCACGCGCAAGAACGAGCCGCGATTTTCGGTAGAGGTTGGTGCGGTGTGGCGATGGCCGATGAGGTTCCGGCAGGCCGCGTTGTCGTTCGCGAAGTCGCCGGTACCTCAATCATCGTTACCCGCAACGATCAAGGCGAACTTCGGGCCTACTTAAATTCGTGCTCACACAGAGGGACTGAACTGGTCGAACAGGACGGAGACATCGGAACCATTTTGCGATGCCCCTATCACCGCTGGGGGTTTGATCTCGAGGGCAGGCTTATTTCCACACCACTCTTTGAGAAAGACTTGGTGGAGAACTTCGAATTAGATGCCTTTGGTCTTCGTTCGGTGTGCGTTGGTGAGTTTGTAGGCGTCGTTTGGGTCAGCCTCGACTCTGACGTTCCAGACCTCACGAGCTGGTTCGGGGATCTGGAAGAGCGACTTGCCGGCTATGAACTCGAGCGATACACGGTTCGCAAAACCGCCGCGTACACGGTCGAAGCAGATTGGAAACTACTTACAGAAAATTTTCAGGAGTACTACCACCTGGCATGGATCCATCCCGAACTGGCCAAAGTGAGCCGGGTCGATGACCACTACCGATTCCAGGGACCGGGCCGATACTGTGGCCAAACTACGACTCCGGTTTCGGCGGGTGAGAACGACGAGTGGACAAATTTGCGTAACGCGACTGGGCTCTCGGCCTCCGATGCCGAGAGCGGCCGTCACATCGCCCTATTCCCCAACGTGATGCTGACGGTTTTACCAAATCACGCTTGCACATTTCTGGTGGAGCCTCTTGGACTAGGCAGGAGTCGCGAACACATAAGTTGGTCAACCCCTCACGATCCGAGCCCCAAAGACCTAGATCGGTTGGTCGACTTTTGGGTTTTAGTCAACGATCAGGACATAGAGATCTGTCAGAAAGCTCAAAGGGGAATTGAACGGGGTCGATTTAACGGTGGCCGACTGTCTCCTCGCTTTGAGGAACCGTTGCATCGCTTCTACAACATGTTGGCGGATCGCTTCGAAGGCATAGATCGTTGCCCTGATGGCGATCCGAATTAGCGAGGTCAACGATCATTACCGTTTTGGCAGTAGCGTCATAGGGCGATGATTTCGGGACCGCTGACTGATGCCTGGATTGACTGGAACCGACACCCGGTCGGCGACCTCAACTATAGGAATCATGAACTGTCAGAGTTCAATAACGATGGCGCTTTAGTTCTCCGAGGGTTCTTCACTTCCGAGTTCGTAAATCGCGTGGTGGCCGAATCCGTTGCCCTCCAAGGCGAAGCTTTCTACGCAAACTCGACGCACAACGTCTATCTCACGCCCCAAGACCCACAATTTTCTGATGATCACGCGTTTAATCGACAGGTCGCGAGCAGTAAAGGCCTCATCGCTGATGATCAAATACCAACTGACTCGCCGTTACGTGATGTCTATGAGAATGCCCGGTTCCGAGAGTTTCTGTGCGCGTTACTTAGGGTTGAAGCTGTCTATCCATACGCGGATCGCCTTTCATCAATCAACGTTCACTACGCGCCGCGAGGACGCGAACTTGGATGGCATTTCGACAACTCGTCCTTCGCGGTGACTACTTTGCTTCAAGAGCCGGAAAGCGGCGGAGTTTTTGAGTACGTGCCAGACGTCCGTGACTCAGACGACGGAGACATGGCTTTTGACCGAGTTGGAGCAGTTCTTAACAATGCCGAGCATATCTCTCAACTCAACTTCGACCCGGGTGATCTAGTGCTATTCAGAGGTCGAAACGCTTTGCATCGGGTTACGCCGACCAAAGGTTCGGTAACCCGCGTTCTTGCTGTGTTTGCCTATAACGATGAGCCTGATATTGGGCTATCGACGTCGGCCCTTGAAACCTTCTACGGAAGAACGAAGTAACGCCCAGATGTGGGCACTTACCCCAGGACGCCTTGCAAATCAGTTCCGGCAGCGCGTAGGAGCAACACGCGCGCCTCACGTTTGATTAAAATGGACGGTTAGCAAGGTGCTCTTGAAAGGCCCGGTGCTGGGGGACTAATGACGACAGTTGAGGGGGAAGTTGAAGCGACAGATCCCGGCGACTTAGAGGTCGTAACAAACGCCATCAAACAAGTCGGGATAAACGCGGGGGCAACGCTTGTCGGCGTCGCTGCGGCAGACGCGTTCAACGAGTACGTACCAGCAGGACACAGGCCAGAAGATTTCCTCCCAGGCGCTCAGAGCGTCGTGGTGTCCGCGTCTCTCGGCCCAACCAATGCCGCGTGGCAAAGCCCCAATCGACGATTGATGGAGATCACTGGATACGACTTTCGCGAAAACGTTGCATCCATCGTTATTGCAGAGCACATAGAACGAACTCATGGCTATTTAGCGATGCACGCCCCAGCCTTACCCACTTCTGGGCAACAACCGCCGCTGAGTATGATGCTTTCTGCCGTGTTAGCCGGGCTAGGCACCAGGTCCATAGCTGCAAACATCATTCTTAACCCGACCTACGGAATCATGTTCTTTGCGGCTGCTATCACCACTATGCGGCTGACGCCGGATCACCAGCTTGAAGAGAATGTGTGCCCCGCTCGGTCATGTGTACGCATGTATGAGATGGAAGGGAAGACACCTTGCATGGCGGTGTGCCCGGCCGATGAGGGCGGTTGTATCGACGCCACGATTGAAAACGGTGAGATCACCAGCAGCTTCTTCGACCGGGAACGTTGCTCTACCCGCGCCATGAACTTCGGAATACGGGGACACATCAAACAGGTCGAAATTTTGACTGGAATCGATGACGCGGACGAACGACGCGAACTTATCTACTCGGACGATTTTCGAAGAAACATGTCATCGATCGGTAGGTACAAGGAGAGCGTCTCCCAGTGTTTTGAATGCATGAGGGTCTGTCCCGTAGGTCGTTACCGACGAAAGTTGAAATAATGGATGAACTGGATTGGGTATCGATCAAGTCTGGGATACTTGAAATGGCCCGAAAAAGGGGAGCCGAAGTAGCCAGGGTAGGCGACCCAGCTCTTCTGGAAGACGCTGAACCCGGCCTTCGTCCTTCAGACTTATTGACGGACGTTAAGTCGATGATTGTGCTCGGCGGAGCCGCTCCTCGCGCCGCTGAATGGCAAAGCCCTCGAGTGGAAGTCATGGAAACCGTCGGCACAGCTGACCGAATGGCTGCCTTGGGTAGTTCTGTTGCACGACACATCGAAGACACTTACGGGTACTACGCGCTCAACGTTCCGACGTCCACGGATCAGGACGACAAGGCATTTCTTGATTTTAAAGCTGCAGCCATCGCGGCAGGGGCAGGTAGTGCAAGTTTGGCCGGCCCAGTTCTTGACCCTACCTACGGCTTTCTCTACTTAACCGTGATTTTGACCACGCTTCCCCTGCCAGTCGACGGGCCGCTACAAGAGGCTGCTTGTCCGGCGCCACAATGCGTAGAGATGTGGGATGAAAAAGGAACAACTCCATGCATGGCAGTTTGCCCAATCGACGATGGTGGCTGCTTGGGAGGTGAAATCCAAGAAGGGTTAGTGATCAAACGGCGCTATGACGAAGAAAAATGCCGCGACCGGGTTTATCACTACTGGACTCCCGGCTACCAGGCTGCCCTCGAACGAGCTTTGGATGAGCCTGACGCCAGAAAACGGAAGATGATCCTTTACGGCAGTTTCTTTACACGAACTATGTGGTCGATCACATATTCAGGAGTCAGCCAAGGGCAGTGCTTCGAATGTATTCGGGCGTGCCCCGTGGGAACGGAACAACGGGTGCTCATATGAACACCCCGATAGAGCGAGGAGAACTCAACGGTTTTCACGTCGTCGACCCAGACCTCTACGACCGCTACAGAGCTGAAGTGTTGGCTCTTACCAATTCCTATCAAGTTGATATCAACGAGTTTTTGCCAAACGACGGCACCAGAAAACGTGGTTTGTCGGACGCTGAAATAGCGGAACGGTTGGGGCTTGACATCCGGGACGTGACTGAGATTCGAGTGGTGGCCGAACATGACGAATATCCCATAGAGGAATACGAAGCATCGGCTCGCTTCAAGGATGCTGCTGCAGCCTCTTACCAAGAGGGTGGAGTGAAGAATCTTTACAAGGGCGATCCGCCACCAACTCGACGATGAAGCTTGGTCCTGACCGAGGACAAATTCAAAGGACATGCTCATGATGCCAACGCTGGGTGAAGCGATGGCCCGTGTCGGACGTCACTTCGGTCAGCAACCAGCCATGCGCGACCACCAAGGTGAAACCACCTGGCGCGATTTCAGTGAGCGAATCACAGTTGCCGCCGGCTTGCTTCGTGGCCTCGGAATTACATCCGGTGAACGTGTAGCCATCTATGCCCGCAACTCGATTCGTTTTGATGAACTCAAATGGGGAGCCTTTCATGCCGGTGTCGTTGCTGTTCCCGTCAACTGGCGGCTAGCCCCAGTAGAGATTGCCCACATCCTTGAGGACTCAGCTTGCGAAGTGGTCTTCGTTGAAGCCAACTTTCTTCCAATCTTCGACATGGCTGAGCTGGCACCGTGGCGCGACAAGTTGATCTGCCTTGACGGTGAAAGTAGCGCTGGCATTTCGCACTACGACCAGTTGTTTAAAACGGCGGCAGGAGTCGGCCTGTCTGATGTGTCGCCCGACGATGACGCTCTCATTCTTTATACCGGTGGCACTACCGGACGCAGCAAAGGCGTCCGTTTGAGCCACACCAACATCCTGTCGTGCGCGGCAGCCTTCACCCTTGCGACGCGAGGCGAACCTGACGATACGTACTTGCATTTGGCGCCGATGTTCCACTCCGCTGACCTATTAGCAACCGGTTGGGTCTTGATGGGGGCGACTCACGTCTACGTTCCAGCATTTTCACCGGCGGCTTTTCTGGATGCAGTGTTAGAACACCAAGTCACGATGACAATCGCAGTTCCAACAATGCTAATGATGACCCTCACCGATCCAGTATTGGAGTCAGCGGACACCCGATCGCTCAGACTCATGGGCTTTGGAGCATCACCCATGGATCCAACGTGGATCAGGCGCACAGCCGCAGGTTTCCCGCACACGCAACTGTTTAACTGTTATGGCCTCACCGAAACCTCACCCGACCTAACAGTGTTCGATCCCGCCGAATTTCAGCGAGCCATCGAAAACGACTCGCCCACGCTTGCCTCAGTCGGCAAACCAAATTGCCTTGTCGACCTCAAGGTCACTAATTCTGAAGGCGACAACTTGGCGCCAGGGGAGACTGGTGTTCTCCATGCGCGCGGCCCCAACATCACTAAGGGCTATCTCAACATGCCCCAAGAAACAGCAGCAGCATTGAGTAACGGTTGGCTACGTACCGGAGACATTGCTCAGATAGACGACGAGGGATACGTCTATCTCATTGACCGAGAAAAGGATCTGATCATCAGTGGGGGCGAAAACGTCTACTCCTCCGAAGTGGAAACAGCGCTCTACCAACATCCAGATATTCATGAATGCGCGGTTATCGGGACAGTTGACGAACGCCTCGGCCAAATAGTCACAGCCGTGATCGTAGCCAAGCCTGATACCTCGTTGAATAGCAAGGCGATCATTGACCATTGTCGAGAGTTGATTGGCGGATACAAGATTCCTCGACGCATCGAATTCGTCGAGATGATGCCAAAAAACGCCCTCGGAAAAATTTTGAAACATCGATTGCGCTCCACTTACTCCAAATGACAGCCGCAACTATTACCTTTAGCTAACAAGAAATCTGCCTCTCCTAAAGTTAATGTTCGGTGCATGTCACACAGCATGACTTCACGGAACGGAACAGAGTTTGTCCGGACTCCAGACGAACGATTCGCATCGCTGGTTGGCTTCGACTACGAAGCGAGCTACGTCGAAGTTGACGGACTTCGGATGGCGTACGTAGACGTTGGGCCTGACACCGGTGTTCCCATTTTACTCCTCCACGGGGAGCCAACTTGGGGATATTTGTATCGGAGGATGATCCCGCCACTTGTAGAAGCAGGATTTCGTTGCGTGGTTCCCGATCTGATCGGCTTTGGCCGCTCGGACAAACCAATAGAGCGATCTGCCTATTCCTACGCGCAGCACGTGGCTTGGCTAAAAAAATTTCTCAACGTGATTGACCTCCCTGAAGCAGTCCTGTTCGCTCAAGACTGGGGTGGTTTGATCGGCTTACGAGCGGCAGCAGAAGAGCAAGAACGCTTCGGACGAATTGTCATTGGTAACACGGGGCTTCCCGTCGGAGAATCGATAGGCGTCGGTTTCGATAGGTGGCTTCAACAGTCGCAGAGAATGGAGTTCATGGACGCCGGATGGATGCTCCAACATGTAACTGCGGCCCGTGAACTCACGGAAGCGGAGATGAATGGATACCGGGCCCCATTCCCTGATGAGTCATACATGGCGGGCGCTCGGCAGTTCCCAACGTTGGTACCCATTACCCCAAGCCACGGTGGGGTGAAGGAAAATTTAGCCGCCTGGGCAGTACTTGATCGGTGGGAGAAGCCGTTGCTGACCTTGTGGTGCCCTGACGACGCTGTCCTCGGTCACCTCCATCACGAATTCATTGAGCGTGTACCTGGCGCCGCCGGTCAACCGCACCAGGAGTTTCAGCCAGGTGGTCATTTCTTGCAAGATGATCGTGGCGAAGATGTCGCCGCCGCGGTGATTGCTTGGTTGACTTAACGCCACTTAGCTATGGCGTCTCCCTGAGAGCCGCTTTCTTCAAGACCTCATAATCGGAGTGCATCAACGGCGCAATTTTGAGTTTCCTAACCGGTTGAGTAAAACTCTGAAGGGCATAGAGAATACCGGGCCGAAGATAAAGTGAAAATAGAGGGGCGTCCGTTGAGACGGAGTTCGCTATGAGAAGCATCGAAGTTCTATTGACAGAGATCAACGCTCGTCACTTCGAACTCGATGCGACCGCTGAAGAGGCTGAACTGCTCAATGCGGCGCCACCAGCTCTTGTGGAGGTGATGAGAGAACTTCGGGTGCCTCTCGTGAAGGTGCCGTCTGAGATCGGCGGCGATGAACTGCCCATGGCCTCTCAACTTCGCTATTTCGAGGCCTTGAGCTATGCCAATCCCACTGCTGGTTGGACGGGCTTTAACCATGCCGGCGCGGCGGGTATCTGCGGGGCGAAGCTCAGCGACGCAGGAATCGAAGCAGTCTTCGGATCTGACGCCGTGCCGTTCTTAGCAGCGGTAGCTGCGCCATCTGGCACGTTCAGTTTCGTTGACGGTGGCATCCAACTGAGCGGGCACTATCGCTATGCCAGTGGAGCGGCTCACGCACAATGGTTTTTTCTTGCGGGGGTTGAATCGGCCGGGGACCTTTCCGTCCGGCTTGCCGCCGTCAGCGCTGAGGACGTGTCTCTTAGCGACAACTGGGATGTGATGGCCCTGAAGGGAACTGGCAGCGTCGACGTGACACTTAACGAAGTATTCGTGCCAGACCACCTACTTGCCGACCCTTTTGCCAGTCCGCTTCGCGGTGGCCCCATGTACAAGCTGAATTATCAGGCCTACGTGGCCGGCGAAAATCTTGGTTTTTCGTTAGGAGTTTGTCAGCGCTTGGTCGATGAGATCGCCAGATACGCAACTACCAAGTCCCGCGGGAGCGACGGCCGCTTGGCCGACAGGGGTGCCTTCCAATACGAGCTGGGTAAAACACAGCTCGAAGTGGAAGCGGCCAGGGCATTCGGCCTCGGAGAACTAGCCACCGCAGATCATCAATGCGCGACGAACAACGGACTGAGTTCCTCGGAGGAACAAAAAGTCGCGGCCATGCTTGCTTTCAGCACAGAGAGTTCCGTCAACGCTGTGAGTCGCCTGTACCACTTCGCAGGAGCCGCAGCGATCTTCAACACCAGTGTCCTTCAACGATGTTTCAGAGACGCACACGGCTCGGCTATGCATCATGTGACCTCCAACGTCGCCTACGACAAGTACGGCCAAGAGTTACTGGCGACCCGCGACCCGGCCGAGTGACCTCATGTTGTCTTTGACCGAACTACTGCGCTGGAGATCTGAACTGCATCCGGACGCGCTGGCGCTGGTCGATGAGCACGGTGATCAAGTCACCTACGTCGACTTAGAGCACCAGATCGAACGCTGTGCGCTGAATTGGAGCGCTCTTGGGATCGGCCGAGGTGATGTGGTTGGCGTACTCGACACCAACTCGACAGCTTTTGTTGTCCACCTATTTGGGCTCGCTCGGCTGCAAGCCGTGCCAGCCCTGCTGAACTGGCGGCTCACCCCGGTTGAACATCGTTCTCTATTCGACCTTATTCAACCGGCGGCGATCGTTTCGAGTCAGAACCTAATCAATCAACTTCCCTCGAACCTGCCACCGATTCGAATCGCTCTGCACTCAGACGAAGAGTGCCCGCCGACCTGGGTGCCAGATGCAACCGAATTCATTGAGGGTGACCTCCCGCCTCCACCTCAACCTGGTGACGTGTTCGCTCTCGGATTTTCTAGTGGCACCACTGGCCGACCCAAAGGCATCCCTCTCCGACATGAAGCCCTCGCACGTTCAGCATTGATTGACAGCGCAGAGAACGCGGGAATGTACCTTGGCGCCCGTCACATCATGGTGGCACCCATGTTTCACCTTGCAGGGCTATCGAACAGTCTCATGGGGCTCGTCAACGGTGCTGAACTCCATCTCCGGGGTGCGTTCAATCCCGAATCAATTCTCGACGACATCGAACAGTTGGGCGCGGTGTACCTGACAGCAGTGCCAGCCATGTTTCATGCCATGGTTGACGCCGCCCGTACTCAAACAAAAGCGCCAGATCTGTCATCAATGCTCGAAATGTCTTACGGGGCATCACCGATCGCCCCGGAGCTTCTGCGAGAAGTCGAGACGCTCTTTCCAAAGGTTCGACTCCGACAGTTCTATGGGATGACTGAGATAGCAGGCGCGCTCACCACCCTCACTCCCACCGACCACAACCCCTCTAGTGCCCATCGTCAATCGGCTGGACGTGTAAACCCCGGATTCGAAGTCCGGTTAGTTGATCGACACGGACGCGAAGTCGCCGACGGCCAGGCGGGCGAAATCCTCGTCAGAGGGTCGTCGGTCTTACATAACTATTGGGACGACCCCGAGGCAACCAAGGAGGCCATTATCGACGGGTGGTTCCGGACAGGAGACATAGCGGTGCGATCCGACGGTTACCTCACCATTATGGACCGGGCGAAAGATATGGTCCTGACGGGTGGTGAGAACGTTTACCCAGCGGAGATCGAAGCGGTCCTATATGAACACCCTGGAGTTGCCGAGGTTGCCGTGATCGGAGTTCCTGACGACCAGTTCGGCGAAAGGGTCCACGCAGTGATCGTCATCCAGCCGGGCGCGGTCGTGGATCTAGAGACGATCATGGAGTTCTGTCGAGGTCGCCTAGCTGGTTACAAGCTGCCGCGATCGATGGAAGTTGTAGACGAACTGCCTCGAAACCCCACCGGTAAAATCCTCAAGAGACAACTACGGTCGCGCCATTGGGAAGGCCACGTCTCACAGGTGTAAGTCCAGCACCGGGCGTGTCGCTGTGCCGGAGCAACTAATGGCAAATTCTTTGAAAAGTTGTCCCACGGAGTCCCGATAAGCAAACTTCGCTGGAGTTCCAACCAAGAATGCAGACCTAAGCGCTGCTTGAAAAACGTGTAATTTCAGGATTCCTCAGCGAGACGTTTCGTGCGGTTTTTAAACGCTGTAATCGACTGCTGCAAAAGACACCCGGCGATGACGATCGTCGCCAACTGAGCGAAAAGAGCCCAACCCGTGCTGCCGCGGCTAATGAGCGAACCGAGGCTGCCCAGTACCGCTAGAAGCGCTATCGCCGCCAGAGCATGCATGAGGTGATGGCTGAGATCAGGTTTAGCTCGAGCCAAGAGCCCAAGAACCAAAAACACCGCACCGATAAACGCGGGAATTAGCGAAGTGACGCTCTGCGAATCGGACACGATTGTCACAATCACGCCAAGAGCAATTAGTAACCCGCCGCTGATTGATGCTTTGCTGGCCATTCTTGTCCTGTCAGTCGATGGAGGAACACTGTTGATCATAATTAACAAAGACTTCAACGCGACAATTCCGACGTGTTATCCACCGGCGGATAATCCGCACGATTCAGCGCAGGTTGTTGTAAAAGATAGTTAATGCGACGGGGATGGATGCTTGCACTGACAGCAGTGCTGACCTTAAGTTGCACTCAACTTGACAGTTCAACCCCGAACACGTCTGAGAAGGCAGTAGAAGAAGTCGACGTTGAGCGAGAAGGAGCGACGGTCACCACGATCGCTGCCACAGTTGAGGCCGAGACCCCAAACTGGCAGAACGGATCGTCTGACTACCTTTACGACCAAGAGCTACTCCACACTTTTGAACTCACCATTGCCGACGACGCCTTCGCTGAGATCAACAACGACCCCAGCGAAGAGCAATATGTGGAAGGCAGCCTCACCTTCGAAGGTGAAACTGTCAGCCCCGTCGGCGTCCGTTACAAGGGATCAGTCGGCGCTTGGGTCGGATGCGTTGCTGGTGGAACTCTTTTCGAACCTGATGGGGCAAAGACCTGCACCAAACTTTCGATGAAGGTAAAAATCAACTGGGAAGACAGTTCGCGAACTTTCTGGGGAGTTAAAAAGCTTCAATTCCACTCCATGAACCTGGATCCGACTCAAATGAATGAACGACTCGGATATTGGCTCTTCGGAGAGATGGGCGTACCCGCTCCTCGAGCAACCCACGCTCGCCTACTGATCAACGGCAATTATGTGGGTCTATATGCGTTTGTCGAACAGATCGACGGAAGATTCGTAGACCGAATGTTCGCGGACGGAGACGGGAACGTATACAAGGAGGTATGGCCGCTGGATCAAGAGGGGTCTTCCCGCACACGATCCGAGTTCAGGGATGCTTTGAAGACGAACGAAGAGGACGATCCGACAGTCAGTCACATTCGGGCATTCTCCAAAGAACTCGCTGCTGCGAACAAGGACGAGTTACCCCAAATAGTTGCAAAGTGGATGGACATTGATGAAGTAGTTCGTTGGGCTGTTGTCGATAGAGCCATTCGAAACGATGACGGCCCCTTGCATTGGTATTGCTTCGATGGCTGCAACAACCACAATTTCTATTGGTATGAAGAGCCCACGACGGGTCGCCTTCATCTGATTCCCTGGGACCTTGACAGTGCCTTCAACAACATCGTGTTTGACGCCAATCCCGTCACCCCTATCGCCGATGAGTGGGGCGAAATTACTAACGACTGCCAACCATTTCCATACGGCGCATGGAATATTCCTCAGCGGTCAGCGACCTGTGATCGTTTGATAGGAACCTGGACAACTTTTGTTGACGAACGCGACGCAGCGTGGGCTGCGTTTTTGGAAGGACCTTTCTCGTCAACAAGCACTGAAGCCATTCTTGGGTTATGGGCAGACCAGATTCACGACGCGACCTTGGAGGCAGCAACAACCCACCAAGACGCTTTGGCTTTAGAGAAGTGGACAGCGGCTTTATCGGAGTTGCATTCGGCTCTCGACTTTGCCCGAGCTAAGGGCTGATCTCCATAACCATTTATTTGTGGGATTGAGGGTTTAAGGTGAACAACGGTTTAACAGCGCAGGTCAAGAGGTTTGTTCGATGAGTCGAGCAGTGTTGATAAGCACGGATCTAGTGGCGGTGCTTGTGTTGGTCTTCGGGCTGTATTTCCCCCGCAACCGAAGACGAGACATGGTCGTGGCTCTGCTAGGAGTCAACGTCGCTGTTATGGCTATCGCCACCACGTTCACCTATGCAGAAGTCAACCTGGGGCTCGGTTTGGGGCTCTTTGGGGTGCTGTCGATCATCCGCCTGCGGTCCGCGGAGTTAGGCCAGCAAGAAATCGCTTACTACTTCTGCTCTTTGGCTCTAGGTCTCCTAGGAGGGGTTCAGTTTGAGCCGACGTACGTTTCGCCTCTTCTGATGGCAGCCGTCATAGCGACGCTCTGGCTTGGTGATCACCAAGCGCTACTTCGAGGGCACGTTCACCAAAATATGATCCTCGACAGGGCCTATACGGACAACAATGAACTGATTCTTGTCCTGGAGAATTTGCTTGGCGGAAGTGATGTGGTTTCAGTACGTCGGGTGAGAATTCGCCGGGTTGACTTGGTTAATGACAGCACGAATGTAGATGTCTATTACCGAATGCGGTCATGACATTTCGGTTTGAATCGCTTGTGGAACGCTTTCCTGCGATTGATCTCGAAGGCATGGACAATCTGGCTTCGCTGGATCAACGTTTTGACCGAAAATATGTAGTCAGCGAGGATGAAGCCTCCAGTTTGTTCGCGATGGTGCCCGGCTCCCTAGCTGCACTGGAAATAGCTGGGAGACGAGCTTTTGCATATGAATCTTGGTATTTCGACACAGCGGATCTGGAATCATTTCGCGCTACGGCCCACCGCCGCCGGCGGCGTTGGAAGGTGCGGACCCGAACCTATCTAGATGCGCAAAAATCTATGGTGGAGGTGAAGCTTCGCGACCAACGTGGACAAAGCGTAAAACGTCGTCTTCCTGAGGATTTCTCTTTGGCTCCGAATTTGACGATCAAAGGTGCCCGGTTCGTTAATGAGATCTTGAAGAGAGACGGCTTCGCGGCAACGCTCACATCCACCCTGCAGACCTCCTACGAACGCGTATCGGTTGTTGATGTTGAAAGCGGAGTGCGTTTAACCGCAGATTTGGGAGTGAGGTGTCGAGCGGTTGTTGGAAAAGAAGCGTTGATAGAAGGCGTGGTGATCGAAACGAAATCTCCCCGCGGCCCTGGCCCCATTGACCGAGCGTTGTGGCGACGTGGCCATCGTCCAGTTCAACTCAGTAAATATGCAACAGGTATGGCCGCAATTCACCACGAACTGCCGCGCAATAAGTGGCACCAGACCATTGACCGACACTTCAGTTATTGAACCGTTTCGACATAACGGTTACCTGCATCGGTGGCGTTTTACATAGCGGCTCATTTCAATTCGAAGTCCCGCATAGTTATTAGGGCAACACGAGAGATTTCTGTTGAACGTTGCTGGGGCACAGGCCGCAAAGAAACAGCGAGTACCCGTGCCTTACTAACTACTGTTACGGCAGTAACTCCAGGGAAAGTGCCATCGAGCACTAAGACAGAGGATCGAAACATGGTTGAGACCGCCGGTACGACGAGTATTGATATCAAGGTGAGCCCGGACGCGGTCTACGCGATTTTGACGGACTTGACGCGCATCAGTGAACTCAGTCCTGAGTGTTACAAAGCTGAGTGGGAGGGTGACTCAACCGGTCCCGCCGTAGGGGCGAAATTTCGGGGCTATAACCAAAACGGAGACCAGAAATGGGACATGGGTTGTGTCGTTGTGACGGCCGACCCTGGTAAAGAATGGGCGTTCGAGGTCCCTGCTGACGACGGCCGCGGAACGACTTGGCGATACGAGATCGATTCAACTGATACCGGTTGTCGGGTCACCGAGAGCTTTGATTCTCCAATGCTTGACGGAGAGTTTTTCCAAAAAATAAATCGGCACAAGCTGCTGTTGGAGAACATCGACCGGACGTTGTTGAATCTCAAAGCTGTTGCGGAGGCCTAGGTCGCAGCGATAGCCCTATACAGGTTGCAATTGACAGTTAATGGGGACCTTGTGCAGCTAACCCGTTTTGTTTTGAATCCAGCTGTTTCCGGACTGGACGTCGATGTCGCGAGGTAGCCCCAAAACTCGCTCGGCGACAATGTTGCGTTGAACTTCGCTGGTTCCCCCACCAATGGTGAGTGCTGGCGAAAACAAAAATCCGCCATGCCAATTCTGCCAACCTTCAACTGCGGATTGAGTGAGGGGAAATTCAGCGGGCTGTCCAAGGGGTCCAGTGTTAGTCAGCATGCCTTGTGCCCCCATAAGGTCTTTGGCGAGGCGCATTATGTTTTGGCCGTGTTCGTCGGCCAGTGCTTTACGAACTGAGGCTTCAGGTCCTGGCTGTCGTCCCTGGAGCTGAGAAGTGAGCGTGCGCAGGCGAATGAGTTTCAATACCTCACTTTCAATGTGTAGACGTGATGCCCGGTCGCGTAACACCGGATCTTTTACCCCTCCTGCGCTGCGCACTAGATCTAGTAGGTCAGTTGCGCTAGGACCACTTCCCCAGAGCGCACCCTCACCCGACAATGAGACTCTCTCGTTGCCTAACGTGACCTTGGCCAGTCGCCATCCGTCGTTCTCTTCACCGATGCGGTTTTCGACAGGTAATTCCATATCGGTGAAGAAGGTCTGGTTGAAGGAATATGCGGTGGTCATGTCAACAATGGGTTGAAGTTCGAGGCCTGGCGTATCCATCGGGCATATGAAATACGAAACACCTCGATGCTTCGACACGTCAGGGTCTGTACGGGCAATGAGAATGCCGAACTTGCTTCGGTGGGCGCCTGACGACCAGATCTTTGAACCATTCACGATGTAACGATCGCCATCTCGAACTGCTCGGGTTGAGAGGTTCGCCAAATCTGAGCCGCTATCGGGCTCGCTGAAGAGTTGGCACCAAACCTCTTCTCCGGTCAGAATCGGCCATAGGTAGCGTTCTTGCTGTTTGGATGTTCCGCCAAACAGAATCGTCGGGCCAGCCCAGCCGAGCCCTATTCCACCCGCGACTCTTCGCACTCCAGCGGCCGAGAGTTCTTCGTCGATAATGAGTTGGTGAATGGGATTGGCCGCTAAACCGTATGGCTTGGGCCAGTGTGGAGCGACATAACCTGCCGTGGCCAAGGCTTTTTGTGTGGGATCTCCGCCGTGTTGACGTAACCAGTCGCGTATTTCTAGGCGCCGAGGGTCGTCGTCTGTTGGCCAATCAAAGTCCATCGCTTGAGAATAGATGGCCCTCGGTTCGAAACGGAACGAGTTGTAGAGCGAAAAGCACAAGCCAGGTTTGGTGCCGTGTGATCGAGGAGAGGACTAAATGACCGTTTGTTCGCAGCCCTACAAACATTCTTCTGTTCGTTCTGCCGCCAAACTCGTCCATAACTGCGTAATGTGAACTCAGCTTGTGAACAGCCCAGAGGAGAAGCAGCAGTGGAGGATTACACCGCCGAAGCAGCGAATTTTCGAGCTGAAATCAAGAAATTTCTCGGAGAGAAGCTCCCCGCTACTTGGAACGGCATGGGCGGTTTTACTCCTGATGAACGCGCAACATTCGTCGCGAACTGGCGACGCACACTGTCGGAACATCAACTCCTAGCTGTTGCGTGGCCTTCCGAATATGGGGGAGCGGGCCTGAGTCAGATGGAACGCACCGTTCTGGCTGAAGAGTTGGCCGGGGCGGGAGTTCCCAGTGGTACCGCCAACGACATTTTTTCTATCGGAATGATCGGCCACACCATCATCGAATGGGGGTCCGACGAGCAGAAAAATCATTACCTCCCGCGAATACTTGATGGAACTGATGTGTGGTGCCAGGGCTATAGCGAACCGAACTCGGGCTCAGATTTAGCTTCTTTAGCGACCCGCGCTGAACTTGATGGAGATGAGTGGGTGATCAATGGACAGAAGATCTGGACTTCCCAAGGTCACAACGCGAACTGGATTTTCGTGTTGTGCCGCACCGACCCTTCAACGGTCAAGCACGCAGGGATTTCGTTCCTCCTCTGCCCAATCAACCAACCAGGAGTAGAGGTCCGAGCCATTGTTAATGCTTCAGGCCACCATGATTTCAACGAAGTGTTCTTTAGCGACGCTCGTGCCCCTCGAGAGAATGTGCTTGGCGGAGTCAACAACGGGTGGGCTGTTGCGAACACCCTGTTGGCTTACGAACGCGGTGACGATGCCACGAGCAATGGCATTCGATACGGCGAAGAATGGCAGCGATTGGTTGACGTGGCCAGGGACTATGGAAAACTCGATGACGCTCGCATGCGACAAAGATTCGTACAGGCGTACACGACAACCCAAATAATGAAATTCATGGGTCTTCAGACGGTCGCCCGCTCACTTCGGGGATACAGCCAAGGACCTGAATCGTCACTTAACAAACTACTTTGGTCTGAGCATCACAAGCGGTTCACCGAACTGGCGATGGATGTCATTGGGATGGACGCAACGGCTCCCTCTGGCCGTGACTCCGCTACGGGAGTCGGCGTGGATGATGTGGGTTCTCCCTATTCATCTCAGGCGTGGGTAACCACTTTCGTAGGTGCGCGCCCGGGTTCGATTTACTCCGGTAGCAACGAAATTCAACGAAACATTATTGGTGAACGAGTACTAGGCCTGCCCAAAGAACCCCGAGCTGACGCTGGACCCTGGAACGAGACCAAACGTTCCTAATAGGCGCCCCGTTGAGGGGAATTTTTAAATGTAAAAAACTGTGCCAAATGGTTGGCTTTATCGGAGTCGGAGCAACAAATGGAGTCTTTCGAAGCATCACGACCTGAGCGAGCGCTTCCATCAGATGAGCGACCCTTCGATTACACACCAGTCTCGCTTAATGAACTCCCGAAAACGCCCACGCGAGATCGGAATATCGCCGCAACTGCCTGGGACGAGGCGCCTGCTGTGTTACTACGGCTCGGAGAGAATTTGAGAGGAAATCCTGAAGCAGCTTTCAAACGACGAATCTTTGGGTGGCTGCTTTGGCGAGCTGGCCCCACCCGCGGTCCCTGTCGCTATTTGGCGCTGAATCCGGCGGATTTGACAGATTCCTACCTATTTGAGTTGGGAGATGAACAATCCGAAGGCGGGGAAGGACCCGACGGCGAATGGCATGACCGCTTTCGAGCATGGAAAGAGGCCCTACGCGACGCCCCTCGCTCTTAGATGTGAGAACCGTAAATGGAGTGAAGAAATGACTATCGTAAAAATAGATACTAAGATTCTTTAATTGCTACTAAATCGATGACCGATGGGTAACTTTATCACGGTAGAATTTGGACACCCCCTAACATCGGAGTAACGCCATGAAACTTTTCCGGCGTCCACCAAAATTAAAACCTGGATCTTTCTGGGATGATCAAGTTGAGCGTCGTCTCGCAAACATGTGGTTACAGAACCTCGTTCGGTAGCCCTGTCGTTGAATCAAAATTCCTGAAACTTGCTGAGCCGCTCCTAATTGGGGCGGCTCAAGCGGTTTTGAGTGCCCATGTTCCCAAAGCGCTCAGCCGAATCACCCTTCGCCTTTTGGCCGCAAACGCGGGATCACGTCCCGAGCGAACTTTGTGAGGGAATCATTCATAACTGAGGGAGCTAGTCCAGGAGGACCACCCCAGGTCACCAAGTCGGTAATGCCGTTACTGGTAATGAGTTCTTGTAGTTCGGCGACACAGTGATCTGCGTTACCCACCGTCCACACAAGAGGATTCAACGGGATTGGAGGTCTTGCCTCTTTTGACACCGATCGGCTCGCCACCGCCGATTTGTGATCTTGGCTCGCTTTGATCAATCCGACGTAAACATCTCGTCGGTACCGTTCCGCAGCAGCTACCGGTTCCCACTCTCTGCCTGGGTCGTCAGTAACGAAGACCCCTCTGATCAACCCGACCCGACGATCACTGGTATCTCCCACCGCTTCTATCCATGGGTCAATAGTCAACGACTTCGGTCCCTGGGGAAGTAGATGGGTTCCAAATGCGGCTGCTCGCTGGGCCCCGGCGGGACTGGTAGCGGCAAGCCACAGTGGCGGTCCGCCTTGTTGAACCGGGTCTGGAGTGACTCGAAGGTTTGAGAATCGATACCTTTTGCCTTCGAAATTGAATGCCTCGCCGCCCCAGGCCAACTGAAGAACTTGCAGGGCTTCTTCGGTGAGCGAAACCCGACGACTTATTGGGATATCGAATCCTTGAAATTCATGTGCCGCATAGCCCATGCCCGCGCCCAGCTCCATGCGACCATTAGAGATGTTGTCAAGAATCGCGAGATCCTCGGCGAGGCGAATCGGATGCCTAAACGGCAAAAGACAGATATCGGTCGAAAATCTCATACGCGTCGTTCTTGATGCTGCCGCCGCCGCAACAGGAACGAAGTTAGGCAAATAGCCGTCGGCGATGAAATGGTGTTCGGTGAACCAACAGAGATCTAGGCCAAGTTGTTCAGCATGTTCGATCTGCTCGAAGGTCTCGCCATAAACCTGCGGCATCGTTATCTCACTCCCCTGAGGGCAACGAAAGTCATGGACGATGCCGAAGCGCAACGATGGAGTCATGACAGCAAGCTAACTGGGCGTGTGTATGCCGCGCAGCGAATGCTTTAACTCGCATCACGGCATTAGATAACCAACCGTGGTCCACTCAGACCCTGTCTCGGGGGACTAGCTAACGTCCGGAGCGAGACCGCGCACCACAAAGTCTGCTTCCTCCTCAAGGAACCGGATCGTCGCGAGCACGTCTTCGTCGGCAAAGCCATTATCGCGATATTGCTCAAGCAACTGTTGAGTGCGCCGTCCCATCGGCACAGGGACTTCGAATTCTTCGGCTAGGTCCACTGCCAATCCGATGTCTTTACAGGCTAAAGCGTTGGTAAACGAGGGAGCCAAACGGTCGCGCAGAATTGCTCTGGTGCCCATGTTCCAAACGAAACTCGCGCCACTGCTTGCTTCGACAACTTCGCGCAAGATTCTGGGATCTACGCCGGCCTTTGCGCCAAGTAGCAGAGCCTCGGTGGTTCCCATCATCCCAATGAAGGCAAGCATGTTGTTGACTGCCTTGACGACGTTCCCAGCGCCAGCGTCACCACACCTCACCACCTTCGCCCCAAAAGTCTCCAGCAACGATTGGCATCTGGTAAAGGCTTCCTCAGATCCGCCAACCATTACGGCCAGCGTTCCTTTGCGTGCGCCGTACACGCCACCCGATACAGGCGCATCAAGAAAATCAATGCCTCGCTCTTTTCCCTCAACTGCGAGATGGCGACTCAAGGATGGAGAACTAGTACTCAGATCGATCACGGTGGTCCCGGAGGCCATTACATCGAAAAGACCGCCATCCCCTGAAACGACTTGCTCAACATCGCTAGGCATGGGCAATGACAAAAACACCACTTCGGCGCCCTCCGCAGCGTTCGAAGCTGAAGCCGCCCTCTGAGCACCTAACTCGACTACCCGTTCCAATGATTGCTCATTGAGGTCGAAGGCTTGCAACTCGTGCTCGGCTGCCACTAAATGAGTAGCTATTGGACCGCCCATATTGCCCACACCAATAAATCCGACACGCATGTTCATCCCCTCGCCAATTGTGACCAGTATTGATGATTTTTGCGAGCAATGAGCGCAAGCCTCGCGTCATCGCCCAGGAGGCGCTGAACTGTAGTTATTCGAGAACCTCAAGAGCGGCGAGATCGGCGATTTGGTTCGCGGCGTAAGCGAGGAAATCAGACAACACCTCAAAGGTATGTTCGCCAAGAAAAGGAGCTCGCGCTTTAGGCCCGACTTCGCTTCGCGACAAGCTAAATCTCGTGTTCTCTACCAGGCACTGCCGATCCGGATGCTCTGTCCAAATAAAATTGTGCCGATGAGTTAACTGCGTATCGGCGAGACATTCGGCGCTGCTTTGCACACTGTGGGCTGCTATCTCGTTGTTAATCAAAACAGACATGATCTCTGCCGCAGATCGGGTGCGGGTCCACTTTGTGACCTCCTCCTCAATCCGTCCTTGTGCAGAACGGCGGCCCTCCAACGACGCTAAAGCAACATCGTTGCTTGACCCCTTTCCCCGCAGACAGCTTGAGGCGACTGCAAGCATTTCGCCAGATGATGGAGAACAACCCATCGTAAGAATACGATCGGCCTATGCGCCAGACGCGGCGAAACCTTTATCCAGATCTTCGACGATGTCGTCGAGAGTTTCGAGCCCCACCGATAAACGAATTAAACCTGGTGAAACACCTGCGTTGCTTTGTTCGGACTCGGTGAGCTGCGAGTGTGTTGTGGAAGCGGGATGAATAGCGAGACTTCGAACATCGCCGATATTCGCCACATGGCTATGAAGCTCTAAGCCTTCAATAAACTTTTGTCCGGCGTCAACTCCGCCCTGAATCGTGAACGCTGGGACCGAACCATAGCCACGACCTTCTCCGTAAGCCTGAAGGCGAGAGTGCCAAGGGCTGGAAGACAGGCCCGCGTACTGCACTTGCTCAACTTTGGGGTGAGCATCCAGATATTCCGCAACCGCTTGAGCATTCGCAAAATGTCGCTCCATGCGCAGACTTAGCGTTTCTAGTCCCTGAAGGAAATAAAACGCGTTCTGGGGAGAGACGGCAGCACCAATATCGCGAAGTAACTGCACCCGTGCTTTGATGATGAATGAGCCAGCACCTAAAGCGGGCCAATAAGCCAACCCATGGTAGCTCGGATCAGGATCGGTGAAGTTGGGAAATCTGCCGCTGGCCCCGTAGTCGAACGTGCCTCCGTCAATGATTACCCCCCCTACGGAGTTGCCGTGTCCTCCAATAAATTTGGTCATGGAGTGAACCACGATGTCTGCCCCGAGGCTCAAAGGGTTGAATAGATAGGGCGTCGCAACCGTGTTGTCCACCACCAGAGGAACACCGATATTGTGCGCGATTTGCGAGACCCCCGGGATGTTTAGACAATCGTTTCTCGGATTGCCAATGGTCTCGCCGTAGAAGAGCTTGGTGTTTGCTTGCGCAGCTGCAGCCCAAGCTTCTAGATCATCTGGATCTTCAACGAATGTCGTTTCGATACCCATTTTGGGAAGCGTGTAATGCAACAGGTTGTACGTGCCTCCATATAAAGAGGCGGACGCGACAATGTGGTCACCCACCTCGGCGAGGTTCAAAATGGCAAGAGTCTCTGCAGCTTGACCCGATGCAACCGCTAACGCCCCAGGTATGCCAATCGCCGTTTCAGTTCCGCCCTCAAGGGCCTGAAGCCTTGCTTCCAAGACCATTTGAGTTGGATTCATGATCCGGGTGTAGATATTGCCTACCTCACTCAAAGAGAAAAGATCGGCAGCATGATTCGTATCGCGAAAAACGTATGAGGTCGTTTGATATATCGGTACTGACCTACTTCCGGTTGTTGGATCGGGTTGCTGGCCTGCATGAATTTGTTTCGTTTCGAATCCCCAGGTGTCTGTCATGACTGCCTCTCTTAGCGTTGTTGGTTACTAAAGAGGGGTGGACCAAAGAGATGCTTCCGCCATGAGACAGAGGCCAGGCCGCTATCTCTAGGACACTTCATTGCCTCGGTCGCTAAACCTCAGCCATATCCCTACACAAGGTAGGCAAGCACCTTGGGTGTCCACCCCAGGTTGCTGGGTGCACGGGAGTGCACCGCTCTTGATAACGGAGCCATCTGAGCATCTTTTGGTGCATCAGGCAAGTCAATTGTTGCAAGGGACTTCACTTGCCAAGTGTTGGACACTTGTTTAATTGAAGTGACGGTGGTTGCTGGCTCTGGCACACTGAAGCCGTGTCGAGATTCCAACGGGTAACCGAGACCGATGAGGCGGGAGCTACGCGGCTCGTCAGCCTGGAAGTCACCGATGAAGCGGTCTACCGCACATCGAAGTCACAAATGTGGGAGGGCCGACTCCCACTCGCTGCCGTCATCAATCTGAACATCGCACGCGTCGGTTCCTCTGACCAGGTAACCGCAGACACCAAGCACGGCCCGATCACGTGGTCGCTAAAAAATGGCAAACAATTGATTGACGCGATCGAAACTCAACGTGGTTAAAAATCTATTAGACCGACATCGCAGCTAGCCATCACCCTGCTGTTCGAGACTCATAGAGCACCGTTTCACCGCCAACGCTTAAGCTCCAAAATGTCGAACAGGATGCAACATGATTACAGCCATGCCCCGCATAGCGATAGCCGTGAATGATTTCGAAAGCGCATTAACGACGTTTAGAAATCATTTTGGTATGCCCGTGGCGGACTTCTCACCAGAAACAGTGCCCTCGTTGGGTGCCCATGTGGCTATGTGTCAACCACCGGGAGGAAGCAACATCGAATTGATGGCACCCTCCAATCCCAACGAACCCCTGAGCCAAGCTCTTCAAAAGTTCCTCGACCGTCGAGGTGAGGGAATATACGCATTAATGCTTGAGGCGCCGGACCCCAACGCTGAGGCCGAAATCCTCTTGGAACGAGGCATAAAAGTTCTCCCCTTGATGCGAGGTGCGGGAGGTAGAGACATCCACCCGAGTTCAACTCACGGTGTCCTCATTCGCATATACCCCGACGGATCGGTAACTCAACCCGAAAAAGTTGTCAGCCAAGCACCAAATTATTCGGGAATCCAAAAAGTCATAGTAGCGACGCGCGATGCGGGCCTCGCATGCGACGCGTATTCGCAAGGTCTGGGCTTGCCATCTGACCCGCCCCAAGCAGATTTTGACAGGGGA
>Ga0315329_10000083_pt1 | contig 36365 bp, 37 predicted proteins | sample M150032315metaG_FD_203459 | JGI IMG/M metagenome (GOLD analysis project Ga0315329, IMG submission 203459) | Ammonia-oxidizing marine archaeal communities from Monterey Bay, California, United States - M1 500m 32315 | ecosystem: Environmental > Aquatic > Marine > Coastal | place: USA: California...
CCCAGGACCGACGCCAGCCACCCGCGTTGGGGCCGGTCAGTTCGGGGCTCTCACTGGTGTGGGCCCGAACGCGGGCCGTGTACCAGTCTGACGAGGTTTCATCGGCCAGAGCGGCGACCTCGCGCTCAATGCGAGCGCCGAAGCGAGTGGCGTTCTCGCCGTCCTCGGCAGTGATCGGTCGACCAAACGTGACCGACGTGGTGCTCGGACGGGGGAGCGATCGGCCTTTGCGAAGGATGCGACCGGTGCCTTCGACATGGATCGGCACCACTGGTACGCCGGTCTTGGAGGCTAGGAAGGCGGCACCGCCACGGAAGGGCTGACCCCAACCGTCGGGGCTGCGTCCGCCTTCGGGGAAGATCAACAAGCTCCAGCCGTCGTCGATCAGTTCGGCGGCGAGATCAGCGCTGCGGCGGCCGACCTTGGAGCGTTCGATCGGGATCGCACCGATCACCAGCGACGACAGAGCGGCGGTGATGCGAGTGCCAAAGAAGTAGTCGGCGGCCGCGCCGACGATCATCTTGTGACGCCAGGGCTCGGGGATCGACGTAAGAAGCAGGGGCGTGTCGAGATGGCTGTGATGGTTGGCTGCGAAGATGACTGGGCCTTTGGTGGCAGCCAGACGGTCGGCGCCACGGCGATCCGGTGCCGCCAGGCCGGCTACGGCGAGTCGCATCGGCCCTTCGATGATTGCGGCTCGGGCCAAGCGAGCGGGCGTGCGTCGTGACCATTCGGTGTCATAGTCGGCGCCCGTGCGAGCCTTCGGGCGCAGCGGCCTGACCCCGCGAGGAGTGGACGGGGCGCGATATGGGAACGAGAGCGCGCGGAACCGGCCAATCGGCGAGAGAGCGGCCGGCAGCTTGGGCAGCCCGACCTGGCGCGCCAGTTTGCTCACGTCACATCTGCCATCAAGATCGGCGGGTTGTGCAAATGGGTGATCGATGGCGCCGGTCCGACGACGTCGCTGGCCATCTCGAGAGCATCCTGCATCGTTGACGCAGGCTGGAATCCGAGACGACGAACGGCACGCTTGTCGCCGCCAACGATAATGACCCGGCCGAGATGCTGTAGCGCCGAGGCACCCCAGTACCACATGTAGAACGGGTGAACGCCGTGATAGGCGTAGCTGTTGCGGTACAGGTGGATGTACCACTCGTCCTCGGCGAATTGCTTCTCGTATTTCGCTTCGAGTTCCAGGGGGTCAGTGGTATCGGACAGCACCTGCTCGAAGAAGTCGATGTAGCTCGGATGATGAACGGGGTGAAATTCCCACGGGGTGGGGTGGCTCATGATGAGCACTCCGCCCTCACGTACCAGTGGCTTACCGCGGTACATGTTGAAGAAGTAGCCGAGGCCCAGACACATCACGAGAATCGGGTTCATCACGGAGTTGACGTTGTATGGGCAGATGTAGGGCAGGCCGAAGGTGAGCACGTCGGTCTGACCCTCGACGGGTACGAGGTGCTGCTTGAAGCAGTGTTCGAGCGTGACCTCATGAACTGCCTCGACATCACCGGCCTGCACAGAGGTGAGCTCGTAGGGCGCCTTCCAACCGTTGAAGATCGCCCGCTTGGCGGCCGTGGGCATCATGTCGAGGCCCTTCTTCATGCCGATGAAGGTGGCGCGGTCCTTGGCGGTCCATTCCCACTCACGCTTTTGTAAGACGGACATGGGGCCGTCGTAGCCGAAGGTGTTGTTGTTGATCGTGGTTTCGATCTGGAAGATGCGTGGGCCGTGGCTTTTGATGACCTCGCCCTGGCGCCAGTTGGAGTGGTGCAGTTCCGACTTGTGGCGGTCCATGAAGCTTTTTGACTTCTGCATGGTGGCCACATTGTGGTGATGGCGGATGCCCGAGTAGCCGGATAGGCCTGTGGCCGTCGACTTCCAACCGCCGTCCATCGAAACGATGTTGAGGTTGACGTAGATGAGCAGGTCGCTCTCGGCGGCGCGGGCGTTCATCGTGACTTGTTCGTCGTGGCGGGTGAGGCCGAGTTCGACCATGCCGTCGGGATCTTCGGCATCATGGTTGTAGATGGCGCCCTGGGGTGCAAAGGCGTCGTAGACGCGGTCGCCGAGGCAGTGGCGAAGCTCATCCTCGGTCATCCGGCGATGGAGAGCGAGAGCGGCGATGAGGTGGATGTCGTCGACGCTGGCCGCGGCGGCCATGTCGAGTACCTGCTCGATGATGCGTTGACGAATGTCGGGTTTGCGCATTGACGGGAGCGGAAGTGAGATGTCGTCGAAGGCGATCGTGAGCTTCATCCCCGGAGTGAGCAGGGATGGCAGTGGGTCATCCTCGATCGGGTTGAGCAGGGCCTGGCGGATTGACTCGTCAGGGTCGGGGAGACCGGGCAGGGGTTCGGCTGGGTAGATGATGCGGCTGCGGTCGGCCGGCAGCTTCTCGAGTCGGAAGCCCTCACCATGGTGGAAGAGGACGGGCGGCGTTGACCGGTCGACGTCAAGGACGAGACCAGGTCGGGGGGCAGTGCGGCGGGAATCGGAGGCCATGTGTGGTTCCTGAGGTGACGCGGTCAGACGGCGCGGCGGTTGCGGATTGGGCTACGGACGGTGCGAGGGCCGATGGGCAGCACCCGGTTGGGTGCGCCTGGCGACTTGGACCAGTGCTCGATTAGCCAGCCGCGGCGGCGGGCGATCGAGGCGAGTTTCGTTTCGGCGTTGACTGCGACCGGGAAGCCGACGGCTTCGAGCATCGGCAGATCTGAGCTGGAGTCGGCGTAGGCCACCGACTCGCGCAGATCGAGGCCGTGGAGATCGGCGTAGTCGGCCAGTGTTTGGTAGCGGGCTTCGCCGGTGGGCGGCACCGCAGTGAGTTGGCCGTCGTAGGTACCGTTGGAGGTGCTCATGTCGGCAGCAACGATGTCATCGAACAACGGCTTGAGCGGGTCGACGACAAGGCGAAGAGCGCCGGTGATCAAGAGGGTGCGGTGACCTAAGGCGCGATGCTCGCGGACCCGCCGGATCGCGGCGGGGAACGACTTGGTCATGAGCAGATCGCTCATCATCTCCATGGCGTCGGCGTCGAGACGCTCGATCGGGGCATCTTCGAAGCGGCGATAGAAGTAGCGGAGAAAGTCGCTGCGATCGGCGCGGTCGAGTTGGAGGAGACGGGGTGCCTCGCGCAGCGTCTTGACTGTGAACTTGAGTCGGTCGGCGGTGTCGAGGTGGCGCGTGGCGAGCCATGAGTAGCTGGCCACGACATTGCTGGCGATGAGCGTGTTTTCGAGGTCGAAGACGGCCAGTTGCCGGTCCGGCGACAGCACCTGCTTACGGAGCCGATCGGTGCGGTCGTTTACCTGCCTGGTTCCAGGGGCCATCTTCAGGCGGGCCTGCTTGACCATCGATGGCAGGTGGATGTCGTGGACGTAGGTCTTCCAGTGAACCGCCTTGGGGTCCATGCAGAAGTCGCGCTGATCGTCGGCGTCGAGGCTGTGCCAGAGCTCGTACATGTTGTCGAGCTGGTAGAGCGCCTCGCACTCGGTGTAGGCGCCGTAGAGCTCGACGTAGCCATTGGCCCGTTCGAGTTGGTCCTTCTTCTCTTCGAGCTCGGCGCCCAACTCGGCTTGCCGACCGCGAAGAGGCAGCGCATCAAGGACTCGTTCGGCTGCGTTGAGGCTCTTCTGCGCCCGGTCAAGCTGACGAGCGACGCGGCCACGACCGGGGAACGACCAGTTGGGCACGGAGATTGGTTGGTTCTTGTCGTCGTAGACGGGGTGTTCGGTGAACCAGCTGCGCACAAAGTCGACCATGTCGCCGTACTTGAGCGGGTTGGCCGATCCGCTGGCGATCTGGGTGACATCGGGCTGAGCAACACCGGCGTCGTCAAACTTGGGACCGCGGGCGGCCACGGCGATGATCGTGGCAACAACGAGGTCGCACGGGATCACGTCGATGACGCCTTCGGGCACACCCGGGAACTCCTTGAGCAGGCCACGGGCATAGGCGGCGATGACAGGCTCGGCCATTCGGAAGCCGCGGATCCAGCCCGGGTTCGGTTCGGCGAGGGCCGACTCGATGATCGATGGGCGCACGATCGAGACGGGAACATCGCCCTTTGTCTCGACCAGGCCGCGCTCGCCGAGAGCCTTGGTGAACGCGTATGCGTCGGGGAACCCGAGGCTGCTGGCTCGGCCCCGACCGGTGTCGGTCATTTGCTGGCCGACCCATTTCTGACGGAGCTGTTCAGTGCGGTCGGCAATGGCGGGAGTGCCGGCCGCGCCCAAGGCACGGACGGCTTCGTCGCGCAGAAGGGTGAGGCGCTCGGGCGTTCGGCTGGCCTGTTCAGTGTCCTTGCGAGCCTGGTGAGAGTTGGTGACTTCGGCACGCCAGTCGACGTCGACGAAGAAGGGCGACTCATTGACGAGTTGTTCGGGTGCCTTACCGCGGCGGCTGCCCGCGACATAGCACGTGGAGACAGCGACCAGGTGGGCGCAGTCGCCGGGCTGGAGGCCACCCATAGTGGGTTCGGTGCGGTCTGTGGCCGCAGCACGAAGGGCGGCCGCCACTCGGCTGGGGCCGAGCAGGTTGACCTCGACGGCATCGTCAAGGGCGGAGTCAAAGCTCACCGTGGCGGCGGAGTGGATGACGATATCGGAGGTGGCGAGCATGGCCCGACCGGCATCATCGAGGCCGAGTCCGTCGGTACCGACATCTCCGGCGATTGGGTGGATTCGACGATTGCACATGTCGGCGAACGACTCGCCGTCGCGGCCACCCACTGAGGCAGGATCCGCAGCGAGCTCGGCACGAATGCGGTCAAAGGCATCGTTCTTGAGGATGTCTCGGTCGATACGGGCTTGGGCGCCTCGGCGGCCGGGTCGTACGAGCAGTACCAACTCACAGTCAGGGATCGTGCGCAACAAGCGTTCAACGAGCGCGGTGCCGAGAAACCCGGTCGAACCCGTGACTGCTATGCGTTTGCCGTTGAGCTGCTCCCGAATCACCCTCTAGTTCTACCCGATCTCTCTACCAATTGGTAGAGGGCATGTGATAACAACAGTCATATGGTCGCCCCGACACCGGAACGCATCCTTGATGCGGCGCTACGCGCCTTTGGTGGAGATGGCTTCGCAGCCACGTCGCTCGACACTCTCGCCGACCAGCTCGGCATTCGCAAACAGACGATTCTTTACTACTTTCCGTCCAAGCAGATCCTTTTTGAGGCTGTCATCGACGTCGCTGCCGTTGACCTAGCAAAGGTGTTTGAAGAGGGGGCTTCTCGAGGACTCACTGGTTTGGCGCAGGTCGAAGCATTGGTGCGACGTGTGTTCCGGCTTGCGGTCGCCCGGCCCGAACTGCTGGGCCTCATCCGCGAGGTCACCCGACCGGGCTCGTTGTCGGCGGACCATCTGGCGAGCCAGGTCTCGCCGGTCTTTGACCGCGCCCGGGCGTTCCTTCAGCGCGAGATGGATGCCGGACATCTCCGTCGCTCCGACCCGTCGATGCTCCTGTTGTCGATCTATTCGACGGTCGTGGGCGTCGCCACTGAGCTTGAAGTCCAGCGGGCCATGGGCTTGGCTCCGAATTTGCGCGGCACCCTCGCTCGCCGCCAAGAACTCATCCGCTTCCTGCGAGCCGCGTTGGAGCCGGTCAGGAACTAGTGGTCGGTTCGGGTATGGCGGCGCTTGCGTTCGTGACGGGCGATGGCGAGATCGACGAGACGGTCGATGAGCGATGGATAGTCGATGCCGGTAGCGGCCCACATCTTCGGGTACATGGAGATTGGGGTGAAGCCGGGCATGGTGTTGATCTCGTTGATTAGCCAACCGCGGGTGTGTTCGGGGTGGCGGCTCCCGTCTTCGTAGAAGAAGTCGACGCGGGACAGACCTTCGATCTTGCAGGCGCGATAGGCACTGATGGCGAGGCGCTGCATTTCTGCGAGTTCAGCCTCGTCGAGCGGCGCGGGAATCATCAGATCTGCACCATCGTCGTACTTGTCTTCGTAGTCGTAGAAGTCGGCACCGGGCACGACCTCGCCGGCCACGCTGGCTTCGGGGTCCTCGTTGCCAAGCACCGATATCTCGATCTCGCGGCCGAGCATTTCTTCTTCGAGAATGACCTCGCGGTCATAGCTCGCAGCCAACTCAATGGCCGCAATGACACCATCTCGATCGGTCGCTCGGGAGACGCCGACCGACGATCCCATGTTGCCGGGCTTGATGAACATCGGGAGCCCGAGTTCGCCAATAGCGACATCGACTTCGTCGTTGAGCACCGCGGTCGACCCGTCAGGGCGGCGGAGTAGTCCCTCGTCGATTGTGAACCAGCGGTACCGGCACTGTGCGACGCCATGTGCCGCCAGATGGTCTTTGCACGCGACCTTGTCCATGCACAGCGAAGAAGCCAGAACGCCAGCGCCGACGTAGGCGACGTTGGCGAGTTCGAGCAGACCCTGAATGGTGCCGTCTTCCCCCATCGGTCCATGAAGAACCGGGAAAACGACGGTGAGGGGCGCATCGTGCCCGCCGGTACCGGTCAGCGCCGTCATCGGCTCCACAGAGGGTCCTACAGTCGACAGATACTCAGGCATCGTGTCGGCACCGTCTTGCAGCGCGAGGCGAGCACCTTCAGCGAGCACCCACTGGCCAGAGCGGGTGATGCCTACGAGTTCGATGTCATAGCGATCGGGGTCGGCGGCCGTGAGCACGTGGCGCGCAGAAACACAGGAGACGTCGTGCTCGGCTGAGCATCCGCCGAAGAGCAGGACCAGGCGGATCCTAGGGTCTGCCATGTTGGCCTCGGGCGAGTCAGTTTCGTCGAGATCGTCCACCCCGTGACCGTACTCGTGTCACACTCCACAGATGCGTTGGACCCGAGACGAGCTTGCTCGCGCCGTGAGCGGCGACGCGCAAGGTCCAGATGTTGTTGTCGAATGGGTCACCCAGGATTCCCGAGAGGTCGCCGACCACGCCAGTTCGCTGTTTGTGCCCTTACTCGCGGAGCGAGATGGTCACGACTTCATTGATTCGGCGTTTGATGCTGGAGCGGTAGCCACGTTTGCCAGCGCCGATGTTGAGGCCCCGGGTCGCTTGGTGATCCGAGTCGACGACACAGCAGTTGCGCTCGCCGCGTTGGGGCGTGATGCTCGCCGCCGTCTTGAAGGCGTAGACGTCATTGCGATTACCGGGTCGGTGGGCAAGACCACGACAAAGGACCTCCTTGCGGCTGCCTTGGGGACCACGCGCCGGACCCACGCCAGCGAACGTTCGTTCAACAATGAGATCGGGGTGCCGCTGACCCTCGCCCAAGCCCGCGAAGACTCTGAGGTGGTGGTCCTGGAGTTGGGGGCTCGAGGCCTCGGACACATCGCCGAGCTGTGTGCGATTGCTCGGCCGACGGTGGGAATCGTCACGACCGTTGGCTCTGCTCACACGAGTGAGTTCGGCACGATCGAAGCGGTCGCGGAAGGCAAGGGTGAGCTGATTGAGGCATTGCCGGCCGGGATCGACGGCGGCGTGGCCGTTCTCAATGCCGGTGTTGCGCTCGTTGCCGCGATGGCTGCTCGCACTTCGGCGAGCATCGTCACGTTTGGTGCCGCAGGCGATGTGCGCGCCGAAAACATTGCTCTTGATGACGAGTTGATCCCAAGCTTTCGCGTTGTGTCGCCGTGGGGTAACACCGAACTCCGGCTTGGGGCCCGGGGACTACATTTGGTCGACAACGCGCTTGCTGCGGTTGCGGCTGCGTTGGCGCTGGGTATGGCGATCGACGATGTGGCCGCGGGCTTGGCCGCGCCCGTGCTGTCACCGATGCGAATGTCGCTCAGTCGCCTCGCGTCCGGCGCTCGAGTTCTGGACGACACCTACAACGCCAACCCCATGTCGGTCGCTGCTGCCCTCCGATCACTCGCCCTGATGTCGGCCGGCCACCGAGTCGCGGTGCTTGGTGTGATGGCGGAGTTGGGCGAGGAGTCGACGGCCGAACATCTGCGTATGGCTGCCCTTGCCGCTGAGCTCGGAATCCGAGTTGTAGCGTTCGACGCCCCCGGCTATGGCGATGGCATCGAACACGTGGACACCATCGAGCAAGCCGTTGACGCCCTCGGTGATCTCACCGACGACGATGCTGTACTGGTCAAAGGCTCCCGCATCGCCAGACTCGAACGTCTCGTCGCCGTGCTCTAGAGGTGCAGCACACCGCTGGGTAGGTGCTGCAACTCAGTCGTCGATGTTGACCGGCAGTTCGTCGGGTGGGAGTGGGACATTGGAATCGAGATAGCTACGAAGCGTGTCCGTGTCGCAGTCCGGGCATAACCAAACCACTCGGAGCGACTGGATCGACAGTTGGTTGCCTCGGCTCTTGTCGAGAATTGCCTGGAGTGCATCTCGTACCTCGGTGGATCCGCACGTCGGGCACTTCGGCGTGAAATCCCGATCCCATCGTGCGCCGCATTCGCCACAAGTGATGGTGATTACGCCGTCGACCGTGTTGCCTTCGAGGTTTTCGTCCTCTTCACAGTGCGGGCAGGTCACCAGCGGCATGAAGCGAGAGTATCGGTCGCCGGCTGATGAACCAGTCCTTGAGAACCGCTTCGGGTGGCTCGAAGTGATTCGCGTAGTGTCTGTGACCATGCTTGATGTTCCAGACTTTCGAACGGTCACTGTCGAGGCGCTCGCCGCCATGATTCGCGGCGGAGATCTGTCCGCGACTGCAGTTACCGACGCCGCACTCACTCGGATTGACCGCAGCAATGACACAGTGAACGCATTCGTCGCTGTCAACAACGACGATGCGCGGGCGCAAGCCGCGACGATTGACGCCCGGATCGCGGCGGGGGAGGACGTTGGCCCGCTCGCCGGTATCCCGATCGGGGTCAAGGACCTGGAGGACGCGGCCGGGTTTCGGACCACTCGTGGCGCGATGCATCTCGCCGACTCGGCGGTGGTCGACACAGACTCCACCGAGGTGGCTCGGCTGCGCGCCGCCGGTTGTGTGGTGATTGGCAAGACCAACACCCCAGAGGCCGGGTGGATCGGCGACACGTTCAACTCGGTCTTCGGCGCCACCAAAAACCCGTGGGATCTGGACCGATCTCCCGGCGGGTCTTCTGGTGGCACATCGGCCGCAGTGGCGTCCGGCATGGTGCCCATGGGTACCGGATCCGACGGGGGCGGGTCGATCCGTATCCCGTCCGGTGTCTGTGCCATGTCGAGTTTTAAACCGACCCAAGGCCGAATCCCCGCCGGACCTGCGCCCCTCGGCGCCGGTGACCTGTCGACGGTGGGGCCGATGGCGCGTCGTATCCGCGACGTCGCACTCGCCCTCGATGTGGTTGTTGGGCCCGATGCCAACGATCTCCGTTCGTTGCCTGCCCCCGTCCAGTCATTCAGGGCCGCATGCAAGTCGCCGACTGCACCCGCTCGGTTGCTGTGGTGCGCCAGCGTTGACGGTTCGCCGGTCGACGACGAGGTGATGGACATCGCTCTGTCCGCCGTTGAACGCATCCGTACCGCCGGTGTCGAAGTGGTCGAGACCGGTCCGATCATGCCGGAGGTGATGAAGCCATTCCTGTTGCTCTTCTACGGCAACATGGTGCCGGGTTATCGCGATCTCATCGGCACAGCCGCCTTCGATGGAGTAACCCCGGGTCTTCAGGTGCTTATCTCCGGCGCCGAGAAACGCCTCTCAGCTGACTCGGTGGAACGAGCTCGCAAATCAGCGCAGGCACTCTCGGTAAAGCTCGCCGCAGCAATGGACGGATTCGACGCCTTGATCACGCCGATGACGGTGGGTCAGACGCCGACCTCTGAAGGACAAGGCACGGTCAATGGCGAACTCACGAATTCATGGGTCGCCAACACCGCCCCATTCAATGTCACCAAGCGTCCGGCTGGCACCACGTGTATGGGTTTTGCGTCCGACGGGATGCCGTTGTCGCTCCAGGTGGTCGGGCACCAACTCGAAGATGTCCGGACCGTCGAACTCGCCGCTTGGGCGGAGGATCTCTTCGGTCTTGACCCGGTTGCGCCCTTTCCCACATGAGTGACTGCATCGCCGCGACGATGTGTTCTGGTCGGGGGCCGGCTGACAGCTAGCGTCAGTCACGGGTCGACACGGCCTTGAACTTCGTCATGACGAGGGGGCGACATCAAAGCTGCATGGCACGAATCAACAGGATCCACCGATGTTCTGCGTGTCGGGCAGATCCCGCCGCCCTCACCGCCGGGGCCTGACGAGGTGCTGATCTCGATGCGGGCAAGCTCGCTTGATCGCGTCGACCTGTACTGGCGAGAGGGTAGCCACGGCATGAAGCTGCGCTGGCCACAACACGTGGGTGGTCGTGATGTCGCAGGGGTCGTGGTGGAGGTCGGTGACTCGGTGGGGCACGTGGCGGTCGGCGATCGTGTCGTGGCCAGCTCGGAGCGAACACACGCGGAACTCGTATTAGCACCGGGTTCCCTCACTCTGGCGCTGCCCGAGGATGTCTCATTCGAGGCTGCGGGCGCCTCGCCGACGGCAGGCCGCTCGGCGTATGCCGCGCTCGTGGATAAGGCCAAAGTCACCTCCACCGACACAGTGCTCGTGATCGCGGCGGGCAGTGGTGTCGGCAGCTTCGGCATGCAGATCGCCCTCGGAACCGGCTGTCGAGTGATTGCCACCGCCGGTAGCTCCGAGAAGCGTCAACGGGCACTCGGCATGGGCGCCGATGTGGTGCTCGACCACTATCGAGACGATCTCAGCCAGGCCGTGCTCGCAGCCACCGACGGCCGAGGCGTCGATGTCGTACTCGATCACGCCGGCGCGCCGGTGTTCGCAGCCTGTGTCGACGCCATGGCGCCCGGTGGGCGTTTCGTGTCCTGCGGGGTCACCGCAGGACATCGCGCTGATATTCATCTCGGCAAGCTCTTCGTGAAGGGCCTTTCGCTCATGGGCGTCGGTCGGCCAAACGATGAGGAGATGCGAGCCCATTTGAGCGGACTGTTCGAGATGATCGCAGACCGCAGGGTGGCTCCGCAGATCCAGGCGACCTATTCGCTCGACGACATCGCCTCGGCCCACGACATGCTCGCCGGTCGGGACTGTTTCGGGAAGGTGGTGCTGACGCCGTGACCGAAGATGCGTTCGTCGTGCCCATTGAATCGTCACACGTCCTTCAGTTCGCTCGGGCACTGGGTTACGAGGACGAGCACCGCCAGACCCCTCCACCCACCTTCCTCGTGGCTGCCGACACCTTCGACCCTCACTTCGATCGGCGGCCCCGTACGGACCGTGCATGGTTCGGTGAGGGCGACGGCCGCGAGCAGAAGGGCGCGAGCGGGTTCCACGCCCGAACGGCGTTCGTGTTCCACCGCTCGATCGAGGTCGGCGAACAACTCAGCGCCGTCCCGAGAATCGGTGATGTGATCAACAAGGCGGGCCGTCGAGGAGGTTCGCTCACGTTCACGGATCGGGTGACCGACTTCGTCGATGCTGCCGGTGAGGTCGTGGCGACGGTGACGTGGACCAACGTCAGCACGAGTGTGGAGGTGACCGGCTAATGATCGATGCCGCAACCGTGGCGGTCGGAGATTGCTACGAGATGCTCGTCGCCGAGGGTCTGACGCGAACCCAGATCGTGATGTACGCCGGCGCTTCGGGAGACTTTCACCCGTTCCATCACGACGAGACCCATGCGAGAGAGCATGGCTTTCCCTCGATCTTCGCGCACGGCATGCTCACGATGGGTCTCGCCGGGCGCCTACTCTCAGATCTCGTCGGTGATGCGTCGATCTCGGCCTACGCGGCGGAGATGCGCCGCCAGGTGTGGCCCGGCGACTCCCTGACAGCCAGTGCTGTGGTCACGGGTGTGCATTCCACCGAAGATGGGACCAAAGTCGAACTGAAGCTGGAGACTTCGGATCAAGATGGTGAAGTGGTGCTGACGGGCACAGCCTCGGCCACCATCTGAGCGAAGTTTCTCACCCGAGACGAGCAGAAGCATGTTCGGCCGAGATCCTGACACAGCTTCATATGGTAAGACCTCACGTGCAGGGGCACCGTCAGGAGCGACATGTCGGACGAGGAATTGGTGGCAGCGAGAGCGGCTCGGCTCTTGTCGGGTGAGGCGTGGGACGACTTCTGCGACACATTGAAGGCTGCCGGGCGGGTGGTCCTCGAAGAGACGCCGGATGCCGATCCATCAGACCGTGTCGAGGGGTTCCGCTATCTGACTCGAATGCTGCTGATGGCGTCGTTCAGAGCTGTCGAGCGAACCGCGCCGAACAAGCAGAGGCGCATCGCAGTGGTTCCGCCTCCGATCAAGGGCGGTATCGGCGTGCAGTCCCCAGATCAAGATCATGTCGTCCAGCCCGTCGATCCTGCGGTGACCTATCGCATCGTCGGCCAACGGGGCAGCGCCCCGCATGTCCACATGTCGGCGTGGACTCCTCCCGTGCCCGACTGGGTCGGCGCTCGCTCGACGGGACTCGACAGCTCCGGGCATCTCGCAGAGTTCAACCCGAACGCCGCGGTCACGCCGCACACGGCGTTGCTCGATGACTTCACCGACGAAGCGGGCAACGTCGACTTCGTGCTGTCCGTCGAACCGCACGACGGCAACTGGATGCCCCTTGACGCCGGTACGAGAGAGCTCATGATGCGGGTCGTCTACGACGACCGAGCGTCACAGTCCAAGCCGCGATTGACGATCGAACCGATCGCCGGTGAGGTCACGACCGGTGACGTGCCCAGTCCCGCCGAGATGTCGCATCGGCTCGCCATGGCCGCCCAGATGGTGCTCGGCATCCAGGCCGACTACGCAGCCTGGACGCGCGATCTGATCGCCAATGAGAACCAGCTGCAACTCACCGACGATCACTACCGGCGTATCGGGGGTTCACCAGACGACCGCCATTTTGAGTTCGGCTACTGGCGCATCGCGGCCGATGAGCAACTCGAGATCCACTTCACGCCTCCGATGTGTCGGCACTGGAACTTCCAACTGTGCAACCACTGGATGGAGAACCTGGCCGACTACTCCACGGGGGCCGGGTACCTGTCGTCGGAGACCGCAACGGTCGGGTCCGATGGCTCGGTGAAGATCGTGATCTCTCCAAGCCGGTCGGTCGAGTCGGTCGCTGGCGTCAACCCCGTCGATCCAGGAGACCATGATCACGGGGTGATGGGCCTGCGCTTCGTCGAACCCGAATCGGTGCCTGTTGTGTCGACCGAACTGGTGAAGATCGACCGTGTCTCCTGAGTCCAGTGCCCAGCCGGTGGCCGGGCCGCTGAACCCGTTCCTGGCCGCGAGCAGCCATGCCATCGCCCACGGCCGATGTGACCAACAGGACAACTCACCTCATGCCGGGCCGACGGGGCCGAACGACACCTTGACCGAGGCCGACATCCAGTACTCGTGGCTGGGTCCCGGTCATTTCGGCGGCCTCACGTCGGGTCCGTATCCCGACGGTCGTCGGGTCATCTGGACCAATGGTCGACAGCAGATCACCAAGCTCGACTACGACACCCTCGAGGTTCTCGCCACACTGCATCTCGGATCAGAGGGGCACGAGCCCGTGGGGATCGAGGAGATGCAGACCTACATCGATGGCCTCGACGAGTTGCGGGGCCAGAGTGCGATCGACCATGCGATCGTGCTGGCGATGCAGTTCATGGTCGGTCTCGATGGGGTCTACGCACTGCTGGATTGTGACCACACGTTGTTCCTCGGTCGCACGACGGGAGCGGTCGCCTACACCGAGGCCGATCCCGGCGACCCCGCCTCGGTCATCGTCGAACGCAACCGGTGGGAGAAACCCGAACACATCGAAGGCTCGTTCGTCGGCGCGAACCTCACCTTTGACGGGAGGATCATTCTCACCACCGATCACGGATGGATCGTGAGCCTGGCCCGTGACTTCTCGAACTATGACGCAGTCCAGCTTCCCAGAGCGGCCGAGCAGGCTGCCGCCCACTGTGCACGCATGGAGGCCGAGCGAGGCAATTCGGCATTCGGCTGGGTACGCACGAGCTGTTGTGTCGACGAGGAGAATGGCATCTACGTCAATTCAGTGGACCATCTCCACAAGGTGGTGTGGACCGGTGAGCGTCTGTCGTTGGATCCGGCGGACGGAGCGTGGCGCGCCGCCTATCGAAACGGGGCCGGGTTCGGTTCGGGTACGACTCCGTGTCTGATGGGATTCGCCGATGAGGATCGCTTCGTGGTGATCGGTGATGGTGACGATGTGGTGAACGTCGCCCTTTTCTGGCGCGACGACATTCCGAACGACTGGGCCCAACTGGCGGGTGCGCCGTCGCCAAGGATCGCCGGGTTCGGCGCCGCCAACATGGGCGATCCGACGCTGGCCGCGATTCAGACCGAACAGTCGATCACCGTGTCGGGGTACGGGGCGATGACGGTGAACAACGAGCCGGCCACCATTCCCGAGGGCTTCCCGGCGCGCGGGATCAGATTGTTGGCGTTCTTTCTCGGCCATCACCCGGAGTACACACCGCATGGCTTGCACAAGTTCGAATGGGATCCGATCGAGCGGCGCCTGGTGGAGGCGTGGGTCAACACCGAAGTGGCATCGCCGAATTCCGTGCCCTTCGTGAGCCAGGCGTCCGACGTCGTCTACACCTGCGGGGTACGTGATCGAAAGTGGACGATCGAGGGCCTCGACTGGTCGACGGGGGAGTCCCGGTTCCACTATGTGGTCGGCGGGTCGCGCCACAACAGCCTCGGTGCGGCCGTCACGCTCGACGAGGATGGTCGCCTTCTATACGGCAACATCTTCGGCAAGACCCGAATCTTGCGCTGAGGCACTGTGGGGAATACCGAAAACAGGTCCTGGCCCTGTTCTGCCCCGTACCGCTTGCGACGATCAGCGGGTATCGTCTTCGGTTCCGGGCGATTAGCTCAGCTGGCTAGAGCGCTGCCTTCACACGGCAGAGGTCGAGGGTTCGAGTCCCCCATCGCCCACCGGTAAAATCCCTGGTCAGGGTGTATTTGTACTCTCTGACTCAGTCGGGGATGTCTCGCAAGGAGAGTCTGGTCCCGTATGCGTCCCGTCTGATGCTCGCTGAGCAGGATTAGTCGCCGTTCGTGCCTGTGGCGCTTAGTGCCTCCTCATGCAGGGCATCGATGGCATCGGTGACATGTTCCTCGGTGCCGGGCAGCAGATGTCCGTATCGGTCGAGCACGGTAACGACGGAGCTATGCCCTGCACGTCGAGCGATCTCCGTAGGACTGGCAGGACCCCCTGAGAGCTATCGAAGTCGTCGAAGCCATCTTCGAACACCTCACCATCGACGACGACGAACCGCTCCTTGGTATCGAAGTGAGTTCCTTAGCGGAACTGATCGAGAGAAGCCGGTATCAATGAGAGGTGTGCGGTGACTCAACTTCTTCGAGGTCGAAACTGACCTTGTACCGGTAGAAGTCGATGTTGGTCGTGACCGAAAGGGCCCGCTGGATCCGAAGGTCGTCCTCGAGAGCGATAATCATCCCCTTGACCGTGGTGAAGGGTCACCTCAGCCACCGAAAAGCCGGGACGCCCTACCGCTCAACCCGCCCCACCCTCCTCGCAACATGTGCGGTTCCTGATTTCTGTCCGCGGCGGTGACGGCGTGAGTGGCGAGTTGGATCTGCGCCGGTTGCCCCTGACGAGGCCGAGTAGGGCTGGCGCCGGTTCCGGCCTCAAATAGTGGTTTAGGTGTCGGTCTGTCGGGGGTTCTCAGGATGGTTGAGGCGGGAGACACGTCGAGCATCTCGATGCACACCTAGTGCACACGCATGTCTCGATCTCCCCAGATTTTACTTATTCAGGGGGTGGTGTGGTTGTTGATCACACCGAATCTCTGGTTTGCTCACACGCCGGTGAAACCATCGCCTCGTCAAACTCGAGGATGTGTCCGTCCCTAACCGGTGAAGGACGGTGTGCCGGTTACCGGGTCGGCCGGGTCGGACTCACCAACAACCTCGGTCGAAACCGTCGTCGTCGTTGTGGTCGGTGCAGCCGTCGTGGTCGTTGTTGTCGTGGTCGTTGTTGTCGTGGTCGTTGTTGTCGTGGTCGTTATTGGAACCTGCGCCGCGTCCGCGCATCCGAAGCCGTCGTTGGAGTTCGTCATCGTCGTTGCAAGGATCGCAGTTGAGTTCAGCACAGCAGTAAGAGTTGCCAGATCAAAACTGTCCCCATCGAGAACGAACACACCGCCGCCGTCGTTGCGAGAGAAGTAGGCGTTGCCGTCAACCGTCCACGCCGCCCCCAACGGATCGCTCAACGTGCTGAATCCCGGCGGCAGGATCGTGTTCGTGAAATGGATCGGCGGTTGTGTCAGGTCGGCGGCGTCGTAGACCATGAACTCGTTGTCCAATGAGTTGTAGCCGACGACGTACTGCTGGCCGCCAGCGGTCAACAGTGTGACGTCGCCCGGCCAGTCGTTTGGTGTGGACTCGACGATCGACCCGATAAGCGGCAAGGTCGACTCATCTGTCGACAGCGGGAAGGTTTGCAACGACGAGACGTCGGCGACGACACCGAGCCCATCTCCGGCCACGTTGTGCACAAAATCGTCGGAGACGACGCCCCCAGACCAACTCCCGTCGCCGGGAAGACGACCAACGAACCTGGCGTGGCCGTCCATGTCGAACTGCACCAGCACCACCTGATCACCGCCCAACAACACGCCGAACGATTTCCCGGTCGCCGGGTCGGTCGCTGTCGCGTTCAGAAAGCGGGTTTCGCCGCCAGGAATAAGGTTCTTCCACACCAGCGGGCTGGTGCCAGCCGAGACATAGTCCCCGGTGCTGATGTCCAACCGCTTGAAAACGGTTACTGTGCCGTTCACGCCGTCGTCGATGTTGATACTTTGGAGAAGCCCTTCGGGATCTGCAGAGCAGTCAAACACTGACGGGTCACCGCCATGAGACGCCGACGACGGGGTCGCCTGCAACAACGCCGCTGTAACTGCTGCGACCCCAATCGCCGCAAGCGTCCGCCTTACCCGCGAACGACGAAACGGACTGATCAACACGCCTTGATCCTGCATTTCCCTACACCTCAGCTCGTGCAGCCCGTGCCGCAGCCCTACACGGTAGCCAGAATTTAGACACATGTCCAAATTGGACACAAGCCTAGGCTTGAAGACAAACCCAAGACGTAGCAATGAGCAACCCCAGCAATGAGCAACCCCACCGTGATGGCCCGAACAAAGAGCCAGTCTGCGCCAGGACGCCTCGGCGTACCTGCCCGCTACAACGCGGCGATCACGCAGGTAACGCACGTTGGTAGCCCACGTAGACGCGTCGCCTTTCCCGACTGCGCAGTGTGCTGGGACGAGACATCGCTCACATGCGTGAGGTAAGCCACCGAACACGCACACGCCACAAATCGGGGTGCGAAGTCGAGAACGAGCTGCCCGCTCCGCAGAGGCGCCAACACACCAACACGCCGCCAACAAACAGCAAGCTGACCCCGCTCGAATACCAGGGTCACTCGGCCGATTTCTACTAGAGAAACCGCCGAATTCTACTAATCCCCCCGAGTGGGCGTTGAGGGATTCGAACTACGCCAACCCCACCCAAAACAACGCCCCAACGGATGGTTCCAACTATGAGCGTGTTGGAGGTACGCCTACACCGAAGACGTCGGAGGTTGTGCTGGGGTGGTGGTGAAGACGCCTCGAGAAAACCCTCGGCGGCAGGGAGGGGTCACCTCAGCCATGACTGTGGAGCCGTAGAACCATCACTGCCACCACTACAGGCGTATAACCATCGGGGCTGTTAATGAAAGAAGCTGGGCGCTACATAGGCCGCGAGACATCACGAATCACCGATCAACGTTGGGCACTACTCGTGATGCGGATCCGCAGATTGGGAGAGCCGAAGCGGCTAGCACCGGGAGGATCGACTATCGAGCAACGGATAGTTCGTCGCAAGGTAACAACAGGATTCGTCTGGGGAACTCTTTTGTCGCTCGTCGTGTTTGGTTTGTTGCTTATGGTAAAAGTGGTCGTCACCTGATTGTGCAGACCACCGTCCCGCATCTGTCCCGCATGAGGGTGAGAAACACCCGGGAACGCTGCTAACTGGTGAGCGGTCGAAATCAATGCTGACCTGGGTAAACGAGTGTTTCAGCTGGTCACAGAACTGGGCGAATCTTCCTTCACACGGCAGAGGTCGAGGGTTCGAGTCCCCCATCGCCCACCATTCGAAAGTGCAGGTCAAAGGATGAGTTCCTCACTTTGCCCGTTTCACTCGAATGGTCTCGCCGTCGAGTCGCTGACCGTTTAGTCGGAGCATGGCGGCTTTGGCATCACCGGACTTCGGCATTTCCACGAAGCCGAAGCCTTTCGACGTGCCCGTCTCCGCGTCATTGACGATCACACAGGATTGCACTGAACCGAATGTTTCGAACAGGTCTCGCAGATCTTTCTCTGTGGTCTTGCGAGACATATTCCGAACAAGCAGTCGCATCTCCAGAACTCTATCTAAGGGCCGACATGCCCCCCTGACTTTTGTAGGCTGCTGGAGCGAGGCGAACCACTGGGTGGTTATGTTTCGAGCTGAGAGGGCAGGGAAGGTGCGACGATGAACGCTGCGAAGTCCGAGACCATCGATGAGCGCTCGGTTCCACTCACTCTGACCCGCTATGACATCGACCGAATCTGTCACTTCAGCCACTGGATTCCTTGGAAAAATGGTCTTCAGCAAAAGTTCATTGATGAGAACTACCCGGGTTGGTCCTGGAATCAGATGATCGGCCTGCTCAAGCAAACAGAGGTGTTAATTGAGCGTCTGGGAGGGCGTCGTTGCCATTGGAAACTCAAAACCCTTCACATCAGCGAAGCATTCGAAATCGCGATCTCGTGGGACGACGCCGTTAGCGAAGACGACGGACGGTTCTACCACGCCGGTGAGAACACCGACTTCGACATTCCCTCGGTGGGGGAGATGATGAAAGAGGCCCTCGAGGGCTTGGATATTGGTGGCGACGGACAGGGCAGCATCTCTATCCCCGGTTCAGAGATCATCAAATACCTTGAGGAGTCTGAATGACGGGTCGAGGATCTGAGCGCCCGGGCCCCTGACTGCTGGATGCACCTTCCTCTCTTGACCTGCTAGACGTTAGGCGAGGACTTCAACGAGCGAGGCGGTGGCATGCGAGCTGCACTCATCTCTTTCGCTCTGCTCTGATGGGGATGTTTGAGGCCGGACGGCAACGTCGAAGACGATTCAAGCGCTCCAAGGGCTACGACTTATGAGTAAGAAAATCGGGACGGCCGAGACGACAAGAATCCTCGAGGAAGCCGGCTGTGAGAATCACCATTCTCCAGCGGGCCAAGATGGCGACGGCACGCGTTACTGGAACTGCAGCGACAAAGACCTGTCCGAGGTAGACCTGTCCGGGGCGGACCTGACCGGCACGATCGGTCACCCCTAAACCTCGACCAGACGGGTAGGTGGGGGTCGAAGAAGCTGGCCTAGAAACTCTGTGACCGGCTCACGAGCGCACAGGCGCCGGCAAGAGAGGCGGCAACCAACAGTGAGGTGACATATCCGCCTGTCGCGTCGAAGAGGGCGCCGGCGAGAACTGGTGCAGCCAGTCCGGCAACTCCCCAGGCGGTGGATATTTGGCCGTAGACCTTAGGGTACCGCACAGACCCAACTTCTTTGAGTACGACGAACGGGTACAGGGCAATCGTCGCACCATACGAAAACCCGACACCTGCGAGACCGAGTAGCACAGATGCTGTTGAACCGAGGCTGGTGAGCAGCAGTGCCGCCAGCGTCGCCGATGCCAGGAATCGAATCGCCCGAGCGGGGTCTATCCGGTCGGCGGCAAGCGCGGCAGCGAGTCCGCCGGTTGCGTTTCCGCCAGCAACGAGGATGATGCCGAGGGTTCGATGGAAGCTGGAGCCGCCGACTGACGACACAATTTCGGCGGCATGGCCGAGCGCCATCAAGCCTGCGAACACCGCTAAGCCATAGGTAACCCAGTGTCGGCCCACGATATGGGTTCGGCCTGATCCGTTCTGAACGGGGGCACGGGCAACCGTTGCGTGCCCGCTGGGTCGTCGCAGGATGATGGTCGTGACTGCGCCGACGATGATCAGGGCGCCGGCAAGGCTTCGAAGCGAGTGAGTCAGGCCGCGGTCGGCGCCACGATCGATCAGTGTTTCAAATACGACTGCCGCCATCGTTGCGCCAAGTGCGTACGCCGCGGTAACCGCACCCATGGCCATGCCCTGTCGTTGTGGCAGTTCCCGGGCGGCGATCTCAAGGGTGTATGCGTAGCCAACACCGTTGGCCACGCCGAAGATGACTCCGAAGCCGATGAGCACGGGTAGCAACGAAGCACCGCTCTCAGCAAGCACAAGGCCTATGGCGCCGAGCACCCCCACCCCGAGTGGCACACGGGGCGAGTGGCGCCGGCTTGAACTGGAAAGTCCATAGAGCAGCACGGAAGCTGTCAAAGAGACGAGTGCAACCGAATAGACAGCGCTGACCGTGGCTCGACCGAGGTTGAGTCGGGTCTCAAAGGAAGAGATGAGAACGCTGAATGCGTGAATTGTGCCGAGCCCGGCCGAGAGCAAACATGCTGCGGCGATTACAAACAACGGGGAGCGCGAACCCGCCGGTCAAGAATCATCGATCTGGGTCATTGGTGACAACATCGCACGAGGACAGCCTCGTCGCACCGTCCGGGAGTAGCGACGTAGATGATCCTGCCAATACGCGTAGATGATCCTGCCAATACGCAGGCCATCTCAGAGGCTCGGGTCAGCGAAACGGACGAGGAATTAACGCCGGTGTGGAGTCGGTGTAGGAGCGGAACTCGGGGTCCGCGCCCCAACGCTTTGCGGCGCGGTGTTCAAGCATCGGGATTCCACTAATCCGGGTGAGTAGCACGAACACGAAGATCGGCGAGATGAGCATCATCCAACGCCAACCCGACAGGACCGGGATGGATGCGAAGGCTATTCCGGTCCAGAGAACAATTTCGCCCAAGTAGTTGGGATGACGCGACCAGGCCCAAAGGCCGCTGGTTATGAACCGACCCTTGTTGGCGGGGTTGGCCCGAAAGGCGCTCTTTTGACGATCGGCGATCACTTCGATGACGAAGCCGGCGAGCCAGACACTCATGCCAACGATCAAGAACACATCGATGTCTGAGCGGTCTTTTGCGGTGATCACGGCGAGTGCAGCAGCCAAGGTGAGAAGTACCCAGAGTCCCTGGAGCGTCCATGTCATGAGGAAGCGAAGAAAATTGGTTTTGATCCAGTCGAAGCGGCCGTCGCCGCCGTCGCGCCGGACCCGTCGAAAGAGGAACGAGCCGAGACGAGCGGCCCAGACGATGACAGCGCCGGCAACGACCAGTGCACGCGTGTCGAGGTTGTCGGAGGCAAGGACCGACAGTGCGATCACGCTGATGTAGGTCACAGATCCGGTGAGATCGAAGTAGGCCTCAGTTCGCAAGAGATACGACGGCACAAAGACGATCCAGTTGATGACGAACGCCAGGATGGCCGCGATTGCGAATACCGCGAAACCGCCCACTTCGAGACTGCTCGACGATCCGGCCGTAGTGACCCCTGCGCCGAGCGCGAGCGCAACAGTGATCCCTACGATCGAAACGCGGTGCTGCTTCTGGTTATTCATTTGGTGCCTGCCATCGAGTAAAAATGTTTTTGCTGCTGGCGCATGGTTGCTTGTACGTGATGATGACGCCAACTGGATGCGTCCGGAACCCCGCCCAACCCGTTCACACGGCGTCCATGGCCCTTGGCTTGTTTTCTCGACCGATGGTCTACATTCTGGACATGAGCGTCGAAGTGTCGGAGGTCATCGGGGTTGGCGCAAGCCGTGCGTCGCGTCTTCGCGAGGCAAACAGATGATGGTCGCGGGCGTTTCTGCCTCGGCGCGGCGACTGCTTTTTCTGTCCGGTTTGGCGGGAGTGGTTGCCGCGATCGCTGGTGGAGCCGCCTATTTGTTGGTCCGTACGATCAGCTTGATTACGAGCGTCGCCTTGTTGGGCGAATGGCATTGGGGTGAGATTCCGTCGCTCTCGGAACTGGAACCCTCACCACGGCTCCCGATTGCCGCGGTGACCGGGGCCCTGGTGATTGCGGTTATTGCCCGAGGTGTGCCGATCATTCGTGGCCACGGCATCCCAGAAGCTATGGAGGCAGTGCTTCGTCGGCAGAGCCGAATCGCGCCACGCACGGCGGTGGCCAAGCCGTTGTCAGCGGCGATCGCCATCGGTACCGGCGGTCCCTTTGGCGCGGAGGGTCCGATCATCGTGACCGGCGCGGCGCTCGGCTCGATGGTGGGTCAGATCGTGCGCGTGACCCCATCCGAGCGAAAGATTTTACTTGCCTCGGGAGCGGCCGCCGGAATGGCCGCCACCTTCGGCGCACCGCTGGCGGCATTGCTTCTCGCCGTCGAACTGTTGCTGTTTGAGTTGTCGATGCGGTCACTCATTCCTCTCGTTGTAGCGACATCAATTGGTGGCGGTGCCCACGCCGCACTGTTTGGCAGTGGCCCGCTCTTCACCGCCCCCGACCACGACTACGCCGGCCTCGGGGCACTCCCACTGTTTGCCGTTGTCGGGCTCGCAAGCGGGCTGGTGGCCGTTGTCATTGCGCAGGGCCTCTTTACAGCAGAGCGGAGATTCCGTTCGCTGCGATTGCCAATCTTTTGGCACCCGGCGCTCGGCGCGTTGGCGTTTGCCAGCATTGGTTTGCTTGTGCCGCGATCGTTGGGTGTCGGCTATGACGTCATCGATGATGTCCTCGCCGGCGAGTTGGCCTTGACGACGCTCCTTGCGGTGCTGGTGGCCAAGATGGTGGCCTGGTGGATCGCTCTCGGATCGGGCACGTCAGGGGGCACGCTGGCCCCCGTACTACTGATGGGTGCCACCTTCGGCGGGATCTTCGCTGCGATAACTTCTAAAGTGGCCCCCGGCATCGACATCTCCGAGGGAGCGATCGCGGTTGTGGCCATGGCGGCAGTGTTCGGGGCCGCGGCGCGTGTTCCTCTCACTGCGATCGTGTTCGTGTTCGAGGTGACCCAAGACTTCGACGTTGTCTTGCCATTGATGCTGGCAAGCGTGATCTCCGCTCTCGTGTTCAGCACCTTGTCGAGCGAGAGCATGTACACCGAAAAACTCTCGCGTCGCGGCATCCGAGTTGGCAGCGAACTCGTCGCCGACTCGCTGCGAACCACCGCAGTCGTCGATGTCATGAACCGTGTGGTCGACACGATCAGTCGCGAGGACACCGTCGGAGACGTTGCCGACCGTGTCGCACGAGGGGAGCGTGGCGCGTTCCCGATCATTGATGACGACGGCCACTGTGTTGGAATGGTGACACGACGCGACCTCATAACCCAGAACCTCCCGCGTGAGGCCCTGGTGGGTGAAGTCGCATCGTCGGACCTCGTAAGTATCAACCCCAATGCCAGCTTGGTCGATGCCATGCGACTGATGGCAGAGGAGGGACTCACCCATCTCCCGGTTGTCGAAGGCGGACTGCTCGTCGGAATCTGCACCCGAGCCGACATCGTGCGCTCACGAAGCGACGAACTAGCGCTCGAACGCCTCGAACCAGGGTGGCTTGCCCCGGTGCTCCAGCGGCGCGATCCAGTGGGCCCTCTCTATCTCGTTGTGGGCAATGAATCCCTGGGCGGTGGATCGCTCATGGTCGAGTTGGCGAAACTTGTTGCAGAGACGCCTCAGGCTCGGTTCCATGTCGTCGTACCTCTTCGAGCGGGAGGAGATCTGAGTCGGGCCCGGGCACAACTCGAAGAGCAGTTGGGTTTGATTGTTGACCTCGGGGTATCTGCCAACGGTGAGATCGGTGACGCCGATCCCGTCACGGCGATCAAGGTCGCAATAGAGCGTGAGGCGGTGGAGGGGATTTATCTGTCGACTCTCCCGCCCTCTGCGTCGCGATGGCTCAAGGCCAATGTGCCGGCCGGACTGGCACGCCGAGTGGACGTTCCATGTGTCATTGTCCACCACGATCCGGAGTCTTCGTCGTAGCGACGGGGAGATGTCGGGTCAGAGGCTGTGTGATGGAAACGATTCGGATCTCCGGAGTCCCTGAGCTTGCTTGCGACCTCGTTGGTGACGGTCCTCCCGTCGTATTTTTGCACGGCATCGGCGGGAACCGCACCAACTGGGCCCGGCAACAACTCGCTCTCCAAGACGAGTTCAGCACGATGGCATGGGACGCCCGCGGCTACGGAGATTCTGCAGACGTGCCCGGGGAGCGACGGTTTACCCATTTCGCCGACGATCTCGTCCGACTACTCGATCAGCAAAACATCGAGAAGGCTCACCTTGTTGGCCTGTCGATGGGAGCGCGGATCCTGCTCACCTTCTTCCCTGTTCATGCTGAGCGCGTCGCCACACTCACCCTTTGCGACTGCTTCTACGGGTTCAATGCAATGAGCGACGAGAAGCGTCGCGACTTCATGGCGCTGCGAGAGAAGCCACTCCGCGAGGGCAAAACATTCGCGGACCTGGCGCCTGCGCTCGTGGAGTCGCTGGTGTCGCCGGATTGTCCGCCCGAGATCGCCGCCGAGCTTTTCGACAGCATCGTGTTGCTCCGCGTTGAGCCCTACCTGAAGACGTTGATGGCCACCACAGCCTTTGACGCGTTGGCGACAATGGACGAGATCAACGTACCCGTCCAACTGATCTTCGGTGAACACGACCGACTCAGTCCGCCCTCGATCGGGGAGGAGATGGTCGAGTTAATCGCTGACGCACGACTTACTGTGCTTGAGGGCGCCGGTCATCTCAGCAACCTTGAACGTCCAGCCCAGTTCAACGACACGCTGCGGTCGTTTCTTGCCCAGCGCGCCACGCTTGCCAGCTATCGAGAGCGACTCTGATGCTTTTTGCCTTTGTCATGCACGACCGCCCCGACGGACGCGAGATCCGGTCCGCCACCGCGGACGCTCACTCGGCCTGGGTTGGCGAGCACATCGATTCCATGTACGTCGGCGGGCCGCTTACGAACGACGATGGCCTCATCAACGGCAGCCTCATCATCGGTGATTTCACCGATCGCGCTGCGGCGGATGCGTTCATCGCGGCGGAGCCCTACAACCGCGCCGGTTTGTTCGAGTCGGTGGTTGTCCGCCGTTTCGACGCTCGCGTTGAGCGAGGAACGTCGGCAGAGCCGTTCACCCGGTTGTCGTAGTCGCCTTTCACCCAGGACGAGTTCAGTTGTCGTCGAGTGTCTCGAAGATGATTGTCTGCATTCCTTCGAAACGGGTGCGGCGGCCAAAGGCCGCTGCTGCGTCGATGCCTTCGACGATCTGACCGAAGACAGTCAACACGTTGGGTCCGTCGGGGAGTCGCGCTTCTGCGGTGCCGTAGGTGAGGGTGATTTCATCGAACTTCGGGTCGAATGCCAGGTCGCCGACGCGCACGAGACGAACACGGTTTTCTTGCTCGATGACACCGAGGGCGTGGCCTCCGGTACTCATCACCATCTCGCCGCTCCAAGCGACGTGCACGACTGGGACTTCGATCGGCAGTCGATCAAGGAAGGCCTGAGCAGTGAGAGGTACACCTTCGTCGAAGATCAATGCCTCTGCTTCGCCGCCGGCCCATCTCACGCGGACCCGAGTCGAACCTCGTCGATAATCGTTCCAGTTTCGTTCCCAGTACCAACTGTCGGCGGTATCAGTCATTGGTGGTCCCGGTTCGCTGAAAGAGACGGACGTCGGCTTCGACATGCTGGTCGAACTGGTACCAGCCTCGCCGCTCGCTGAACTCCACGGAGTGGATGGCTTCAGGCGACTCGAGTCGGTAGATGGTTTGGTAGCGACGCTGACCACGATCATCGACAGTGACATAGCGAGCTGCATCGATGAAGCCGGGGCATTCGGCGATCTCGGGGAGATGGACCTCGTCGTACCAGCGGTTCCAGTCCTCTTCGACTGCGGGATCGACACTGGCGTTCACCACGAGCATCCAGGATTCGGGGAGCCCGGCGCTCATCGGTCCATCACCGTGGTGTTCATGTCGTACGTGTCGAGGAAGTTGTCGACCAGCATGGTGGCCTCCTCGTAGCCGTACTTCTGTGTATTGAGTATTTTCATCACGAAAGGGGGCCCAGAGTAGAACATCTCGTACTGGTGATGACGGCCGGCAAATTCGCTACCGATCGCGTCCCAGGCCAGCTTGAACAGCTTTACCCGTTCGGCGGCGTCAGAGTTGCTGGCGGAGTAGTAGCGGGCAATGTCGTCCGCAGTCTCCGGGCTGGTGAAGTCACGGACACTCGAAGGCGTCTGGATCAGTCCGCCGCCGGCCAGGTCACGAATGATGTTGAGCACGCGCGGGTACGTGTCGGACTGCAGCGCCATCGGAGCGTGGATGAACCGACCGTTCGGCACGTAGGCGCCGTCGATCACGATGGCGTTCACCTCTGCGGCATGGACCATTCCTTCCACCATGGCGGCCAGCGCAGCAATCTCACCCAGCTTCTCCTGCACACCCGGGAGATGGACGACGTTGTTGGACTCGACCATCCGGTATGCCAAACCGATCAGGAACTTGAGCTTTGCGGCGAGACGGATCTGAGCCTGTGAGTTGCCGTAGGCGCGGAATTCGGTTTCAGATGTTTGGGCTCGCATGATGTCGATGTCTCGGTAGATGAAGACGTCTTCCCACGGGACGAACACGTCGTCGAGTACCGCTAGCGAGTCGGTCTCATCGAGTCGGGTCGACAGTGGGTAGTCCCAGACGGAGGGCTTGCCGACTGCGTAGGGGGTGCGGCTGTACCACGTGAGTCCGGGGGCGCCGCAGGGCACAACACAGGAGATGGCAAAGTCCTCGTCACCAGGCTTCAGTGGCAACAGGCACGTCATATAGACATAGTCCGCGATTGCGGCGCTGGTCCCGAGCATCTGTGCACCTCGCAGGACGATGCCGTCGTCGCGCTCCTCCACGACGTGCACCTGTTTGGGTTCGGCGTGCTCGTTGCCGATCTTGGAACGGTCATCTTGGGGCGGGATGATCGTGTATGTGAGATAGAGACTCTCGTTGGCGATGCGTTTGCGAAACCGACGCACATTGTCGGCGTACTCTTGGCCGCCGCGAGCGAAGACCTCGGCTCCCAGGTCGTAGGCGGCAAAGATGCCTCCGACATGATCGGGAGTTCGACCGAGGAACCCATGCGTCAGCTCGGCCCATTTGGCGATCGACGTACGGCGGCCGGCCAAGTCTTCCTGGGTGCGCGGCAGTGCGTAGACCCGGTTGACCGGATCGGGGCCGAGTCGCGGATCGATGTGGTGCATCTCGGGGTCGTCGTCGGCGGCATCGAACAATCGAGCTGCTGACCGTGCCACGCCGGCGAACGCGGGGTGGTCGGTGACATTCCCGACGGCCTCACCGTCGACCATCACCTTGCGTCCATCGTTCAAAGAGCTCAGATAGTCGGTGCCACGTCGCAAGATCGTGTCCTTCGTTCAGGAGCCACAGCTCGCCGGTGCGTACCTCAGCTAAGCACGCCAGTCCGGAGGTCGCTTCACCACGAAATCACTCGAGCCTGAGGTCCGCGCTTGATGCCGGTAGCGTTCGCGTATGGAAGAGCCGCGGGCGTTATCGAAATCTGAGCGGAAGAAGGCTCGTCGTCGCGAGAAGAGGATCGCAGAAGAGGCCGGGGCATTGCAGTTGAACACCCTTGCCAACATCGCTGTCGAGCGTGCGCTGCAGCTCGCCCCGGAAGTCGCCGATTCGCCGAATCGAATTGCCAGCGAGCGCGTGATCGATGTTCCGATGACGACAGTCGACGCGGCTCGCTTCGTGTTGAAGCGGATCAACGAAGCATTGGCCTACGGCGAATGGCTCGACGAGATCGAGGCGTGGGTTTGGGAGTTCGACACGTCTACTCGGGCAGCCCTCACCGAATCTGGCGAAGAAACTGGCATCGAGCTGCGGATGGAGCAGGTTTCATCCTTGCCCCAGATTCATTCTCCCAACCGCTGATCTTGGGTGAGTCGACGGGCTGAGCCAAGCTCGACTCAACGGCCTGGCCATTTCGGGGTTCGGCGCTCAAAGAACGCCGACACCCCTTCCTTGCGATCCTCGCTGGCGTAGATCACCTCACGAGCCGTGGTGGTGGCTTCCCAGCCGCGATCATCGCTGTGAGCAACGATTGCATCGAGCGCACCGAGTGTTTCTCGGATCGATGTCGGTGCGTTGAGCACGATCCGTGCAGCCAGAGCGAGTGCTCCATCGAGCGCGCCGCCGGGCTCGGTCGTCTGGTTGACGAGTCCGAGTCGTTCCGCTCGATCGGCAGAGATCGGATCGCCGGTCAATAACAACTCACGGGCGACGTTGAGCGGGAGCGCTCTCGGCGCGCGGAATAGCCCTCCGCTTGTGGCCACCAACCCTCGGCGGACTTCGGGTAGACCGAACTGGGCAGTGCTCGCGGCCACGATGAGGTCACAGGCCAGCGCGATCTCAAGACCACCGCCAAACGCGAAGCCTTCGACGGCGGCGATGATCGGTTTTGGGCTCTTCCGGCCGATGACACCGTAAAGGCCGCCCCGTTGAGTCGGTGTGCCGGAACCTTCGGCGATATCGGTCCCGGCACAGAACACCTGGGGTCCGCCGGTGAGGACGGCCACTCGGAGGTTGTCGTCGTCTTCGAAGTCGTTGAGCGCGGCATCGATTGCGCTTGTCATCTCACCGTTGACGGCGTTTCGTTTCTCGATGCGGGCAAGGGTGACGATCGCCACGGGGCCGCGGACTTCGACGTCGACAGGCATGTGGGCATCATTGCACTGAGAGCGTCGCCGGTGCGCAACGCAGAGAGCCGATCGGGTCGTGGACACTGCTGAGTTCTCGATCTACGTTGTGAACTGAACGAACGTCCAGTGCCTTGTGGGGAGGCTTGCGTGCCAACTGCCTTCGCCGCAGCAGAAATCGATCTCGAGGAGATGATTGATCTCGACACCTTCCCGATCCACGACGTGGGCGATTCGGCACGATCCGATCTGGTCGCTTCAGCTAGCGACGACATGAGGCTGCTTGGCTGCTGTCGGATCTCGGACTTCATACGGCCCAGTGCAGTCGAGGCGATGGCGGCCGAGGCGACTTCGCTGCACGACCTGACATTCAGGACCTATGAGAATCACAACCCGTACTTCTCGCCCGATGACGACGCCTTCTCGCAAGGCCACCCGCGCCGAACGATGCAGCAACGCAAGAGCGGCTTCATCAATTCAGACGTCCTGACCGAGGGTTCGATTCTGCGGAAGCTCTACGACTCGGATGTTTTCCTGCATTTCATTTGGGAATGCCTCGGCGTTTCGCGGCCCATCTACCGATGGGCCGATCCGTTGGGCCGCAACCCGTACGGCGTCACTGACCCTGGCTGCACATTTCCGTGGCACTTCGATGGCAACGAGTTCACGGTCAGCGTCCTTGTGCAGCGCGCCGACGAGGGCGGCATCTTTGAGTATGTGCCCAACATCCGTAACCCGAAGGAAGAGAATTATGAGCGAGTTGGCCATGTGCTCAATGGGGGACGCGAGGGCGTGCACGAACTGGATCTCCAGCCCGGCGATCTCCAACTCTTTGCTGGTCGATACTCCATGCACCGCGTCACGCCGAATACGGGGGCGACGACGCGTTTCATCGGTCTCCCCACCTATGTGCATGATCCGTACCGAATGAATCGACCATTTCATTCCGAGACCATCTACGGCCGGGCCACCCACCTTCACCACGAGCGCGCCAGTGTCGTAGTGGATGGACTCGTCGACTGATGTCCAAACCCGAGAAATGGTCGGATCCGACCAAAAAGCTGTTCCCGTATCAGGTCGGGTTCACGGCGCCCCCAATGGACTTCGACGCAGCTCCGAGCGATTTCCTGCGGATCTCTCCGGAAACAGTCGGCGTGCATGGCCGGCTGCTCCATGCTCCCGGTTATGCCCACGAACTCGGTCAGCGCGCCGACAACTTCCACCTCCTCGAAGAGGTGGTGCACGCGATGAGCAATAGCGGGGCCGACGTCGTCGGGCAGGTAGGCACCAACTGGGTTCACGCCAACGGAACCGACGTGCACGACATACGCGCCTTCGTGGCGGAGGTCAGTGAGCGCTACGAAACGCCGTTTCATATGGCCGGGTTAACACTTGTGGAGGCATGCCAAGCCAGCGGCTACGAACGAGTGGCGTTGAACTCGGTCTATTTTTGGCCGGATTGGCGAGATGGTGTTGTGCGCTTTCTTCGCAGCGCCGACATCGACGTGGTCTGGTACGGCAACTTCATTGACCAGGGTTGGTACGAGACGCAGCAAGAGGTGAACGATCACGTCTGGATCTTCCCCGGCGAACTTGCGCGTGACTCGATGCGGTACGCGAGCGAGCGGGCGCCGGATGTCGATGCGATCCTGGTCAACGGGATGTCGAACTATCGCGACGCTACGGGGCTCCCACAGCGCCTCGTCTCGTTGGCCGCCGATATCGAGGCGGACATCGGTAAGCCGGTTCTGGCCGCGGACATCACGCTCTACTGGCAGATCTTCCGCACGCTGGGTGTCGCTCCACTGGGACGCCACGGCTCGTTGCTCAGTTCGCTGCAAGGACACCAGTAGATGTTTCTCACCCTGTGGGCCACCCCTCGATCTACGTCGACGGCCTTCGAATGGATGATGCGTCAGCGCGGTGACTTCACCTGCTTTCACGAGCCGTGGAACGAGACCTACTACTACGGCGAGGACCGCCAGAGCGACCGTGACGCCGAGGTGACGGCCAAACGTGGACACAACTTTGCCACAACCTGGGACGAGCTCAACGCAACCCATGAGGCTGCAGACACCAATGTGTTCGTCAAAGACTTTGCCTACTCGGTGGAGCACACGCTGAGCGATGAACGCCTTACGGGTATGACTCACAGCTTCCTCATCCGTGACCCGAAGCGGGTTATCCAGGGTCTCGCCAAGCACTGGCCTGACTGCACATTTGATGAGGTCGGTTTCGAGTCGCTGCACCGTCTCTTTGGCCGGCTGGCCGACCGCGATGGCACGCCGCCGCCCGTGATGTACTCAGGCGACCTCTTGGACGATCCAGCAGGCACAACGATCGCCTATTGCGATGCTGTCGGCATCACCTACAAGCCTGACGCACTCGACTGGGAGGCCGGCGATCGCAGCCAGGTCAGCTGGTACGGCGAAGGCACCGGCCCGTGGCATGACAACCTGCGGGCGAGTACGGGCATCCAGAAGCCGACCACTGAGTATCCGCCGCTCGAAGACAACCAGCGGTTGTTTGAGTTTTACGAACGCAGCGTCCCAATCTTTGAGGAGTTGTACCGCCATCGGTTTACGCCGGCACCCACCCACCTTGTACAGGAGTAGTCCGTGAAGATCTCACTCAAAGGAAAGCGCGTGTTCATCACCGCCGGCGGTGCAGGCATGGGTCGGGCAACTGCGATCGCAATGGACCGGCTCGGTGCCGAGGTGTTCACCTGCGACATCGAACCCAGTGGCTTGGAGACATTGCCCGACTCCATCACGACATGGACGTGTGATGTCACCCAGTCGAGCGAGCTCGACGCCATCTTCGATGAGATCCTCCCGGGTGGGCTCGACATCATGGTCAACAACGCTGGCGTCGCGGGGCCAACGAAGCTGGTCGAGGACGTGACTGACGAGGAGTGGCGCCACACGATGGCGGTCTGTGTCGATGCTCAGTTCTTCTGCGTTCGACGTGTTGCCCCGGTATTCAAAGCGCAGCAGCACGGCACGATCATCAACCTTGTCTCTGCTGCCGGCATCCTGGGTTACCCGACGCGTTCGCCGTATGTCGCCGCAAAGTGGGCAGTCACGGGCTTCACCGAAACGCTGGCGATGGAGCTCGGCCCGGACAACATCCGCGTCAACGGCATCGTGCCTGGCAACGTGAACGGCGAACGGATGGAACGAGTGATCAACGCCCATGCTGAGGCCGACGGGCTTGATCCTGATGCCGTCCGGCGCATGTACGCGATTGGCACGTCGATGCAGTGCTATGTCGAACCCGAGGAGATTGCCGACCTGATCGTCTACCTATGTAGCGACTATGCGCGCCATATCTCCGGCCAGATCATTGGCGTCGACGGCAACACCGAAACCCTCTACCCGCGGTCGTGATCGGCGGCAGCGATGAAGCTCACTGACGCCGAAGCACACTGGTTGTCGGGCGGTGAGGGCAAAGCGCAGCAGCTGGCGATGCGACTGGTTGTCGCCGCCGCGGAAGCGAGCGGCGCTCTCGAACTTGTGCCGATTGACTTCGCCCATATCAACTCGTGTCACTACTCGGGGAAGCTTTCGCTCGACTTTGCTGAGTTCCTTCTGGCCGAGGGGGCGCAGCTGTCGGTGCCGACGCACACCAACGCCAGCCTCGTCGACCGGGCGACACCCGGCCTTCGTCCGGAAGAGGATTTTCCTGAGGAGGTTGCCGGCGCGCTCCGGCTGATGGACATCTATGAACAGCTCGGATGCACTCCAATGTGGAGCTGTGCCCCATACCAGCAGTCCGAGGGGCGGCCTGGGCTTGGCCAGCAAATCGTGGGATCGGAGTCCAACGCGGTCGGCTTTTTCAACTCGGTTCTCGGGGCCCGCACCAACAAGTACGGCGATCTACTTGATATCAGCGCGGCCATCGTCGGGCGAGTTCCCCTCGTTGGCCTTCACACCGCCGAGGGGCGGCTGGCCACTCACCTCTTTGAGCTTCAACTACCGGATGAGACGCTGACTGATCCGAGGTTGCCTCATGTGCTCGGTCTGATCCTTGGTCGGGGGGCCGATACCGCGGTCCCGGTGATCGTGGGACTTCCGGCCGCTGAGGAGGATGACCTCAAGGCCATGGCCGCAGCTGCGGCCACCGCGGGGGCGGTCGAGATGTTCCATGTTGTCGGAATCACGCCGGAGGCACCGACGTTGGATGACGCCACCGGCGGTCGAGTCCCGGAGCTAACCACGCTTGTCGATGCTCGGCTTGTTTCGTCGACATTGGGTTCGCTGTCGACCATCGCTGCCGGGCCGGTTTCTGCGGTGTGCTTGGGCACACCGCATTTCTCTATCGCCGAGTTCGGTGAACTGGTTCGAACGCTCGGTCAGGCGCACACGCACCCGAGCGTGACGGTCATCGTGACTACTAGCCGATCGGTGTGGGCCGAGGTTCAGCTACGCGGATGGAACACGCTCCTTGGAGCAGCGGGCATCGAGGTGGTGCTTGACACGTGCACCTACTACCTGCCTCGCTCGACGGGCGTGACGGGCACGGTGATGACCAACTCGGCCAAATGGGCCTATTACGCTCCCGGGATGCTTCAAGTCGACGTGGTATTTGCCAGCTTGGTGGACTGTGTTGCCTCGGCGGTCGCAGGCAAGATCAGGCTGAGCGACGAGGTTGGCGCGTGAATATCGAGGGTCGCACGTTGCACCCGGGTCAGGCCGAGGGTGAATTGCTCGTCCTTGCCGAGCCACTCAGCTTCTGGGGAGGACTCGACCCGAAGACCGGCACGATCATCGATCAACACCACCCCGAAGTTGACCAGTCAATGGCTGGTCGAGTTGTGGCCATGCCAGGATCTCGAGGGTCATCGGGAACGCCAGGAGTGCTCGGGGAGGCCTTGCGCCTTGGTGTTGGACCCGCCGCACTCGTGGTGACCAAGGCCGACGTCAATCTGATCGCCGGCGTCATTGTCGCGGAGGCGCTCTACGGCGTGAACTGCCCAATTCTGCAGGTCGCTCCGCACGAGATGCCGCCACACGGTGTCGCTGATCGGTGCACGATCTTGGCTCAGCCGCAGGATTGGCCAGCGGCCGACGACTAAAACGGTGGCATCGGGCCGTAAGGCCACCAAGGGAGGACATTCGATGACTGAGCTGGAACTGCTTGATCGGGGTTACTCGGCGATCATGGCCGAGGTGGTTGACGGCGCCCGAGCGCCGCATTTCACTGAATTGGCTGCCGACCTCGATATCGAACTCGATACGGCGAGAGAACTCGTGCACGAGCTGGTGGGGATGACGCCGGGTTGGGTTCATCCCGGCACTGACCTGCTCGCCTCGTTCCCGCCATTCAACATGCAGCCCACCCAGTACCACATCACGATCGACGGTCAAGGTGGCTGGTACGCCCAGTGCGGCCTAGAAGCCACTGCCATTCGCTGGCTGGTACCGGGTAAGACCGTTCGCATCGAGGCGCCGTGCCTTTGCTGCGGCGAGTCGATGGTGCTTGAAATGTGCGATGAGGACATCGTCAGCGTCGATCCTGAACCGATGGTGGGCTATACCAGCGCCGAGATTGGAGGGGCGGCCGATAGCCGACCGTTCAGATGAGCGAACATGAACCTCTTCCGGTCGGAAGAGCACGCCAAACGCTGGAGCGGCTACGACGCCGCAATGGGCGCTGCCCTCAAGCCCGTCGCCGAGTGGGCTGATATTTTCTCCAATCCTTTCTTTCGTCAGCGGGGACGGCCTGACTACATCTCGTGGACCCGCACCGAGGAGGGCGGCGCCGCATTCAAGGAGCTGCGCTCGCACCTACCCCGACCGGCCGAAGCCGATTTGTGAACCGACCGAACCCCCGCGACCAGTTCGCCATGCCAGAAGGCAACCCCCCACTCTGCAAAGCACGTCTGGGGACAGACCCCAAACGTGCTTTGTCCTAAGATTGGTTGTCAGATGATCTTGTTGGTGCCGTCGGCCCAGTAGCGGTCGCGCAGGCCCTTCTTATAGAGCTTGCCGGTGGGGAGGCGGGGCAGTTCGGTTTCGTAGTCGATCGAGCGCGGGATCTTTTGGCGTGACAGGTGTTCGCCACAGAACGCGATGAGTTCGGCCGTGAGAGCATCGCCGGCGACATTGCCCGGCATCACCTGAACAACGGCCTTCACTTCCTCGCCGAGATCCTCGTTTGGTACGCCGACCACGGCTGCATCAGCCACCTTCGGGTGCGTGATGAGGAGGTCCTCAGTTTCTTGTGGATAGATATTCACGCCGCCTGAAATGATCATGAACGTCTTGCGGTCGGTCAGATACAGGAATCCGTCGTCGTCGATGTAGCCGACGTCACCAACGGTGGTGAGCGCGCCATCGGGCGACTTGGACTCGGCGGTCTTCTCGGGGTCGTTGTGATAGTGGGAATTGTCGCCGCCGCCGAACCAGAGGGTGCCGGGCTCACCCATCGGCAGCGGATTCATGTCGTCGTCGAGGACGTGCAAGTCGCCCATGATGATCTTGCCAACGCTTCCGGGGTGAGCGAGCCACTCCTCGGAGTTACATGCGGAGAAGCCAAGGCCCTCTGTGGCGCCGTAGTACTCGTGGATGATCGGTCCCCACCACTCGATCATGTCCTTCTTGACCTGGACTGGGCAGGGAGCGGCAGCGTGGATTGCAATTTCGAGCGACGAGCGATCAAATCGCTCGCGTTCCTCGATGGGCATCTTGAGCATGCGGCTGAACATCGTGGGTACAAGTTGTGTATGCGTGACCGAGTGCTCCTCGATCAGACTCAGATACTCGATTGGGTCGAAGCGCTCCATGATGATGACGGTGCCGCCCTTACGGATGGCGAGATTCACTGCAGCCTGGGGTGCTGAGTGGTAAAGGGGTGCTGGCGACAGATAGATCATGTTTTCGCGGTACTGCCAAAGGTTGCTCAGGAACGCGAACAGTGGGTGAAGCTCATCAGGAGACGTGTGCAGCAAGGGACGGATAATGCCCTTGGGTCGGCCGGTGGTGCCGGACGAGTAGAGCATCGCCATGCCCGACTCTTCATCAGCGATAGGGGATGCGGGGCAGGCTTCAGCTGCCGCGAGGTAGTCCTCGGCGCGATCGTCGTCCCAGCCATCGATGTCGCCATCGACCACATAGATCTTGACCAGGTTGGGGCACTCACGAACAGCATCTCTCGCTACAGCCTCCCGAGCCTTGGAGGTGAACAGCACCGTCGACTCGGAGTTGTTGAGGATGTAGGCCAGCTCCGAGGCAGTCAGATAGGAGTTGACACACGTGTAGTACGCCCCAGATCGGTCGCCGGCGCTACACATCTCAACATAGCGAGCATTGTTTTCCATGAAGATCGAGTAATGGCCGGCGACACCAACTCCAGCGTCGCGCAATAGGTGAGTGCAGCGGTTGGCCCGCTCCTCGAGTTCTCGGTAGGTCACTGTCTCGCCGCTCCCCGCCATGATGAAGGCGGCGCGGTCCGGATGCTGAGTGGCGTAATTGCCGGGGTACATCGTGGTTACTCCCGTGGTCGTCGACTTGTTGGAAGCTAGTCGGCGTTCCGAGAGCCCGTCCTAGCTGGCCTTGAGCACCGATCGGTTTGGTCTGCTACGAAGGTTGCCTGAGATGATCGAAGGGGTCAGGACATGGGCGTCACACCGGAGACCGCACGTACGTGGATTGAT